>Ga0070738_10000331_pt1 | contig 145216 bp, 119 predicted proteins | sample Coa_R2_2_FD_66446 | JGI IMG/M metagenome (GOLD analysis project Ga0070738, IMG submission 66446) | Surface soil microbial communities from Centralia Pennsylvania, which are recovering from an underground coalmine fire - Coalmine... | ecosystem: Environmental > Terrestrial > Soil >... | reverse complement strand
GGCTCCGGCGCCGGCACGGGGGCAGTGGCGCTCGCAGTATTCCGCGCCACAGGCCGCGGGCGGCCACGAGAGCCGCCCCTACGACACGCGGGCCGCTCACCTGGCGCGCAAACGGCTCTAAGCCGGCTCCCGGGCGGCAGGGGACGAGCCCCTGCCCTACGTTTCGTCTCCGATCGGGTACCGAGCCAGCCGCCAGCGGTGCCGGGCGAAACGGGACAGCACCTGTTCTACGACTCCTACGACCGAGACGGTGTAGGGCCCGGGCGGCCCAGCGGCCCGACCGGGGCGTGGGAGAGGGCGCGTAGCGGGACTCTGCCACTCTGGTTTGGCTCATCGGACGGAAACAGCCCCGCTCTCGGAGGAGGGCGGGGCTGTTTGGCGCGCGGGCGAGCGGGGTTAGGGCTGCGGCTGGGTGGGGCTGGGGGTCGTGATCTGGCCGCCCGGCGCGCTCGCCGGGTTGGGCTGGGCCGCGCCGCCGCCGGTGCCCGTGCCCGACGCGGGCGGGGTGGCGGGCACGGGGCCGCCCGACTCGCTTTGGGCGGCGGGCGCGGCCGGGGCGCCGGTCGCCTGGCCCTGTTGCGGCGTGCCGAGCGTCGAGAGGTACGCCACCAGGGTGTTCAGCTGATCGTCGGTCAACTGGCCCTGGAAGGGCGGCATGACGGGCTGGAAGCCCGGCGCGTGGTACTGGTAGCCGGACCCTTGCAGGATGTGGTTGCGGATGTAGTCGTCGGCGCTAACGCCGGGCGCGCGGGTGCCCGCGTTCGCTCCCACCTGGCTGAGGTTCGGGCCGACGGTGCCACTGAGCGGCGTGCCCTGGATCGTGTGGCAGGCGCCGCAGCCTTTGGAGACCATGATCTGCAGCGCTTGCGCCTCCGGCCCGCCGCCGGCGATCTCGGGCAAGATCGGGGTGGGCGCTCCGGGCGCCACCAGGCTTGGGATCATGCTGTAGTCGCCGTTCATGATGAAGACGGCCAGCTCGTTGATCTCCTCGGGCTGCAGGGAGCCGCCGTCGCTGAGCCCCCAGGCGGGCATGGGCGTGTTCGGCCGCCCGCGCGTGATCGTCTTCGTGAGGAAGTCGAATAGCTTCTTGTCGTCGTCGGGATTGCCTGTCGCCTTCCGCAGCGTCAGGTTGGCGGCCATGATGTTCTGGCCCGGCACCATCGCGCCCTGGCCGTTGTAGCCGTGGCAGCCGTAGCAGTACTGCGCGAACTCGTGGGCGCCGAACTCGATCGACGTCTCGCGCTGGCGCTGGTAGGCCTCGGCCTGGCGGCTGGGCTCGCTGAGACCGTAGATCAGCAGCAGCAGCCCGATGGCCAGCGTGATGGCGATGGCGATCTGCGCCTTGCGCTCGGGACCAACCCCGGGCGCCAGGCCCTCGCCGCTCGGGCCGGCCGTGCGCGGCGTCCAGCCCGACGCGTAGGCGATGGCGAAGAGGAGCACCAGGAGCAGGATAACGCCAAACAGTATGCCGACAATTGGCGGCACTTGTGCCTCCTATGCCGCGGGTACCGGGCCGTAGCTGTGATCGTTGCCCTGTTCGACCGTGCGCTGCTTCACGCCGCTCGGCGTGGTGACGACGGAGATCTTCCCGCCGGTAATGGTGAGCGGGAACATGTCCATGGGCCGCGGGGCCGGGCCGCCCTTGATCTGGCCGTAGCGGTCGTAGAGCGAGCCGTGGCACGGGCAGTTGAAGCGCCCGGTCGGCTCGATGTCGTCCAGCGACGGCGCGCTGTCGATCCAGGGCACCGAGCAGCCGAGGTGGGGGCACTTCTGCCAGAGCGCCAGGAAGCCCTCGGGCACGCGCGAGATGAAGAACTTGCCCTCGACGATCTTCTTCACGTCGCCGACCTTGTAGTCGTCGACGCTGCCCGCGGCGATCGTGCCGCCGAACGCGCCGGTGCGGCGCGGCCAGAAGAACGGCAGGAAGCCCGCCGCGAGTTCGCCGAGAATCACCAGCAGCGTGGCCCAGCCGAACCAACGCAGCAGCTTGCGGCGGGCCACCGTGTCGATGGGGGCCGTGTCGGCAGGCGTGGGCGGGGGCGCGGGCGTCGGGCCCTCGCCGCTGGCTGGCGGCGCCGCGCTGCTCGCGTACCAGCCCGTGCGCAGGTCGGCGACCGCGGGCGACAGGCGAAGCGCCGGGGACCGATGGGGCAGCAGGCGCGCGGCCGCCAGGATCAGCGCCGTGCCCGAGAGAGCGGTAACGGTGATGCTCGCTTGGTCCATGATCGCCTCCCCAGGAAGGGCCTAGTCCGTCGATGGCGGCATGTTCCAGGGCCAGTACAAGTGCATGCCTGGACCGCGGAACACCGTGCCGGAGATCGTCAGCAGCATGAAGGTCACCACGAACCCGGTGAACAGGCCGATCATGATCTCGCGCATGTTCGCGTTCCAGACGCGGCGCATGATGATGACCAGGATCACGATCGGGCCGAGCATGATGATGATCGGCAAGATGACGCCCGACACCAAGATGTTCGTGAGGACTAGCAGGCCGGTGGCGTGCGCGATGCTTTCCAGGAGCCGCTTCAAGTTGCAGACGCTGCACGTCTGCTCCTCGTCGAGCAGCAGCATAATCGGGATGATGATGCTGGTGTAGATCGTCGTGAAGATGGCAATCGGGATCGCGTTCGGCTGACCGAACCACTTGCCGACGTCGTCCGTGTCGCGGTCGATGTACGGGATCGCCGCAAGGGCGATGAGCGCGGCGGTCGGCACGATCACGCCCGCGAGCGCCGGGTGCATGTGGAGCAGCAGCTCCTGCAGGTTCAGGAAGTACCACGGCGCCTTGGACGGGTTCGGCGTGCGGTCGGGATTGGAGTGGGCCTCGAGCGGCGCGTTGACCAGCCAGCCCAGGATGATCAGCGACAGCATCATCACCATGGCGGCGATGAACTCGATGACCAGCAGGTTGGGCCAGACGAAGACGGTCTCGTCGCGCTCACGCGCCGCGGCGCGGCCGGGACGGCGGGCCGCGGCGGCCGCCACACGCTGGCGGGGCTCGTTGGGCTGGGCGGCTTCTGCGGGCGTGGTTTCAGCCATACGTGCCTCCCTGAGCGGCTTAGAGCGGCCCGGCGATACCGCCGTCCTTGCGGATACGCCAGAAGTGGACCGCCATGAACACTGCCAGCAGCAGCGGCAGCCCGATTACGTGCAGCACGTAGAAGCGGATGAGGGCGTTCTCGCCCACCTCGTACCCACCGATCAGCATAAAGCGGACCTGGTCGCCGAAGCCGGGTGCGCTGCCGACCATGTTCGTACCGACCGTGATCGCCCAGAACGCGAGCTGGTCCCACGGCAGCAGGTAGCCGGTGAAGCTGAGGAGCAGCGTTAGCGTGAACAGCACGACGCCGACCACCCAGTTGAACTCGCGCGGCGGCTTGTAAGCGCCGGTGTAGAACACGCGGATCATGTGCAGGAAGACGGTGATGACCATGCCATGCGCGGAATATCTATGGATGTTCCGCAGCATCATGCCGAAGCCGACGACCGTCTCCAGGTCTTTCATGTCCTGGTAGGCGTGCTCAACGGCCGGGCGGTAGTAGAACATCAGGAGCACGCCGGTTACGGTTAGCAGCAGGAACAGGAAGAAGGACAGCCCGCCCAGGCAGAAGGTGTAGGTGATGCGGAGGCTGGCCTTGCGAATCTTGATCGGGTGCAGGTGCAGGAAGACGTTCGAGAAAACTACCAGGGCGCTCGTCCGGGCATCATCCGGGTAGCTGTGGCGGAAGATACTCCGGTAGACCCGGTTGGTGGTGACCTTCTGCCGCAGATCTTGTATCTGGTCGCTAATCACAGCACACCTCGCCTGCCTGGATAAGCGAGACCGCGGGGAGGGCGCCACCTGGCGCCGGGGCGGCCCTCGGCCGGGGTCGGGCGGCTAGGGCGGGGCGCGCTCGCGCCGGACGCCATCGCGCCCGGCGGACCACGCGCACCAGCCGATCAACACGCGCGCCAGCCCGCACGAGAGGGGCGCCCCAGGACGGCACGAGCGAAGCCGCGTATCGAGTGCCGGCCCCGCGCGCCGCACGGTGACGACCGCCCTGAGGGCTACGCCAGGCTACCACACGTCCGGGGGGCTGTCAACGCGGGTTGCCTTGGGCCAACGGCCATCTTTTACAATGAAGCTAGAGAGAAGGGGCGTGCCCGATGCGGGACGCCCCCCGGCCGCCTATCTTGCGGCGAGGTGAACTGGATGCGCCGTGAATTGCCCAGCGTAGCACTGCTCATCGACTACGACAACCTGGAGATCGGCGCTAGCTATGATATGCCCGGCCGCCCGCTCGACCTCGGCTGCGTGATCGAGCTGTGCCAGCGCTACGGGACCGTGGTGGTGGCGCGGGCCTACGCCGATTGGGGCGACCCCAACGAGCGGCTGGCGGTTTACGAATCGGGTATTGAGCCGTGCTTCGCGCCTATCTTCCGCACCACCGCCGACCAGCCTGGCAAGAGCCTGGCCGACACGGTGCTCGTCGCCGACGGCGTGGACATCATCTGGCGCATCGCGCCGGAGGTCCTGGTGCTAGTGACGAGCGACAAGGACATCTTGCCACTCGCCCGGCTCGCGCGGCTGCGCGGGACGCGCACCGTCGTCGTCGGCAGCGATCGCACGGCTGTGCCGCTGCGGCGCCTGGCCGACGAGTACGTTACCTACCGGGACCTGGTGGCCGGGACCGGCGTGCCCGTGGCGACCCATCAAAAGGCGGGGCTGGTGCCGCTCTCGCGCGGCCAGTCCGAGCCGCGCGGCCCGCGCTTACTGCCCGAGCCGCGCCAGCCGGCCGCCGCAAGGCCGAACGTCCGCCGGCCGGTCGAGCCGCGCCGCGCGCCGACCAGCGCCGGCCCGCTGGGGGCGTCCGCGAGCGGTGCCGCCCCGGCGATGCCCAGCCCGGTCGCCGAGGGAGCGCCGCCCAACGGCCCGCTAGCGGCGCGCCCGCCGGCGGAGGTGGGCACGCACGCCGAGGAGCCGGGCGCGCAGACTGCGGCCGAGGCCGCTACCGCGTCGCGCCGCCGCCGGCGCCGCCGGGGCGGGCGCGGTTCGGGCGCGGCGGAGCCGGCGGCTGGCGCCGGCCTGGGCGCTCCCGGCAGTGCTGGGACGCTGGAAATGGAAGCGGCGCTGAGCGAGAGCGCCGAGATCGAGATGGGCGGGCCGCCGGAGGCGGCGCTGGCCGAGGGCGACGCGCTGGCGGAGGCCGCCGGCGCGGGCGCGAGCGTGCTCGCGGCGGAAGCGGCGGCGCCCGCGGGGGCGCCCGACGCGGAAGCGCTGGAGGAGGAAGTCGAGGCGCCGCCGCCTCCGCCCGCGCCGCGGCCGGTGTCGCCGACGGGCCGCCTGGGCTTCGCGTCGTTTGGATCGTTCGAAGAGACAGCGCCCGCCGCCGAGCCGCCGCGGGCCGTCGAGCCCGCGCCGATCGCGCCGACCGAGGCCGACCGCGCGGTTGCGACGATCGGCCCGGTCGAAGCGCCGCCGCTGGCGGTGGCGCTGGACGCCATGCCTGCGGCGGCCGCGCCGGCCGCCGAGACGCCGTCCGCCGAGGCGCCTGGCGAGGCGACCGCCGTGGCGACGGAGACAGCGGCGGAGGAGCCGGCGGGCGAGATACCGGCGGCGCCGCCCGCGCGGCGCCGCAGCCGCCCCACCGGCGGACGCGGGCGCCGCACGCGTGACCAGGTCGAAGCGGAGGCGGTAGCGACGACCGAGGGCACGGCGCCCTGAGCCGAGTGGGCGGCCAGAGGAGCGTACGATGGGCGAGCGCGTCGGCCGCTGCAGCCGCGAGACGCGCGAGACGCGGATCACCGCTGAGTGGGTGCTCGACGGCAGCGGCCGCGCCGACGTGGCGAGCGGGGTCGGCTACCTCGACCACATGCTCGACTCGCTCGCGCGCCACGGCCTGTTCGACCTCCACCTGCGCGCCAGCGGCGACCTGCACGTGGACGAGCACCATACGGTCGAGGACGTGGCGATCGCGCTCGGCCGCGCGCTCGGCGAGGCGGTGGGCGACCGCCGCGGCCTGCGTCGCATGGGCGACGCGACCGTGCCGCTCGACGAGGCGCTGGCGCTCGTGGCCGTAGACCTGAGCGGACGCGGCCTCGCCACACTGGACATCCCGCTTCGGACGCCGCGCCTGGGCCAACTGCCGACGGAGATGGTGCCCCACTTCTTCCAGTCGCTCGCCATGGAAGCGCGCATCACCCTGCACGTGCACGTTCTGCGGGGCGAGAACGATCACCACAAGGTCGAGGCGGCCTTCAAGGCGTTCGCCAAGGCGCTCGACTGGGCCACCAGCATCGATCCCCGCGTCGCGGAGCAAGTGCCGAGCACCAAGGGCGTGCTCCAATAGCGAGCGCCGCGTGAGCGTGCCGACGCGCTGGGCCGCGGCGGCGGGCGGTCGCGCCCCGCTGGCCGCGGCCCAAGGGCACTGCGCAGCGAGCGAGGCGGTCCCGGTGCCGGTCGACTTGCACCTGCACACGGCGCACTCGGACGGACGGCTGGCGCCCGCCGTGGTGGTCGAGGCGGCCGTGGCGCGCGGGCTGAAGACTATCGCTGTCGTCGATCACGACGTTGTTAGCGGCCTCGAGGAAGCCCGGGCCGCGGGCGAGCGGCTGGGCGTCGAGGTCATCGCCGGCGTCGAGCTGACGGCGCGCTGGCGCGGTCGGACCTGTCACATCCTGGGCTACGGCTTCGACCCCGCCACGCCGCGCCTTCACAAGACGCTGGCGCACGGCCGTGCCGCCGCGGAAGCGGCGGTGGCGGCGGCGCTGGACGCGCTCCGCGCGCGCGGCTACGACCTCTCGTCGGCCGACCTCGCGCGCTACCACGCCCGCTATCCCACGCCGACGACGCTGCTGCTCGCGCTCGTCCAGCGGCGCCTGCTGCGCTCGCGGGCCGATCTGCTCGCGATCCTGCCGCTGCTACGGGCGAGCGCGCAGGGGATGCCGGCGGCGGAGGCGATCGGGCTGATGCATGCCGCGGGCGGCGCCGCCGTGCTCGCGCACCCGGGCCGTCGCGCGCGCGGCGTCGCGCTCGACCGCGCGGCCGTCGCGGCCCTGGCGGCCGCGGGGCTCGACGGCGTCGAGGTCGTCCATCCTTCACACGACGGGGCTCAGCGCGCAGCCTTTGGCGATCTGGCCGACGCGCTGGGCCTGGTTGCCACTGGCGGCTCCGACTGGCACGGGCGCCCGCGCGACCCGCTCCCCGGGAGCCTCGGCGTGGACGGCACGCGGTTCGCGCGCCTCCGCGCTCGCATTGAGCAGCGCCGCGCTGCCGTCTCCTGACGCGCCGCCAGCTAGCCGCCGCTTACGACGAGCGCGCCGCTAACGTCACGGCGACGGTGCTGGGAACGCGGTTGCGGACCACGGTGAGCTGGAGGAGGTCGCCGGGATGGTGGGCCTGTAGCTGGCGAGGGAGCGTGCTCTCGTCTTGCAGGGGCTGGCCATCGACCTGGGTGATCAGGTCGCCGCGCTGGAGGCCGATCTGCGCGGCTGGCGAACCGGGCTGGACGCGCAGGACGAGCGCGCCGGGGGTGGCGACGCCGGCGAGTTGTTGCGCATCGGCGGGGCCGGCCCAGGCGTAGGCGATGCCGAGCGAGGCGTGGACCACGTGCCCGGTCGCGGTCAGCTCCTGGGCGATGGGCTTGACGGTGTTGATCGCGATGGCGAAGCCGATCCCCTGGATCGGGTTGCCCTCCTCGTCCGAGCCGGCGACGAGGGTGTTGATGCCCACGACCTCGCCGTTCAGGTTCACGAGCGGCCCGCCGGAGTTGCCGGGATTGATAGCGGCGTCGGTCTGGATCAGGTCGTACAGTCGGGGACCGGGCAGCCCCGACGGGCCGGCCGGCTCCTCGATCGTGCGCCCGAGCGCGCCCACGACGCCCGCGGTCACGGTCGGGCCGCCCGGCAGCCCGAGGGCGTTGCCGATGGCCACCACCCAGTCGCCCACGGCTAACTGGCTGGAATCGCCCAGCGGCGCCTGCGGGAGGTTCGTGCCGTCGATCTGCACGACGGCCACGTCGGTGTCCGGATCGGCGCCGACCAGGCGGCCATCGAACGTACGCCCGTCGGGCAGCGCCACCGTGAGCGACCGCGCGCCGGCAACCACGTGCTGACTGGTGAGGATGTGGCCCGCGCTGTCGATCACGACGCCCGAGCCGATGCCGGTGTCGGGGCTGCTCGCGCCCGTCAGCAGGTCCAGGCTGCTGGTGCCCAGCTGGGAGACGATCTGGACGACGGCCGGGCGGATGCGCTCGGCTACCTCGCGGACGGTGAGCGGGCCAGCGCCCGGCACCTGGACTTGCGACACGTCTGGTCCGGACATGCGGTCCGCGCCGGCCGCGGCCAGGGCGTTCGTCGCGGCCGGCCCCAGGGAGGCGCCCCAGAGCGCGCCGATAGTGACCACGAGCAGGAGTACTCGGCCTCGTCCTTGCCGACGATCGTGTCGCGCTGCCATGTGCTCAGCCCTCCGCCCTCGTTGTGCCGCACGCTGCCGGCAGCCGCGGCGGCTGTCCCGCAGGTTAGCGGGGAGCGGTCGCCGCCCCTCGCGGCCGGCCGGGCTCGCGGTTGTCGGCGGGAAGCAGACAGCAACCTGTATGCCAGCATCGGGGGGCAGGGGCCTGGACTGCTAATGCGCCGGGGGCGCGGCGGAGGCCGCGTTCGGGGCCTCGTCGAGCGCGTAACGGTAGTCCTCGATGACAGGATTCGCCAGCAGGCGGCGGCACATCTCGTCTACCTGGCGCTCGGCGGCCGCGCGGTCGGGCGCCGCCAGCCGCACCTCCAGGTACTTGCCCAGCCGCACGCTCTCCACGCCGGTGTAGCCAAGCTGGTGCAGCCCGCCCATCACGGCGAGCCCTTGCGGGTCGTTCACCACGGGCTTCAACGTCACGTGGATCCGCGCGAGCCACATCGTTTGCTCCCCCGCTCTCCGGGCTCGATAGGAGCGGCGCGGTGCCCCACACAGCGCTGTTCGCCTCCGCCGCTCTCCTCAGACGCCGGGGTTGCGGCCAGCGGTGCCGTTCTCTAGCTGTGCGCGAGCCGCTGGTACGCCTCGCGGTACTTGTCGGACGTAGTGCGGACGACGTCCTCGGGCAGGGGCGGCGGCGGCGGCTCCTTGTTCCAGCCCGTCGTCTCCAGGTAGTCGCGCAGGTACTGCTTGTCGAAGCTCGGCTGCGGCCCGCCGGGCTGGTACTGGTCGGCCGGCCAGAAGCGCGACGAGTCGGGCGTCAGCACTTCGTCGATCAGGATCAGGCGGCCGTCGAGCAGGCCGAACTCGAACTTCGTGTCGGCGATGATGATGCCACGCTCGCGGCCGTACTCCTCGGCGTGGGCGTACAGCTTCAGGCTCGTCGTCGTGATCAGTGCCGTCAGCTCGTCGCCCACGCGGTTCGCCATGTCGGCGACGGAGATGTTGACGTCGTGGCCCGTGTCTTCCTTGGTGGACGGCGTGAAGCGCGGCTCGGGCAGGCGGTCGGACTCGCGCAGGCCGGGCGGCAGCGGCTCGCCGGCGAGGGTGCCGTGGCGCTTGTACTCGGCCCAGCCCGAGCCGGCCAGGTAGCCGCGTACGACGCACTCGATGTCGACGCGCTGCGTCTTGCGCACGACCATGCTGCGGCCCTCCAGCTCCGGGTGGGCGCGCGCCAGGTCGGGCAGCGCCGCGGCCACGTCGGTCGTCACGAGCTGGTTCTCCACGATGCCGGCGGTGCGGCCGAGCCAGAAGGCCGTGAGCGCCGTCAGCACGATCCCCTTGCCGGGGATCAGCGAGTCCATGACCACGTCGAACGCCGAGATGCGGTCGCTCGTGACCATCAGCAGCCGGTCGCCCAGGTCGTACATGTCGCGGACCTTGCCGCGGCTGAAGCGCGGTAGCTCTAAGTCAGTGCCGCCGACCGGCGCTGGCGCCGGCCCGCCCTCGAGAAATGGGTGATGCATCTTCGCCATCAACTCCCCAGCAAATTAGCTATCAGCTATCAGCGGTCAGCTCGCAGCTATCAGCAGGCAGTCCGCGGGTTAGCGCGCTCGACCGGCGGGCAGCGCTTCTCCATCTGCGGAGGGCTGACCGCTGGCCGCTGACGGCTCGTCTAGCCCCAACCGCGCAAACGTCGTGTCGATCTCGCGCAGGTGGTAGGCGGGGTCGAACAGCGCCGCCAGCTCGTCGGGCGTGAGCCGCGCCTGCACGCGCGGATCGGCCGCCAGCGACTCGCGGAAGTTGCCGGCGTCGGCCCAGGCCTGCTTGGCGTGGCGCTGCACCAGCTCGTAGGCCTCCTGCCGCCCGAGGCCCTTCTCGACCAGCGCGAGCAGCACGCGGCCAGAGTACACCAGGCCGCCCGCGTTGTCGAGGTTGCGCCGCATGCGCTCCGGAAAGACGTCGAGCCCGTCCATGACGCGCTCGAAGGTGCGCAGCATGTAGTCGAGCGCCAGGCAGGCGTCGGGCAGGATGATGCGCTCGACCGACGAGTGGCTGATGTCGCGCTCGTGCCAGAGCACGACGTCTTCCAGCGCCGGCGTGGCCGCGCTGCGCACCACGCGCGCGAGGCCGCAGATGCGCTCGGCCAGCTCCGGGTTGCGCTTGTGGGGCATGGCCGACGAGCCTTGCTGGCCCGAGGCGAACGGCTCGGCCACCTCGCCCACCTCGGTGCGCTGGAGGCCGCGCAGCTCCGTCGCCATCTTCTCCAGCGACGCCGCGATGAGCGCCAGCGCCAGCACGAACTCGGCGTGGCGGTCGCGCTGCACGATCTGGGTGCCGGCCTCCTCGGGCCGCAGCCCCAGCTCGCGGCAGACGTACTCCTCGACGGCCGGCGGCACATTCGCGTGCGTGCCGACCGCCCCCGCGATCTTGCCCACGGCCACCGCCTCGCGTGCCCGGGCGAGGCGTGCCTGGTGGCGGCGAATCTCGGCCACCCACACCGCCAGCTTGTGCCCGAAGGTCGTCGGCTCGGCCTGGATGCCGTGCGTGCGCCCCACCATCACCGTGTGCTTGTGGCGCACCGCCTGCCGCGCCAGGACCGCCTCGACGCGCGCCAGGTCGGCGGCGAGGATGTCGCAGGCCTCCACGAGCACGGCCCCCAGCGCCGTGTCCAGCACGTCGGACGAGGTGAGCCCCAGGTGAATGAAGCGCCCCGCCGGGCCGACGCTCTCGGCCACCGCGCGGACGAACGACAGCATGTCGTGGTGGCTCTCGGCCTCGATCTCGGCCATGCGCGCGCGGTTCAGGGTGGCGCCGCGGATCGCGGTCATGTCGTCCCGCGGGATGGCACCCAGCTCGGCCCACGCCTCGCAGGCGAGAATCTCGACGCGCAGCCACTTGGCGAGCTTGTTCTCTTCCGACCAGACGCGCTTCATCTCGGGGAAGGTGTAGCGCTCGATCATCGGCCCTGCTCCTAGCCCCGGCTCGCTCCCCCGGCCGGCGGGGGGCTAGCAGTGGCGGCCGCGCCCTGCGACTGCTGGCGGCGGAAGGCCTCGTAGCGCTCGCGCACGCCCGCGTCGCCCTGGCCGATGATCGCGGCGGCCAGGTAGGCGGCGTTGCGCGCGCCGGCGCTGCCGATGCCGACGGTGGCGACGGGCACGCCGGGCGGCATCTGGACGATGGCGTAGAGCGCGTCGAGGCCGCGCAGGTCGCCGGCGGCGAGCGGCACGCCGATCACCGGCAGCGTCGTCCACGACGCCAGGACGCCCGGCAGGTGCGCGGCCATGCCCGCACCCGCGATGATGACGCGCAGCCCGCGCTCGACCGCGCCGCGGCCGTACTCGCCCACGCGCTCCGGCGTGCGGTGGGCTGACATGACGAGCATCTCGTGCGGCACGCCGAGCGCCGCCAGCGTGTCCGCGCAATTCTGCATTACCTGCCGGTCGCTCTCACTGCCCATGATGATGCCGACCAGCGGCTTCGTGTCGTCGGCCCCTCCGGCCATCGCAGGCATCGCAACCTCCCGTGCCGCCACGTCGCGGCGGTAGTGTGCGCCCTCGAACTGAATCGCTGCCGCCCCCGCGTAGGCGCGCGCCCGCGCCGCCGCCAGCGTGGGCGCCACGGCTGTCACCGTCAGCACTCGCCCCCCAGCCGTCACCACTTGCCCCGCGGCCGCCCGCGTCCCCGCATGGAAGACCAATACGTCCGCGGGCAGCGCGTCGAGCCCCTGAATCGGCTGGCCCGTCGCATAGTTGCCCGGGTAGCCACCCGCGGCCAGCACCACGCCGCAGCAGGTCGCATCCCGCCAGCGCACGGCAATCTCGTCGAGATGGCCCTGCACGACCGCCTGGGCGACCTCGACGAGGTCGCTCTCCAGCAGTGGGAGCACCACCTGCGTCTCGGGGTCGCCGAAGCGGCAGTTGAACTCCAGCACCTTCGGCCCGTCGGCCGTCAGCATAAGCCCGGCGTAGAGCAGGCCGCGGTAGGGCCGCCCTGCAGCCGCGAGCGCGGCCAGCGTTGGCTCCAGGATCTCGCGCTGTACCCGGGCCATGAGCGCCGGCGTCGCCAGCGCGGGCGGGGCGTAAGCGCCCATGCCGCCCGTGTTCGGCCCCGTGTCGTCGTCGCCCACGCGCTTGTAGTCGCGGGCCGGCACCATCGGCACGACGGTCTGGCCGTCCGCGAACGCCAGGACCGATAGCTCCTGGCCTTCCAGGCACTCCTCGATCAGCACGCGCTCGCCGGCCGCGCCGAACGCGCGCTCGACCAGGCAGGCGTCGATCGCCGCCTCGGCCGCGGCGCGCGTCTGCGCCACCGTCACGCCCTTGCCGGCGGCCAGTCCGTCAGCCTTCACGACGACCGGCAGGCCGAACGCGTCCAGCGCCCGCCGCGCCGCGTCGCGGTCGGTCGCCACGACAAAGCGCGCGGTGGGGATGCCGTGGCGCTGCATGAGGTCTTTCGCCCAGGCCTTGCTCGCCTCGATCTCGGCCGCGGCCCGGGACGGCCCGAAGACGGCCAGGCCGCGGGCGGCCAGCGTGTCGGCCAGGCCGGCCACCAGCGGCGCCTCCGGCCCGACGATCGTCAGGTCGACGGGGTGCTCCGCCACCCAGCGCACCAGCGCCGACACGTCCTCGGCGCCGATCGGCACGTTCTCGGCCAGCGCGGCCGTGCCGGCGTTGCCCGGCGCGCAGTACAGCGTGGGGCGCGTGGGGCTCTGGGCGAGCTTCCACAGCAGGGCGTGCTCGCGGGCGCCGCCGCCGACGACCAGGATCTTCGGACGAGCCATCAGCCGTCAGCTTTCCGCCGTCAGCAGACGGCGGGACGGCGCTGGGCGCTCCAGCGCCGGGCGGTGGTCGCGTGCGTCGCCAGGAGTCGCGCTGCTGATAGCTGACGGCTGACGGTTGACGGTTACCATGGCTACTCCCACTCGATCGTGGAGGGGGGCTTGGAGCTGATGTCGTAGACCACGCGGTTCACGCCGGGCACCTCGTTCACGATGCGCGTCGAGATGCGCGCGAGCAGGTCGTAGGGCACGCGCGCCCAGTCGGCGGTCATCCCATCGTCACTCTGCACGATCCGCACCGCGACGACGTTGGCGTAGGTGCGGCCATCGCCCATCACGCCGACCGTCCGCAGCGGCGTCAGCACCGCGAAGCTCTGCCATACGCGATGATACAACCCCGCCTTCTTGATCTCGTTCACGACGATCCAGTCGGCGGCGCGCAGCATGTCCAGCCGCTCGGCCGTCACCTCGCCCAGGATGCGGATCGCCAGGCCGGGGCCGGGGAACGGCTGGCGCCAGAGCACGTCGTCGGGCAGGCCGAGCGCCGCGCCGACCTGGCGCACCTCGTCCTTGAACAGGTAGCGCAGCGGCTCGACCAGGCGGAACGGCAGCCAGTCGGGCAGGCCGCCCACGTTGTGGTGCGTCTTGATGCGCGCGGCGGCCTTGGTGTCGGCCGTCTTGCTCTCGATCACGTCCGGGTAGAGCGTGCCCTGCGCCAGGAAGTCGATCTTGCCGAGCGGCCGGGCCTCGTCGGCGAAGACGTGGATGAACTCGTCGCCGATGATCTGGCGCTTCTGCTCGGGGTCGGTGACGCCCGCCAGCCGCGTCAGGAAGCGCTCCGTGGCGTCCACGTAGATCACGTTCAGGTGCAGGTGGCGCTCGAACGCCGTGAGGCTGCGCTCGGCCTCGTCGCGGCGCAGGAGCCCGTTGTTCACGAAGATGCAGGTGAGCTGGTCGCCCACGGCGCGGTGGATGAGCGTGGCCGCCACCGCAGAGTCCACGCCGCCCGACAGGGCGCAGATCACCTTGCCGTCGCCCACCCGCTGGCGAATGGCGGCCACGGCCTCGTCGACGTAGGAGCCGGGCGTCCAGGTGGGCTGGCAGCCGCACACCTTGAACAGGAAGTTCGCCAGGAGCTGCTTGCCGTTCGGCGTGTGCGCGACCTCCGGATGGAACTGCAGCCCGATCCAGCCGCGCTCGTTGCCCATCGCGGCTACCGGCGAGTTGTCGCTGTGCGCGATGGCGCGGAAGCCCGCCGGCAGCTCCGTGATGGCGTCGCCGTGGCTCATCCAGACGGGGAACTCCTCGGGCAGGTCGGCGAACAGCGGCGAGACGGGCGGATCGGCGCTGACCAGCGCGTGGCCGTACTCGCGCTTGTCGCTGGCCGCCACGGCGCCGCCCAGCTCGTGGGCCATGAGCTGCATGCCGTAGCAGATGCCGAGGATGGGCCGGTTCAGGCGGAACAGGAAAGGTGGCAGACGCGGCGCATCCTTGGCGTAGACGCTGGCCGGGCCGCCGCTCAGGATGAAGCCGCGCGGGTTGAGCGCCCGCACCCGCGCCTCGTCCACGTCGTGCGGCAGCAGCTCGCAGTATACCTGGTTCTCGCGCACGCGGCGGGCGATGAGCTGGCTGTACTGCGAGCCGAAGTCGAGGATCGCGATGGCATCGCGCGGCGTGGGCGGCTCGGGTGGGGCGGTGGCGACCGCGGCGCGCTCGGCCGCGCCGCCGGCGCGCGCGCCGCCAATCTCCAGGTAAGTCGAAACCTCGATGTCGCCGCTGACGGCCACGCGGTGCGAGTCGCCGCCAGGGCGGGCAGTGCTTTCGGTGTCGGTATCCTGCGAGTTGTTTGCCATCAGCCCTCAGTGTGTTAGCTATCAGCCGTCAGCGATCAGCTTTCAGCGATCAGCCGTTAGCTATCAGCTGAGCGCAGCGCCGCGACCTTCGGCTGAAAGCTGACGGCTAAAAGCTGACAGCTGATAGCTGACCGCTCGCTAGAATGCCCGGGCGAGCTGCCAGAGCTTGCCCTCGGTCTTGATCGACGGCGCGATGACCATGTCCACGGCGTGCATCTCGCCGAGATTCGCCGCGCCGAGCACGCCCATCGACGTGCGCAGCGCGCCCATCAGGTTCTGGGTGCCGTCGGTGCGGGACGTGGGGCCGAACAGCAGCTGCTCCAGCGAGCCCTGGACGCCGACCTTGATGCGCGTGCCGCGCGGGAGGCCCGGGTGCGGCGTCGCCATGCCCCAGTGGTGGCCCTTGCCGGGCGCCTCCTGGGTCTGGGCGAACGGCGAGCCCAGCATCACGGCGTCGGAGCCGGAGGCGATAGCCTTGGCGATGTCACCGCCGGTGCGCATGCCGCCGTCGGTGATGATCGGTACGTAGCGGCCGGTCTGCGCGCGGTAATCGCGGCGGGCCATCGCGCAGTCCAGCGTGGCGGTGACCTGCGGCACGCCCACGCCCAGCACCTCGCGGCTGGTGCAGGCGGCGCCGGGGCCGACGCCGACCAGCAGGGCGGCGATGCCCGTCTCCATCAGCTCCAGGGCGGCGGAGTAGGCCACGCAGTTGCCTACGATCACCGGGACCGGCATCCAGCGGCAGAAGTCGCGCAGCGACAGGTGCGTCTGCGCGCGGGAGCGGTGCTGCGCCGCCGTTACGGTCGCCTGCACCACGAAGATGTCCACGCCCGCGTCCACCGCGATGCGGCCATAGGCGGCGGCGTTGGCCGGGGTGGCCGAAACGGCCGCGATCACGCCGCCGGCCTTGATCTCCTCGACACGGCGCTTGATGAGGTCGTTGCGCACGGGCGCGCGGTAGAGGTCTTGTAGCAGGGCGGTGGCCTGCTCAGCGGGCGCCGCGGCGATCTTCGCCAGCGGCTCGGCCGGGTCGTCGTAGCGGGTCTGCAAACCGTCGAGGTTGAGGACGGCCAGGCCGCTGAGCCGGCCGAGGGCAATCGCAAAGGCGGGATCGACCACGCCATCCATGGCCGAGGCGACCACGGGCAACGCGAACCGGTGAGGGCCGACCTGCCAGGAAATGTCCACGTCGTCGGGATCGATCGTCAGCGCGCCGGGCACCAGCGCTACGTCATCAAAACCGTAAGCGGGGCGCAGCCGTGCGCTCCCGCTTACGTGCATGTCCGCGACCGTGGACGTAAGCTGCTCTGTGGCCATCTGCACCTCCCCAGCGAGCGATCAGCGCCCGAGCCCGCGGCGATCCGAGGGACCGACCACCGAGCCGACGGCTCGCCGCTGACCACTGACGTCCTGGTCGGGGCTGGTTACAAAAATGGCTCAGACACCGACTCCAGCGCGCTCGAGAGCGGCCGCAAGGTCGCTGAGCCATCGTTACCCGGAAACCGTCGGCGGCTGGCCCAAGTGTCGCCGCCATTGCTCTTACGATACCAGACCGCGAAGGGTCGGATCAACCGCCAAACGGAGCCAGGCGCGCTCCCAGCACGCCTCAAGACACAACATGTAGTAGGCAAGAAGGGGTGTGTGCCCAACATGCGCGAATTGCTCGCGGCCAGCCGCTGGCCGCTTGTGGAGAGGCGCAGGACATTATGTACGCTGGCGGGCCGGCGGTGGCAACGGGGTCGTGGGCGGCGATGCTTCACTCACTCTGAACCGCCGGGGGAGGGCTCGGCGCGGCTGATAATTCACCGCTCCTGGTATGATGCCGGCGAGTGAGCGGGGGGGGGGCGGAGAGCAGCGTGGCGGCAGCCGGGTTCGGGGGGCGCGGCAGGGCGCGGGCGCTGTGCGCGCGCTGGCTCGCCATCTGGGGGCGCGGCCTGCTGCTCGCGGCGGCGGTCCTGCTGGTCGGCCTGGGCACCGTGCGGGTCGTTGGCCTGGTGGCGAGCCAGCTGGCCGATGGCGATGACTTCACCCCCTACTGGAACGGCGCGGCCGCAGTTGCGGCAGGCCAGGATCCCTACGCGTGGGTCAGCACGGCCCGCCATCAAGAGACGGCCGACTACATCTACCCGCCGCCGCTGGCGCTGCTGCTTGCGCCACTGACTCGGGTGGTCGACTACCCCACGGCGCGCTGGCTCTGGCTGGCGCTCGGCGCGGCGTTTGTCGCGGTGAGCGTCGCGCTGGTGTGGCGTACGAGCGGCCTCCGCGCGCGGGGGGTGAGCGCTCTCGCCTGCGCGGCGCTGATTGGGCTCTGGCCGTCGCTCGTCTCGGCCCTGGCCGCCGGCACGCTCAGTCCGATGCTGCTCCTCGCGGTCGCGGGCGCCTATGCTAGCTTGCGGGCGGGGCGGCCGCTAGTGGCGGGCGGCCTCGTCGCGCTGGCGGGCTACTCGAAGTCGTTCCCGGCATTGCTCGCGGTGTATTTGCTGCTGCGCGGCCGATGGCGCGCCTGCCTGGGCGTGGCGGCCACGGGGATAGCGCTGCTGACCTGGACGCTGCTGGCCCTAGGCTGGGAGGCACACTGGCGCTACCTGAGTGGCGTCGTCCCGGCGCAGCGCTTCTGGTTCGGGGCGACGTCGAACGTCTCGCTCACGGGTGTGGTGACGCGCCTGCTGAGCGAGAACCCGTTCACGACGCCAGTCGCCGCCGCGCCGGTCATAGCGCCGGCCTCCATCGCGCTGGCGGCCGCCGCGCTGCTCGCGGCGACGGCATGCGCCGTCTGGCGGCTGCCGGCCGACTGGGAAAGCGAGTCGCTGGGCTTCGGGCTGGCGGTGACGGCCATGCTACTCGTGTCGCCGATCAACGGCAACGGGAACCTGATCCTGGCCATCATCCCGCTCACCGCGGCCGCCGCGCGCGTCCAAGCTGACTGGCCGCGCGGCCTGCGCTGGCTTCTCATCGCATCCCTACTGCTGGCGCTGCCGGTCGAATTTGGCGAGCTTGCGCCCGTTCGGGCGTGGTATCTGGAGCAAGGGGCGCAGGTGCCGGTGACCGAACTGTTCTGGCGGCAGGGTTGGGGCAACCTCCTGCTGGACGGACCGTTCTGCGGCCTGATCGCGCTCTGGGCGCTGGTGCTGCGGCTTAGCCTGCAACGTGCCGGTCAGCGCCGAGTGTCGGGCGTGTGTCCGGCGGGGGACGCGGCTGGCTTGCTGGCCGGCCGGGCGCCGCGGGCACGTGGGGAGCTGGCCTAGTGTGGGGCACGCTCGACGAGGCGCCGGCTGCGGCGGCGCGGCTGGCGCCGCCGGCGGGCGGGGCGCACTGGACTCGGCTGAGGCCGGTGGTATTGAGCCTGCTGGCGCTGGTGGTGCTGATCGCCGGCGCGGTGCAGGTGGTCACGCTCGTCAATAGCTGGCTGATGGAGGGCGACGACTTCGCGCAGTACTGGGCTGGCGCCCGGGCGGTCGCGACGGGCCGGAGCCCGTATGAGTGGGCGCAGGCCAACCAACCACTCGAAGTCACGGACTACAACTACCCGCCGCTGCTCGCGCTGCTCCTGGCACCCGTGACGCTGGTGCTCGATTACCCCACCGCCCGTTGGGCGTGGCTGGCCTTCAGCGCTCTATGCGTGGGGATCGGCGTCGTGGTGGCCTGGCGGACGAGCGGGGTGCGCTGGCGCGAGCCGAGCGGCATCGCGGCATTGGCGTTCATCGGCCTGCTGCCGGCGACGTGTATAGCCCTCGAGATGGGCCAGCTAAGCCCGCAGCTGCTGCTCGTGATCGCGCTCAGCTACGGGGCGCTCGGCCGCCACGCGGGCTGGGCCGGCGCGCTGGCCGCGGTGGCAACGTATCTCAAGAGCTTCCCGGGCTTGCTTCTCGGCAACCTGCTGCTGCGGCGGCAGTGGCGGGCTTGCATCGCGGCGATCAGTGCGGGCCTCGCCCTGGTTGCGGCTTCGCTGGCCGTGCTCGGCTGGGAGGCCCACTGGGAGTATGTGACGCGCGTCATCCCGGCGCAGAGCCGCTGGCTCGGCGGACCGTTCAACGTGTCCCTCACCGGGTTCTTCACCCGCTTGTTCGTCGATACGCCGTTCACCAGTCCGATTGTCGCGGCGCAGGGGGCCGGGCTGGCGCTCATCGCGCTGAGCACCCTCCTGGTTCTGGCGGCGACGGGCTATTGGGCCGCCCGTGCACGGAGCAGCGCCGAGGGGGAGCGCGCGGCCTTTGCGCTCACCGTGGTCGCGATGATGCTCGTCGCGCCCATCAACGGGCAGTACAACCTGGCGCTGGCCCTGGTGCCGCTGGCGGAACTGGTGGCGAGTGTGCAGCGGAGGTGGCCGCACGGGCTGCGCTGGCTCCTGCTGGTCTGGCTGCTGCTCAGCCTACCGGTGGAGTTCTGCGACCTAGGCTTGTTCACTCACTGGTGCGGCCCCGACTTGAGCAACGTGCCGGTGAAGGATCTTCCCTGGCGGCAGGGGTGGGGCAACCTGCTGATGTCCGCGCGGTTCTTCGGGCTGGTGTCCCTGTGGGCGCTGCTCATCCGGCTTTGCCTGGAGCGCTCGCGATGAGCTTCGGGCGGGCGGCCGGCCGGCGCGACAGCCCGCGCTTGTGCCTGGCTCCACGCGGCCGCTCCGGCCGACGGGCGATGGCGGCAGGAGGCGGCTTGCGATGATCCCGCCAGGCCGCCCGGCGACTAGAGAGCGCGGGGACGTGCCGGACGCGAGCCAGGGCGGCGCGTCCCCCCTGGTTGCGCGCCCGCGGCCGGGCGCGCCCGGCCGCGGGCGAACGTGGGCGCGGAACGCGGGCGTGGTGGCGCTGGCGCTGCTCTTGCTGCTGGCGATCGGCGTCCGCGTAGTGCTGGTCGTGCAAGGCGGGCTGGTCGCGGGCGACGATTTCACGCCGTACTGGAACGGCGCGCGCGCCGTCGCCGCGGGCCAGAGCCCATACGCCTGGCTGGCGGAGAACCGGCCGCAGGAGGTGCCGGACTACATCTACCCACCCCTGCTGGCCATGCTGCTGGCGCCGTTCGCGCTCGTACTGGACTATGCCGCCGCGCGCTGGGCGTGGTTGGCCCTGAGTGCGGCCTGCCTGCTCGTCGCCGCCGCGCTTGCTTGGCGCACGAGCGGCCTGCGGGCGCGGGGGCCAGGCAAGATGGCACTCGTGCCGCTGCTCGTGCTGCTGCCCGCCGCCACGTCGGCGCTCGGCGCCGGCACGCTCAGTCCCGTGCTCGCGCTCACCACAGCCGGGACGTTCGCCGCCGCGCTTGGCGGCCGCGGGCGCCTGGCCGGGGCGCTTGTCGCGGTGGGCGCCTACCTGAAGTCGTTTCCGGCGCTGCTGGGCGGCTACCTGCTGTTGCGGCGGCAGTGGCGCGCGGCGCTCGCCGCCCTGGCCTCGGGGCTGCTGCTCGTCGCCGCGTCGCTGTTGCTGCTCGGCTGGCAGGTCCACTGGGCCTACCTTACGGGTGTGATTCCCGCGCAGCGCCGCTGGTTCGGGATGCCGCTCAACGTCTCCCTGACCGGCCTGTTCACGCGCCTGTTCAGCGCCGGCGGCTTTGGCACGCCGGTGGTCGACGCCCCCGCGCTGGCGTCGCTCGCGATCGGCGCCACGACGGCAGCACTCCTCGCCGCGAGCGCCTATGCGATCTGGCGGGCGCGGTCCGACCGGGGCGGCGAGGCCGCGGCGTTCGGGCTGGCGGTGGTCGCCATGCTGCTGCTGTCGCCGATCAACGGCCAGTACAACTTGGTGATCGCGGTCGTGCCGGTGGCAGTCGCGGCGGCCGCCGTGCAGCGCGCCTGGCCGCGCCACCTGCGCTGGCTCTTGCTGATCGCGCTGTTGCTCAGCCTGCCGGTCGAGCCGTGCGACCTGGCGCTTCTGCGCGACGCCTGTATGGGGCCGGCGGGCCTAGCGGAGGGGCTGCCGTGGCGCCAGGCCTGGGGGAGCTTGCTGATCACCGGGCCGCTGTGGGGGCTGCTGGCGCTCTGGGCGCTGCTCTTTCGGCTCTGCCTCGCCCCCGGCGCGCGGCCCGTCCGAGCGGGTCGTGGTGCGTGGCCGCTCTCGCCACGGGCGCCGGCCCGCTGAACGCGCTGCCGCTACGAGCGGGCTGGTGGAACCTGACGATGCTCGTCCCGCTCGCCGGCCTGCTCGCGCTCTGGTGGCTGCTAGTGCGCCTCTGCCTGGAACCGCCGGCGGCCAGCGAGGAGGGCGATGCCCTCCGAGGCGCGGGGCTGCCGGCCCGCGGGGCGCGAGCCGAGCCGCTGCCCGCCGGCCAGGGGAGCGCGGCCTGGGGTCCAGCAGGGCCGGTCCCCGGCGCGGCTCAGGCCCCCGGTGGTCCCGCGCGTCGTCGGTAGATCGTTGCGCCGGGGCCGTCGTACACGGGCTCGAAGCGCGCATCCTGGGCCACGCTCGTCCGCAGCGCCCAGCAGCAGTCCTCAACGAGCGCCGGGGTCGTGCTGGCGCCGGTGGGGCCCTTGGGCAGATAGAGGTAGTCGAACGGGGCATCGTTATCGCTGGCCCAAGCCGCCACGCAGTCGGCGCCGCGGTAAGCGCAGCGCTGGAGCGCCGGGTAGCGTGCCACGCGCCGCGCGAAGGCCTGATCCGGCGCCCACTCGTATCCCTGGACGGTGGCGACGCTGACCCGGCCGCTGAGCGCGGGAAACCACTCGCTGACCCGATCGCGTGTGGGGAACAGGCTGCCGGTAACGATCAGGTAGCGAGCGCCGGGCGGCGTGGCGTCAGCGGCCCAGCGCATGGCCCCGCGCTGCTCGGGCGTGAGCCCGACGAGCACGCGGTTCAAGTCGACGGTCGCGCCGAGCGTGGCCAGGAAGACGACAAACGCCCCGACCGCCCAGACGAGCACGGGGACGCGTCGCTGGAGACACGAGCTACCGCCGGGCGCGGCTGCCGCGCCGAGCGCGTCCTCACTCGCGCCGCGCATTAGCCAGGGCAGCAGCACCTCGCTCGCGCCCAGGCCGGCGAGCAGCGCCAGCGGGACGCTGGCGGTGGCCAGCGGACTGCGCGCGTCCAGCAGCGCCATCACGCCGAGCCACGCGGGGAGCCACGGCTGCCGCTGGCGCAGGCAGGCCAGCGCGCCGAGCGCCGCCAGCGCGCCGAGGACGGGAAAGAACGGCTCGTTGGTGACGGTCAGGGTGAGGAGCTGCAGCGGCGCGAAGATGCCCGAGCCGGAGCCTCCCGACGCCAGTAGTGGATATAGCCCGTGCCGGCTGAGCACGGTCAGCCACCACGGCGCGGCAAGCACGACCATACCGGCCGCCACGACGAGCAGGCGGCAGAGCGCGGCGCGGGTCCGCCCGTGGGCCAGGAAGAAGACGACGCTACTGTAGGCGAGAAACCAGGCCATCGCCGGGTGGCTCAGCGCGGTTGCTGCGGCGAGTAGGATGGCCACGGCCACGCCGCGCCGGCTCGGCCGGAGACAGAGGAGGTAGACCTGCCAGAGCGCGAGGAGGGCGCAGACGAACCCGAGGCCGCGCGTGAGCCCGCCGCCCATGACCAGCCACTGGAAGCTCATCGGCAGCAGTGCAAACGCGCCGGCCGCGAGGATCGCGGCGCGCTGGCCGGGCAGCACCGCGCGCGCCAGCAGCCAGCAGGCCGGGACCGTCAGCACGCTGCAGGCCAGCGGCAGCCAGCGAAACAGGTCGAGCAGCGACCAGGGGCCGACGCTGGCTAGCAGCCCGGCGAGGTAGAAGCCGAGCGGCGGGTAGGCGTAGGGCAGCGCCGCGTCGTTGTAGGTGGTCGTCGCCGGCAGCGCGAACCCGGCGGCCTGGAGATCGCGGACCATCACGTAGAACAGGCCGCCGTCGTTCAGGGGGAAGTCGCTCGCCAGCGTCGGCCCGCCGCGCACGAGCGCTCCCACCAGGGATACGCCGACGACCGCTGCCGCGGACCCGAGCACGCTCCGCGCGGGGCTCCGCTGCGGGCCGCAAGGGGGGGCGACTAAGACAAGACGGCTCGTCGGCACTCCTCCGGGGCTGGGCGCCGGGCACAGTGGTCTGCTACGGCGCCCGGCAGCCTGGCGCCGCCAGTATGCCACAGGCAGCAGCACCTTGGTAGGCGGCGCGGAGATGACTCGTCGGCGGCTGCCGGATCGTCCATACCGGCCCCGCCCCGTGTTGCTCGGGCGTCGGGGCCGGGGCAGAGCGCGCCGGGCCGCGCGGCTGGCCGCGCAGCTTTACCGTCTCTCCACTTCGCGGCGCGTCGCGTAAATAGCCGTGGACCGCTCCCCGCTTGCTATGATTGCGCGAGGGACCCTGGCGGTAGGACGGGGTGTTGCCGTGGGAACGCCCCGGATGAGTCCGCAGTCGATGGAGCATGGTCCTCATGGGGAACCGGTGAAGGCATCGGCGTCGCGACGATGGTTCGCTGTCGCGCTCGGCGTGATCGCGCTCGCGTACCTGCTCTTCGTGGCGATGATGCTCGCGCTCACTGGCCCTTTTGCCTACGTCGGCGTCGATTATTGGAACACGCTGTGTACGCTGCGCTTCATTCACCACAACGGTTTTGCACAGGCGTACGATCCGTCGGCGCAGGCCGCGTTCTATCGCGTGGTCGACGCGGGTCGGGCTGAGTCCGCGACCTGCCAGACACCGCCAAACCCCTACCTGCCGGTGTTTCAAGCCCTGCTCGTGCCGCTCGCGCTGCTTCCGCCGATCGCCGGATACGTGCTGTGGACCGGACTGGGGCTTGTCGTGTTCGTGCTCTATTGCTACCGGTTCGGTCGAGCGGTCGGCGCCGATCACGGGCCCGCGGCGCTCCTGAAGCTGGCCCTGGCGTACGCTCTGTATGAGAATCTCGTGGCGGGGCAGGTGAACGTCCTGTTGTTTGTCTGTTTCGGCGAGGCGATTCTGGCGTGTCTCCGCGGCCGCCAGCTTCGAGGCGGCGCCTGGCTGGCGGGCATGCTCGTCAAGCCCCAGGTGCTGCTGCTGGTCCTTCCCGGGCTAGCGATCGGGCGGCGCGGCCGGGTGTTGTTGGGCTTCGGCCTGACCAGCGCCTTACTGGCGGGCATCTCGCTCGCCATCGCGGGCAGTGATGGCCTGCTCGGCCTGTTCAGGCTGCTCCGGTACTATTCGGGCGGCGTAGCCCCGACCTATCCGGAGGCCGGCATGAACTGGCGCGGGCTGGCGATCAACCTGATGCCCCTGATCGGCGGTGTGGCGGCCTGGAGCGTCGCCTTGCCGGGGCTGGTGGCGACCGCGCTGGCGGGGCTGGCCGTGTGGGCGGCGCCGCGCCGCGGCGACGCGAACGATCAGCTCGTCGTGGCGCTGCTCGGCAGCTTTGCCGCATCCAGCGCGACCACTTGGCACTCGCACGTCTACAGCGGACTACCCGCCCTCGCGCCGCTGCTCTACCTCCGCGCCCGCGGTCTGCTGCCAAACTGGCTGCTGAACGCCTGGCTCGTCTTGCCGGGTGCGGGCTTCTTTCTCGCGGCCTTCGGCATGGCGCCAAAGGCCGGCCATCCGGCGGCCGGGCTCGCGATGCTGTCCGTGAACGTCCTCCTCGTCCTCTGGGCGACACGCGCGGCCTGGAGGCCTGAGGTGGCGGAAACCGCGCGCGAGGCGGCACTGGGCGCGGGCACCCGCCCGCGCCCAACGGCGGCGTGATGGGGCCTAAGCTAGCGCGATCAGCACTCGTTCGCCGCCCACACGCCTGGCCGGATTGCGGCCACCTAGGAGGGGCGAGGGTGAACGCTGAGGAGGCGCGGCCGGGCGCGGCTCTCGGCGTGACGGGCCGGCGCGGTGGCCGCCGCACGCTAACCCTCGACCACGTCTGGCTCGTCGGCACGCTCGTGTTCGCCTTCCTCACGGGCACCTTGCTGGCCGCCGAGCAGCCGGACTACTGGTGGACGGTGAAGCTGGGCGAGGGGCTGTGGGCGACGCACCAGCTACCCCCCGCCGACCCGCTGGCCTTCACGTCCACGCGCCAGCCGTACGTGGAGCAGCAATGGCTGGCCCAGCTTGTCCTCGCCGCCGTCCACGGCTGGGGCGGGCTGGAGGCGGCGCTGCTGCTGCGGGCGGCGATCCTGGTGCTGACGGCCGCCCTGCTCTACCACGCCGCGCGGCGGGCCGGTGCCGGCGCGCCGGCGGCGGCCACGGCCTGCTCTCTGGCGATGCTGTCCGTCGTCGGCGGCGCCGCCATTCGCCCGCAGCTACTGGCGATCCCTCTGTTCGCGCTGTTCCTGCTCGGCACGACCACCTCGGCGGGGCGGGGCTGGACGCTCTGGGCGCTGCCGGCGGCGATGGTCGTCTGGGCGAACGCCCATGGCTCGTTCCCGCTCGGCATCGCGCTGGTCGGCATCGCCCTGTTGGCGCGCGCGCTGGAAGAGCTGGCCCCGTTGGACGGGCTCGTGGGAGTCTGGCGCCGCGTGTGGCGCGAGCCGCTCACGCGCCGGCTCGCGCTGCTGCTCGGGCTGTGCCTGCTGGCGCCGCTCGTGAACCCGTACGGTGCCGGGATCATCCCGTGGCTGGTCGACTACCTCACGTTCAACCTCGGCGGTACGGGCCTCGCGACGCTGTCGCAGGAATGGCTGCCGACGAGCCTCGGCACCGTCCACGGCACGCTGTTCTTCCTCGGCGCATTCGTGCTGGCGGTCGTGCTGCTGCGCGCCGGCCCGCCGCGCCTGGCCGACCTGCTGCGTCTGCTCGTCTTCGGCGTACTGGCGCTCCAGGCGGTGCGGAGCACGCTGTGGTGGGCGATGGTCGCCGCGCCGGTGCTCGCGTGGGGCATCACCGTGGCGGTCCGGGGGCCGGGGCGTGTGGATAAGGCAGCGTCCGCGGGCGGGACCATTGGGGATGCGAGCGCCGATCGCGTGGGGGTTCCGGCGCTGAACGCGGTGATCGTGGCGGGGTTCCTGGCCGTGGCCGCGCTCAGTCTGCCGTGGCTGCGGCCGCTGGGACTGCTGTTCGCGCCCGACCGCTGGCCGATCCAGGGGCCGGACTTGCCGGTGGCGGCGGCCGATCGGCTGGCGACGCTGCCGACCACGCGCCTGTACAACGCAATGGACTGGGGCGGCTACCTGGCCTGGCGCCTGGCGCCTCGGCAGCGCATCTTCGTGGACGCGCGGTTCCAACTCTACCCGCCCGTGGTGTACCAGGACTACTTCGCCATCGCCAACGCCGCGCCGGGCTGGGCCGAGTGCTTGGCGGCTCACGCTGTGGATGGCATCGTCATCAGCCGCGCCGACCAGCCCGCGCTCCTACGCGCGCTCGTCGGCGCCGGGGGCTGGCAGGCCGTGTACTGCGACGATGTTGCCGCCGTGTACGTGCGGCGCGAACTGGCTGGCCCTGACTCGCGCGAGGGCTGCTAAGCTGGCCAACTAGCCGGTTGAGTGGTGTGCGACGCAACTGCCGGCGGGAGGATAGCACGCGGCCCGGTGGACGGACGGTCCTGGCGCTGAAGGCGGTGCCGAACGACGTTACGGTGGCCCGGGGACACACGGAGAGCCTGCGCGGCGCTCTTCACCCACTCTGCACTTCGAAGCGCTCAAACGGCGACCGGAGCATGCAGGCGACTTGCTATCATCGCAGCGAGGGCAATCCCGGCGGGAGTACCGATCGCTATGGCAACCCCCAAATGCTATGCTGGTCCGACGGCGCTAGGGCTACCCGGCGAACGCGGCGCAGAACGCTGGGGCCGCTGGGCGATGCTGATTGGCGGCGGCGCGCTCGGGATTACCCTCCTCGCCGTGAATGCTGTGCGGATCCACGCCACGATCAGCGGATCGATCGCCGTTGGCGACGACTTCACCTCGTATTGGAATGGCGCCAGGAGCGTTGCCGATGGCCACAGCCCTTATGAGTGGCTGGCCGAGAACCGTCCATATGCTACGCCCAATGCCGATTACTTCTATCCACCGTTGCTGGCGCTGCTGCTCGCGCCCTTCACGCGTCTGCTCGACTATCCCGCGGCCCGCTGGTCATGGCTCTTCCTTGGGGTGGTCTGCCTGGCTGGCGGAGTAGGGCTGACCTGGCGCGCGAGTGATCTGCACTTGCGCGGGCGCCGGCTGCTGGCGCTGGTGCCCTGTATCGGCGTGCTGCCATCGGTTGTCGTAGCGCTAGGTATCGGCCAGCTCAGCCCCATCCTGCTGCTCGTCGTCGCCGCGGGCTACGCCGCCATCAGGGCAGGCCGCCCGGTTCTGCTTGGAGCCGCCGTGGCGGTAGCAGCGGGCCTCAAGGGGTTCCCCGCGCTGCTGGGACTCTATCTCGTTCTGGGCCGCCGCTACCAGGCCTGCGTCAGCACGGCGCTGCTAGCGCTGCTCGAGCTCGCGGCCTCCGTAGCGGTGCTGGGATGGGAGCCGCACCGCGAGTACCTGACCGCCGTCGTGGCCACGCTGCATTACTGGTACGGTATGCCGTCCAACGTGTCAATCGTAGGCTTTTTCACACGGTTGCTTAGCGACAATGCGTTCACCACGCCTGTTGTCTCCGCCGAAGCACTGGCGGCTGGCCTCACCGCGCTGTGTGCGGCGGGGATTCTCGGCGCAAGCGCCTATGCAGTATGGCGCGCGCGAGCGGCTCGCCAGAGCCGGTCGCGCGCCTACGCGATGGTAGTCGTAGCCAGCTTACTGCTGTCTCCGATCAACGGTCATTACAATCTCATGATCGCGCTAGTGGGGCTCGTGGCAGCCGCGGCATACGTTCAAGCGACCTGGCCGGGGCACTTGCGATGGCTGTTGTGGGTGGGTCTGCTGCTGAGCCTGCCCGTCGAGTACTGCGATCTGGGGCCGGAGCAATGGTGCCAGAGTTACTTTCCTCTGGTGCCGCTGGCAGCGCTTCCCTGGCGCTACGGCTGGGGCAACCTGCTGAGCTGCGGCCCACTGGTTGGGCTCATTCTGTTGTGGGCCCTACTGGTCCGTAGTTGCCTCGAACCTTCCGCCGCCACCGTGCCGGCCATAGACAGCGAAGCGAGCACCGGTCAGACGCTAGGCGGTTTCAGTACGACAGGGGACCTACCGGTGTGAATCTGGCCGCCGCGATGCTCGCATGAGTCTCCCATGATTGTGAGCCTCCGTAGCCGGGCGCTGAGTAAGCGGCGGCCTGCGCTTGTCGCTCTCGACGTCGTATGGGTCGCGCTCGCGGCGGCGTACCCGTTCATCGTGCTGAGCTTCGCCACGCTGCAAGTGGACGATGGCGACCTGTGGTGGTCGCTAGCCCTGGGCCGCGCCGTATGGCAGGCGGGCGCGCTGCCAAGCGCCGAGCCGCTTGCCTACACTCCCGCGCCTGGTGCCTATATCCAGGGGCAATGGCTAGCAGATGTGCTACTGTATGGGACCTACTTGCTCGGCGGCTTCGCCTTGCTCGTGGTGCTCCGCGCGGCTATTGTGGCCGTGGTATTTGGGCTGCTATACGTGGGGTGTCGTCGCGCCGGGGCTGTTCCCGCCGTGGCCGGCCTGTGCACCGTGCTAGCGCTGCCCCTAGTCAACGTTGGGCTGGCGCTCCGCCCCCAGCTCTTCGCGCTTGTGCCGTTCGTGCTCTACCTCGAGGCGACGCGCCGACCGTGCCGTACTGGCGCCGCGCTCTACGCGCTCCCACTCGTCATGGTGTTCTGGGCGAACGTCCACGGCTCATTCTTGCTGGGTCTCGGGCTGGTGGCCCTGGCCCTCGTCGGCCAGCTGCTGGACCTGCTGGCCGCCGGGGCTGGGGGACGCATCGTCGCCAACGGCGGGCTGCGGCGGCTGGGGGGCGTGCTGGTAGCGAGCAGTCTGGCACCGCTGGTGAGCCCCCACGGGCTCCGCGCGCTGGAGTACCTCCGCAGCCTGCTCACCGTGTCGCCCGGCCACCGCCAGCTTGGCGGCCTGCTGACCGAGTGGCTGCCGACGAGCCTGGCGACGCCGGGCGGGGTGCCGTTCTTCGTCTCGCTCGTCGTGCTGCTGCTCGTGCTGTACGTCAACGCCCGCTGGCGCACGGGCCGCCCGCGCGCGGCGTTCGGGCTCGGGACGGCGGAGGCGGCGCGGCTGCTGACGTTCGCCTGGCTGGCGCTGCGGTGGATCCGGGCGATCGTCTGGTGGGGGCTGGTGCTGCCGGCGCCGCTCGCCGGCCTACTCCAGCGCGCGCTCGTCGGCAAGCCAGCCGGTCCCGCGCCGCCCGGCCGCCCCGCCCTCAACCGGCTCCTGCTGGGCCTGACGCTCGTGCTGGCGGTGGGCTCGCTGCCGTGGTGGCGCGCGCGGCTGCCGGGACTCGCGCCCGAGGCCCGGGCCGTCGTCGAGCCGTCGCCGCTCGCCGCGGCCGCCGACCTGGTACTGCCCGACGCGCGCGCCGGGCACGTCTTTCATTACATCGCCTGGGGCGGCTATCTGGCCTGGCGCCTCGGACCAAGCCAGCGCATCTTCGTGGACGGCCGCTACGAGGCCTACCGCCCCGAGGTCTTCGACGACTACGCGCGCATTAGCGCGGCCGAGCCGGGGTGGGACGCGCGCCTCGCGGGCTACGGCGTCGGCCAATTGGTGCTGAGCCGCACCGGCCAGCCAGGCCTGGTGGAAGCCGTGGCGCGCTCGCCCGCCTGGCAGCCAGTGTTCGAGCAGGGGGACGTGGTGGTGTACCGGAGGGGGACCTAACCCCCGGCCCCCCTTCCCTCGGAAGGAAGGGGGGAGCCACCCCGGCCTCGTCCTCTCCCCTCCCCGCAGCGAGAGCGGGGCCGGGGGGGTGGGTCACGCCGGCGCGACGGCTCGCAGGGCGCTTACCAGCAGATCGGTGTGCTCGGGCTTGCCGACGGTAATGCGGAGGCCCTGCACGATCCGCGGCGGGCCGCCGAAGTGACGCACCGAGATGCCGTGTTCCACGACCAAGCGCTCGCGGACGTCGCGGGCGCTGCCGCGCGTGACCTCGACGTACAGGAAATTGCCCTCAGAGGGGTAGACGCGCAGCCAGTCCAGCTCGGCGAGAGCAGCCGCCATGCGCGCTCGCTCGGCGACGATCCTCCGCACACAGTCCTGGACGTAGTCGAGGTCCTTCAGCGACTCGCGCACGGCGATGCCCGCCGGCACGCTGAGGTTGAACGGGCTCTTGATCTTCCACAGGTGCTGCAGCACGCTCTCCTGCGCGACGACGGCGCCGGCGCGGAAGCCGGCCAGCCCCGCCCATTTGCTGAACGTCCGCAGCACGATCAGGTTCTCGTGCTCCAGCACGTCGCGCACCATTGTCTGGTTGGTGAACTCCGCGTAGGCCTCGTCCACGACGACGATGCGGCCCGTCTCCAGCAGGCGCTCGATGGCGGCGCGCGGCGTCGCGGTCGCGGTCGGGTTGTTCGGCGTCGCGACGAAGATGAGCTTGGTGCGGTCGGTCACGGCGCGCAGCCCGGCGTCCACGTCGATCGCGAACTGCTCGTTGCGCGGGACGTAGACCATGCGGCCGCCCATCAGCCCCGAGTAGATCGGGTACATGGCGAAGCTCGGGCTGAAGTCGATTACCTCGTCGCCCGGGTCCAGATAGACCATCGTCAGCAGGTGGATATACTCGTCCGACCCGGCGCCCAGCAGCACATTCTCGGCCGGCACGCCGTAGTATGCGGCCGCGGCCTCGCGGGTCGCGACCTGCTCGGGGTCGGGGTAGATCTGGTGGCGATCGTAGGCGCCGAGGGCCGCCCGGACGCGGGGCGACGGACCGTAGAGGTTCTCGTTGGCGTCGAGCTTGACCAGGCGCTCGACGGGTAGGCCGGACCGCTGGGCCAGCACCTCCTCGGTCTCGGCCGGCACGTAGGGCTGAATGTCGGCGATCACCGGCCGCACCAGTTGCGGCGTCGCCCGCGGTTTCACGCTCATCTCGTTCTCCTTGATCAGGGCACCGTCCCTTAGCCCTGCCGCGCCTGTTCGCTATCCAGCCGCAGGCGAATCGCCTGGGCGTGCGCTTCCAGGCCCTCGGCCTCGGCCAGCGCAATCGCCGGCGGCCCGAGGGTCGCCAGGTCGTTCGGGCCGAAGGCGAATACCGACGTCACTTTCACGAAGTCGTCGATGCCGACCGGCGAGGCGAAGCGGGCCGCCCCGCTGGTCGGCATGATGTGGCTCGGCCCGGCGGTGTAGTCGCCCAGCGCCTCCACCGACCGCTCGCCCACGAACACGCCGCCCGCGTTGCGCACCAGCCCGAGATACTGCCACGGCTCGCGCACGCACAGGCACAGGTGCTCGGGCGCGTACTCGTTGGCGAAAGCGAGCGCCTCGGCCACCGAGTCCACGAGCACGACGCCGCCGCGCGCCGCGAACGCCTGGCTGGCGACCTCGCGGCGCGGCGCCCGCGCCAGCAGCTCGGCCAGCTCGGCCTGCACGCGCCCGGCCCAGGCGCGCGAGGTGCAGAGCAGGATCGATTGGGCGAGCGGGTCGTGCTCGGCCTGCGCCAGCAAGTCCGCGGCGAGCGCGCGGGGCTCGGCCGAATCGTCGGCCAGCACGATCGTCTCGGTCGGGCCGGGCAGCCCGTCGGTGCCGACGACGCCGTAGACCGCGCGTTTCGCGAGCACGACGAAGATGTTGCCCGGCCCGACGATCTTGTCGACGCGCGGAATCTGCGCCGTGCCGTAGGCCAGCGCGGCGATCGCCTGCGCGCCGCCGACGCGATACACGGCGTCGGCCTCGGCGACGCGCGCGGCCACTAGCACGCTCGGCGTCACCGTGCCGTCGGCGCGCGGCGGCGTCGCCACCACGATCTCTCGCACGCCCGCCACCCGCGCCGGCACGACGGCCATAACGACCGAGCTGGGGTACGCGGCGCGGCCGCCGGGCGCGTAGACGCCCACGCGGTCGAGCGGCAGGATGAGCTGGCCGAGGGCGCCCTCGCCGCGGAAGTCGAGCCACGACTGGCGCCGGGCGCGCTCGTGGAAGGCGCGGACCCGCCGGGCCGCGACCTCCAGCGCCTCCACCAGGGCTGGCGGGGCGCTCGCGACGGCGGCGTCGAGCGCCGCATCGTCCACGCGGAACGTGTCCACCGCCACGCTGTCGAACGCCTCGCCGTAGCGACGCAGGGCCTCGTCGCCGTCGGCGCGCACGTCGGCGATCACCCGCGCGACCACCTGCTCGGCGGTCAGGTCGGCGCCGAACACGGCGCGGATGCGCGCCCGCACCCCCTCCGGCAGCTCGACCTCGCCGAAGCGGCGGCTGGCGAGGATCGTCTTCCGCGCGGCGTCTAGCCCATCGTACACGCGCAGCAAGCTCATGAGCACTCCGTGCGAGTTATCAGCGGTCAGTCGTCAGGAGACGGGCGTGGTTACCTCGGGCACGGGGCGCTCCCCCGCCTGGGCCGCTGGCGATTGCTGGCTGATAGCTGACGGCTGACGGCTGACGGCTCTTCCCAACTGCCGCTGCAGCGCCTCGAAGTGCCACGAGCGGTGCTCGAAGACGTAGTGGAGGTCTTGTACGGTCATGTCCACGGCGCCGGCCTTGCGAAGCTGCTCCACGGCCGGGAGAAGCTGATCGCGGCGGGCGATGATCGTGACCGCGAACCACTTGTGGTCGCCCTCCGCCTTCGAGTACACGCGCGCGATCGTCGGGCCGCGCAGCCCCGCGCTCGTCTCGTGGGCGGTGATGCGGCGGGCGACCGCCTCCTCGGACTCGCCGCTCACGTTCGCGGTGATGCTCGCGTAGTTGCGGCCGCGCAGGTAGGCCTCGATCAGCTCCAGGATGGCCCGCGTCCGTTGCAGCTTCGCGTCGCTGGCGGCCAGCGCGCGGCGGTTGCCGATGAGGCAGGCCTCGGAGCGCAGGATCGTCCCGCCGGCGATCGTCTTCAGGCGGTTCTCGCGCAGCGTCACGCCGCTCGTCATCAGGTCGGCCACGATGTCGCCGTAGCCCATCGTCGGCGCCGCCTCCAGCGCGCCCTGGCTGCTCACGATGTTGAAGTAGTTGATGCCGTGCTCGTAGAGGAAGTGGCGCGTTAGGTTGGCGTACTTGGTCGCCACGCGCAGCTCGCCGCCCTTCGCGCGGAGCTGCGTGGCCACTTCCGCCAGGTCGGCGATGCTCTTCACGTCGAGCCAGGCGTCGGGCACGGCGAGCACGAGCTGGCAGCGCCCGTAGCCCAGCTCGGGGTACAGCACCTCGACGGTGCCCTCCTCGTGCTCGTGCTCGCGCACGATGTCGTAGCCCGTGATGCCCAGGTCGACGCTGCCCTCGTCCACCTTCTCGAAGATGTCGGCGGCGCGCTGGAAGATCACCGTCACGCCGGCCGGGGTGCGGAGCGCCGCCCGGTACTGGCGCGGGTTGCTGCGATCGACGCTCAGGCCGCAGGCCGCGAGGAAGCTCACCGTGGCATCTTCCATGCCCTTGCTGGGCAGCGCCAGGCGCAGCTCCTCGCTCGCGCGCCGCTCGGCGGCTCTAGCCATGGTGGACCTCTCCGTTCTCGCGTCCGAGCGCGGCCAGCGCCGCCAGCGGCAGGTCGCCGACCGGCACGACGGTCTCGGCGCGAGCGTGCAGGCGCTTCAGCACCACCGTGCCGTCGGCGCGCTCGCGCTCGCCGACGAGCACCGCCAGGGGAATGCGCTGGCGATCGGCGTGCTTCAGCGCGCCGCCCGGCCCGCGGCCGCGCAGGTCTAGCTCCACGCGGATGCCCCGGCCGCGCAGTGCCTGCGCCGCCTCCACGGCCGCCGGGTGGTCGGCGGCCTCGACGGGCACCACCAGCACCTCGACGGCCGCCGTGGGCGCCGGCAGGGCGCCGTGGCGCTCCAGCGCCAGCTTGGCGCGCTCCAGCCCGATCGAGAAGCCGCAGGCGGGCACCGCCTCACGGCCGCCCAGCGCCCGCACCAGATCGTCATAACGCCCGCCACCGCAAAGCTGGAGCGGGCCGTCCGGGCCGTCGTCGTAGATCTCGAACACCAGCCCGGTGTAGTAGCGCAGGCCGCGCGCCAGGCTGAGATCGACGACCACCTGGCCCGGGCGGGCGCCGTAGCGCGCGAACAGCGCCAGCGCGGCGTCGATCTCCTCCAGCGGCGCGGCGCTCACGCCGTAGGCGCGCAGCAGGTCCTCCAGGCGGCCGAGCGCCTCGGCGGGCGGGCCGGCCAGCCCGTGCAGCCGCTGCAAGAACTCGATCGCCGTTCGCACCTGCGGCGTGGGGTCGGGCCGCGCCGCCTTGGCGAGCAGCCGCTGCACGATCTCCGCCGGCGAGCGCACGCCGCCGTCGAGCGGCAGGCTCGCATGGTGCAGCAGCTCCGTGGCCAGCAGCGCGGCCGCCTCGGGGCCGACCCGCGCCAGCAGGTCGCCCAGCGCGGCCTCCTCGCCGTCCTCGTCCTCCTCGTCGGCCGCCTCGGCGGGCGCACCGAGCAGCAGCGCCACGTGCTCGACCACGGCGTCGGCGTCGGCCTGTTTGCGCGCCAGCGGCTCGAGCTGGCCGACGATCAGCGCCTGGCCGCGCTCGTCGATGCCCAGCTGCGCCAGCAATTGCAGCGCCACGCCCAGGTGGCCGACGGTCAGGCGGTAGTCGTGCACGCCGACGCTCTCCAGCGCGCCGCAGGCCACCTGCAAGATCTCCGCGTCGGCGGCCGGCCCGGCGGCGCCGAGCAGCTCGCCGCCGACCTCGGTGAACTGACGGTAGCGCCCGCGCTGGGGCTTCTCATAGCGGAACGTCGGGCCGCTGTAGGCGAGGCGCAGCGGCAGCGGCCGGTCCTGCAAGTGCTGGAGGTAGGCGCGGATGACCGACGCGGTGAACTCCGGGCGCAGGCAGAGGCGGCGGTTCCAGTGCGTGAAAGCGTACATGCGCGTGGCGATCTCTTCGCCCGACTTACGGAGGAAGAGGTCGGTCGTCTCCAGCACCGGCGTGGCGATGGGGGCGTAGCCGTAGAGCGCGACGTGGGCGAGCAGCGCCTGCTCCAGCCTGCGCAGCGCGCCCGCCTCGGGCGGCACGAAGTCGTTGGTCCCGCGAACCCTGGACAGCCCTGGCGCCTCTGGCACGGCCCCCGCTCCTCGCACAGGTCGGCCGTTCGGGGCGCCGACCCCCTTTACATCTTAGGCGGTCGCCAGGCGGCCGTGCCAGCGCGCCCCGCGCGCCGGGTCAGCCCTCACGGCCGACCTTAGCGCGGACTTCGGATGGCTGGAGCGCCTTAGGGCGTCGTCGGTCCGTAGCGCGGGTCGCTTGTCGCCCGCGGCGGCCCGCAGGCCGCAACCCCGGCGCCGCCGCTGGCTCAATGCCCACGAACACCGCGCTAGGCTCGCCGAGCGGGTCGGGTCAGGCGGTGCGGGCCCCGGCCCCACGGAAGAAGTGGGCTATGACGGCGATGACCGCGAGGATCAGCAGGATGTGAATGAAGGCCCCAATCACGTGGAGCGCGAAGCCCGCGATCCAGAGCACGAGTAGGATGCCCGCGATAGCGAGTAGCATGGCCGCATCTCCGTTCGCGCCAGGGAATGCGCCTGGCGCTCGCCCACCAACGCAAGGAGTGTGCCGCCGCCCGGACTACATCGCCTACCGTGGTGTTCGCGAGCGTGGAGTCACCGAGGACTGGCAGGGGCGTCGAGTTGGGTCTTGTCCCCTGCCGCCCCGTGGGAGGCCATTCGATCCGTCTGCGAATCGCTCCCTGCTGCGCTACCGCGCTGCCGGCGCAGCACCTGTAGTCGAGTTGGTGGCTGGAACTCTCGTCGCCGTGGAGAGGCCCAACGGTGTTGGGAGCACCGGAGTTGGAACGACGGTCAGCGGCAGGAAGGTCGGGGGCAAACCTGTAGGTGGCGGCGCGATGGTAGGGCCAATCGTGGGAGTTGGCACCAACGTCCGTGTTGCCACGGCGGTAGGAGTACGTGACGCGACCACCGTTGCGGTGGCTGTACCAACCGGGAGCACCGAGGTAGGCACGATGCTCGGCACGGCCGTCGCTGTCGCCACGGCGGTGGCGGTCGCCACAGCGGTAGCGGTCGCCACGGCGGTGGCGGTAGCACTTGGTGGTGGATTAGGGGTCATGGGGACACGGGGTACGGCATTGTTGATCGCATCGGGTCCACGTACTATGTCAGGCGCCGTAGCAGTAGCGGGAGCCGCAGTTGGCAGGACAGTGCCCTTGGGGTAGGTCTGGATATCTAGCACTTCGTCACGGCGAATCTCGACACCGTTTTGGAACACTCTATAAGAAACTGGTATCGAGTCAGCCTCGCGGTATGTAACCTCGCGTCGCTCAGAGCCGCCCTGGACAGGTATCCATTCAAATTGTGATAGCCCGTTACCTAACCGTTCAACGCGACGCTCTGGCAGGCTCACCATCGCGCGTAGCTTATCAGGCACAAAGAACTCGGGGATCAAAAACTCTGTCGGTGCTGGAAGAATCTGGCTGCCAGTGGGCAGTCTGTCCATCACCATTGGCTGGCTGCCGGTCGAGCGGGTGAACAGGCTCTTGTCACCATCTTGTTCCCATACCGCACCAACAAAGCTAGGCTCGCTTGAGTGATAGATTTCTGTTGTACGAAAATGATGACGATCAGTGTATTCCACGCGGAAGCGTTCAACCTGAGTCGTGCCTTGCGAGTCGGGATCAAACTGGGTCTGCTGGAACACCATAATGAAGGGAGGCCAGTGGTCGGCCACAGGTAGTGGTGTCGGAATCTGTGCCGCTTCAGTAGCCCTATGGTATCCCACCAGGCCCAATAGACCGACTCCGAGCAGGAGCATGCCGGCGAACAGAAGCCACTTCTTCAAAGAGTCATGCGTTCGCATCACAGCCCTCCTCGCTCTGCGTCACCCGTCGTGACTAGCATGGCTGACCAGATAGGCCACCTTGCCCGCTGAACCGGTCGAAGTTAAAGTGAAACTGAATCTGTTGGGTGGTGCATCTCAGCACTAGCGGGCAGCCGGCAAACTGGCAATTCGGGTCTTGCTGGTAGCCGGAATAGGCAAACTGCACGTCCCACTCGTGGAGCTGTCCTGATACACCTTGACGAATCGGTGCGATCTGGCTATAGGCAGCGTTTGCTAGCTGGCTAGGAGTGGTAAATGGTCCTACTCGCCCGTAGTCATAGGGAGGATAATTCGACGCGCAGCTACTACTATCATCAGGGCAGTCATACTCATGCGCGTACATACGATACCAGTTAACGTTACCACTAGGGTTATTGGGTAAATCGCCAAGTGATACTTTGTAGAATAGTTAGGTGATAATTCTGGTAGCGGCATCGTAGTCTAGGTGGCTGCAATAGTATTTCACAGCAGGGCACAACTCGTTACCCTGATCGTCAGTGCTGTGCGCGATGCCATTGACGATGACAGGGTTTTCTGTAGCTAACCGCGTACCCTGAGCAATCAGCCGGAACTGATGAAGCCCTGGGTTCGCGTCCAACGGCACAGTGAATGGGAGATTACCGCAGAGCAAGCCATTGGTAGGAGAGCTCGGCACGGGAGCCGCGTCGCCAATCCAGGGAAAGTAAAATCCAACTCTGTCGTTCGGTAGGGCATAACGAAGATTGCAGATGGTTATCGTGGTAGAGTTCCCAGGACTCAGTGTATTCGGGAAGGCACTTAGGACAATATTTAGCACGATCGGATCGCTGAAGGCAAGCAACTGATTGGTGCCGCCGTTCGCGTTGCCTTTATATAAGCGCAACTGATAGATATTCGCAGGTTGGTGGACTGGGATTTCAAACGGTACGTAGCCAGACGTTGTGCCTGTGGTCGTGCGCGCCCAGTTGGTCGTGGGATCGGCCAACGATTGCGCGGCAGGAAAGAGTCCAATCCAGTCGTTAGTGCTAGGATTTTGGATGTTGTACCAGTAGGCAGTCAGTACACCGCCAGCGCCGATATTGATTTGGTCAGCGGCCATTGTAGGTGCCGGCGTGGGGGTGAACGTCGGCGTCGGTGTCCTGGTGGGTGTATTCGTGGGTGTAGGTGTATTGGTGCGTGTGGGCGTATTGGTGGGTGTGTTGGTCGCGGTAGGTGTGTAGGTGTTCGTCGGAGTGGCAGTAGCGGTCGGGGTTAGAGTAGCGACTGGGAATGGCGGCGTGCCGCCAGTGCCTACGAAGGTCGGCCAATCGCCGCAGCCGTCCACGACGACGAGGTGGATGGTCGTAGGCGCATCCGCGCTTACCGCACTGACGGCGAAGCTGATCTGAGATGAGCTACCGCTCGGGACGGTGACGGTAGTCGGGATGGTGAGCGGTATCCAGTGGTCAACGACGTAGTTGTTGACGTAAGCGTTGGCCGCGCTCGGGAAGCGCACCGACTGCAATGGTGTGCCGCCATCGGCCATGAAGATGGTGAAGAGGCCATTGGCGGGGTCAACCGAGAGGCGGACAGACGGGCGCGGGCTGCACGCCTGATCGATTGGGGCAGCGTTTGGTTCAGAAGCAGCCTGCCGAGGAGCCGGGAGTGACCACGCGCCGAATGCTAGGAATAGGAAGAAGATCGCATGCGATACAAGTCGCGACAGCGAGATGCGTGGCGGCATGCTACATCGCTCCCCAGGCGGTGGTGGTCCTCGGTGACGCCAGCTGCGGCGGGTTTCGCGCCACGACGGTCGTCCGCCGGATACCGCGGGCAATCTTAAACGGATTGCGAGGAAGGTGTCAAGGCGCTTGGAACGGCGCGGGGGCGTGCAGCGCAGCGTTCACCGGTTCTTATTCATATCCCGGCGCAAGAGCCCATGCCTGTGCGCTACTTGCGTGTAGGGGCGCATGCATCAGCGGCGTGCGGCCGCGGGGGCGGGCGCCGAGAAGTCGCAGCCGACGACGCTGAGCGCGGCGATGCGTACGTTGAGGTCGGTGTCGTTGGCGGGGAGTGCGCCGGCCTTGCAGAGGGCGCCGCTGAAGGTGCCCACGTTGGCGGTGATGAGCGAGTCGCGCCACGGCACGCTCACCGTGGCGGTCCCCTGGGGGCCAGTCGTCGCCGAGCCGACGACCACGCTGGGCGGGTTGCAGTCGGACGTGCAGGTGGGCGTCGAGCCCTGCCTCACCGTGATCGGCACGTTTCGCGCGGGCGAGCCGTCGAGCGTCACGGTCACGTTCAGGTTGATCGACGCCCGGATCGGCGTGGGCGCGGGGTAGGTGCCGCGCTGGATGATCGCCGCCGCGGCCGTGACCGCCGGCGCGTAGCCGAGGATGCAGCTATGGTTGAAGTCGAGGGAGCCGCAGTTGGTGACGAACTGCACCGCGCCGTGCCGCGCCGCGCGGTTCACCGCGTACCAGCTCGGCACGATCACGTCGGCGGGGTTGAACAGGTTGACGGCGTTGGCCAGCCCCTCGCGCGCGATCGTCGCCGGCGCTTGCAGGTCGGGGACGACGGCCGAGTCGAGCGCGGGCACGTCGGCCAGCGCGCGGCAGAGCAGTGTCGACAGGTTGTAGACGTCGAGCAGGCCGGTCGAGTGGAAGCAGTACGGATCGAAGATCGCGTCGTCGGTCGGCCAGATGCCGCTCACTGGCGAGTCCATCGTGATGACGGGCACGTTGGGCGCGTTGGCGCCGGCCCAGTCGGACGACACGGCGCCACCCAGGCTGTGGCCAATCAGGATGATTTGCGTCGTCGCGCTAGAGCCGAGGAGGGCGCGGCCGAGCGCGACGATCTGGCCCATCGCGGCCGAGGAGAGAGCGAGGCGCTGGCCGGTGTCGGCGCCGGTGTACAGCAGCGGCAGGCCGCTCGCGCCGCTGCCGGCCACGCCCTGGTACGAGTACGGCAGCCAGGCCAGCCCACTGGTTCCGCAGGGCACGAGCGTGGTGCTCGGGCCGCCGCTCTGCGATGGGCAGCCGATCGTGGGGAAAAGGGCCGTACACGGGCTGACACTGCTGCAGATGGCGGAGCCGAAGAAGCTCGAGGCCCGCTGGTAGGGGTCGTACAGCGCGCTGGACTGGGTGCCGTCGATGCCCGGCACGACGATCAGCAGCTTCTGGATGCCCGGCCCCGGGCCGCTGATGGTGCCTTGCGCGATGAGCGCGTTGCCGACGTGGACGCGCGCGGTGCCGTGCTGCAGCGCGTGGCCGCGCGTCGTGCCGGTGCAGACGGTCTGGGTGCCGGCCGTGGCTGGCGGGCAGTCGAAGAACTCGATGCCGCGCGTGGTGGGGACGAAGACGGTCGCCGTGGCGCCCGCGACGATCCGCCCGGCGGGCAGGACGATGCGCCACTGGCTGCCCGTGGTCGTTCCCGGGGCGCTGGGCGTGACCGTGCTGCCGGCCAGGTCGCCGCCCACCTGGCAGACGTGCCCGGCGAGCAGGCCGCACAGGCCGTCGCCGTCGAGCACCAGCGACCGCTGGATGCGCGCCTTGTCGTTCGGCGGCGGCGGGACGGGCGGCGCCGGCGGACGCGGCGGAACCGGCGCGGCTTGCTGGGCCAGCAGGCTCGCGGCCAGCACGCTCGGGCTCCAGGCCGCGAGCGTCATCTGGGCCTGTAGCTGCCACTGCTGGGCCGCCACGAGCGCCCGGGCCTGCTGCCACTGCTGCAGCATGGCGAGGGACTGCGCCTGCTGCCACTGCTGAGCGGCCCAGAGCGCGCCAAGCGGCGGCGCCGCGAACGGCGGCTGCTCGCCGGTCGCCTGGCTGTCGGGGGGCGCCTGGTCCTGCCCGGCGGGCACAGCGCCCGGGTCGGCCTGCGGCTGGTCGCTGCTGGCGTTGGCGGGCGCCCCCGTGCCGAGCGTCTGCGCATGGACGAGCGCCGCGTGGCGTGCGGGCGGGAGCAGCCCGCCCAGCACGCTGGCGCCGAGCGCGAGCGCGACCAGCATGACGCGAAGGCGAGCAGGCGCCTGCCCCTGACCAGGCATGGAACGTCCCCCACGTGACGGCTCGAATGCAGGCGCGTCAGGCCGGCGCCCGGATCGGGGCGCCGGCTATCGACACGCGGCCGTCAAATAGAACGCTGCCATGGCGGGAACGTTACAGGGGGCAGCCAGGCCGGTTTCCAAGGATGGTGCGTGGGGCAGCTACACCGTACCCACGCACCATCCTTGAGGAGGTGCTTAGCTGTTGGTGCCGAGGGCGCGGCTGTAGAAGCTGAGGTAGTCGGGGGTGTGCTCGATCCAGTAGCCCTCGTAGTGCTCGCCGGGGAAGGGGTGCCACTCGTGGGCCACGCCGCGCTCTTGCAGCGTGCCGTGCAGCGCCGCGGCGCGCGGGTAGAACTGGTCCGCCTCGCCGATGTCCAGCCAGATGCGGAGGCTATCGAGTCCATCCCGCGTGCGCGCGAGCTGCACGGGATCGCGCGCGGCGAACTCCGCGCCCTCGCCCAGGAATGGCACCACGCTGTTGTCCTCGCGCAGCGATGGGCTGTGGGCGCCGACTACGCCGAAGATCGACGGGTAGGTGAACGCCTGCACCAGCCCGCCGGTGCCGCCCATGGACAGCCCGCCCACGGCGCGGCCGGCGGGCGTGGGCACCGTGCGATAGCGCGCGTCCACGTCGGTCACCACGTCCCGCGTCAGGTAGTCGCCCCAGCGCGCGCCGCCCTCCGCGTGGTTGACCCAGTAGCCGAACTCGCCCTCGGGCAGCACCGCGATGAACGGGTTCAGACTGTGGGCCAGGATGCCGGCGTCCAGGCGGTTCAGGAAGCCGTAGGCCGCCCACTCCTCGGCCTCGCCGCTCGCCCCGTGCAGGAGATAGAGCACGGGGTACAGGCGGCCGCTCACGTCGTAGCCCGGCGGCAGGTAGACGAAGTAGCGCATGGTGCGCTCGAGCGCCGCGCTGTCGAACCATCGCTCGAGGAAGCGCCCGCGGATGGGTCCGACGTACTCGGGCAGCGCATTGCCAGTCGTCGCCGGTGGCAGCGTTTCGGTGGCGGTCGCTGCCGTCACCGCAACCTGCGCCGGGGCCGGGCCCCCGCTCTCGCTCCAGGTGCGCACGACCGCGGCGGGCGCGTCCTCAACCGCGGGCGCGGCCGCGCTCCGGGCGGCCGGCGCCGCACACGACAGCGCCATGACCGCCACCAGCCCGGCCACGGCGGCGCCGGCCCAGCCGGCCGGCAGGCGCGGGCGCCGCTCCTTGCCCAGCTGAGTTGTCGGGTGTGTCACGATGGGTCCCACCTTCACTTGCTACGCTCGGCAGGCCGCGCCGGTGCGACGGCCAGCAAACAGCATACCAGCCGCCCCTAAGAGCACGATAAGGTGCATGGCCCGTGCTGTATAGTGCCGCGACGAATCCAGGTGGCGGCGAGCCAGGGTTCGGAGGCGCCTGAGGCCTGGCCGGTCGGCGGGGGGACGACGGCGGCAAGCTGCTATATTTGCTGCGACGGGGCCAGGGGACGGAGGCGGCGCGTGCGCGAAGCGCCGGCGCGGACAGCGAAGGCGGCGACGGCCGCGCGCCGCGTCACCTGGCGCCGCCACTGGCAGCGCGCCCGGGCGCTTGGCCCCGCTTACTTCCAGGTGGCGGTGCGCTGGATCGCCTGGGGGCTGGCGCTCGTCATCACCCTTGTCGGCGGCGCGCCCGCGCTCAACCGCGCCACGGCCGGGCCGTTCCTCGCGCTGACGTTTCTCCAGACGGCCCTGTTCACGGTCTACTATCCGCTGCTGCACCGCGAACTACGCCCCCTCCTGCGGCGCTCGGGCCTGCACCGTCGCCAGGGCAGCGCGCTGTGGGCGGCCGCGGACCTCCTGCTCTCCATGGCGGCCGTCGCCGGCACGGGCGGGTTCCGCAGCCCGTTCTTTCAGTACGCGCTCACGTCGTTGATCTTTCCCGCGCTGGTCTTCCGCTGGCGGGGCGCGCTCATCGCGGCGACGGTCTTCGACGCGCTGTACCTGCTCGCCGTGCTGTTCGCGGGCGACGGCCTGGCCGGCGTGCTGCGCGCCGGCCAGCTGGACAGCCTCGTGGCCGCGTTCGCCGACGCGTACCTGATCGCGCTGTTCAGCGCCTACCTGGCCGATCTCGTTCACCGCGTCGAGGTCGAGCGGCGGCGCACGGCAGCGGTCTCGCAGGAGACGCGCGCCCTGTACGCCGTGGCGCAGCGCGTCTTGGAGAGCCCGCCCGAGGTGGAGGCGCTGTATGCCCAGACCGTTGCGGCCGTGCGGCGCCATCTGCGCCTGCCCGGCTTCGGCATCTACACGACGGAGGCGCCGACCGCCGCGCTGCTCGCCGGCTACGGCGTGCCGCGGACACTGCCCGCCCTGGCGCTACCCGCGCGGGCGACCGGTGCGGACTCGGCTCCCGACGCCGGGGTGGCCGGCGATGATATCGTGGCCGCCCCGCTCGGCGCGGATGACGCGCCCGCCGCCTGGCTCGTCGCCGTCTACCGACCGGGCGCCGCCGCGCCGACCGAGGCGGTGGTGCAGGCGCTCGCCGGGCAGGTCACGCTTGGCCTGCGCAACGCCGCGCTGGCGCGCGACAAGGCCATGCTCGCGGCGGCCGGCGAGCGCGAGCGCCTGGCCCGCGAGATCCACGACGGCGTGGCCCAATCGCTGTACATGCTCACGCTGAACCTGGAAGCGTGCGCCGAGCTGGCGGCGCAACAGGGGCCAGAGGCCAGGGGCCAGAGGCCAGAGGGGGGCCGAGCGGCCGGAGATGGTCTGGTCGCCTCCGCTCCCCTGGCCCCCAACCGCCGACCGCCAGCCCCCGCGCTGGCCGCGCGGCTCGACCAGCTGCTCGGGCTGGCGCGGCAGGCGCTCTGGGAAGTGCGCCACTACATCTTCGACCTCAAGCCGCTGCTGGGCGGCGAGGCGCCGCTCGCGGACGTGCTACGCAATCCCCTACGCGAGTTCCAGACGATCGCCGGGCTGCCGGCGACGCTCCACGCGAGCGGGACCGAGCGGCCCCTGTCGCCGCGCGCCCGCGCCGCCGTTTACCGCGTGCTCCAGGAGGCGCTGGCCAACGCGTTCAAGCACGCGCGCGCCACGCGGGTGGACGTAACGCTGCGCTGGGAGCCCACGGCGCTGGTGCTCGCGGTGCGCGACGACGGGCGGGGCTTCGACCCGGCCGTCGTCGCGCGCGGCCACGGGCTGGCGAGCATGGCGGCGCGCGCGGCCGAGGTGAGGGGGCGCGTCGTCGTGGAGTCCAGGCCGGGCGGCGGCGCCCACGTCGAGCTGTTCGTGCCGTATGCTAGCGAGTAGAGAGTGGATGGTCGGACGGCCCAGTCCCAGTCAAGCGAGGTGCGCGACGATGGCCGACGACGGCGCAACCGGCGCGCGGGACCCGGCGCGCACGACGCGTCTCCTGCTCGTGGACGACCACGAGGTGGTGCGGGCGGGGCTGCGCACGCTGCTCGACCTGGAAGCCGACCTCGACGTGGCCGGCGAGGCGGCGAGCGGTGAGGCGGCCATCGCGGAGGCGCGACGCCTGCGGCCCGACGTGGTGCTGCTCGACGTGGTGATGGAGGGGCTGGGCGGCGTCGAGGCGTGCCGCGCGCTCCGGTCCCTGCCCCACCCGCCGCGGGTGCTGATGCTGACCTCCTACAGCGACGACGACGCGGTCATCTCGTCGATCCTGGCGGGCGCCTCTGGCTACCTGCTCAAGAACACCAGCCGCGCCGAGCTGCTGCGGGCGATCCGCGCCGTGGCAGCCGGCCAGGAGCTGATCGACCCGTCGGTTACCGGCAAGGTGACACGCCGGCTGACGCAGCTTGCCCGTGCGCCCGAGCCGTTGCCCGACCCGCTGTCCGAGCGCGAGCGCGAGGTGCTGGCGCTGATCGCGCGCGGCTGCACGAACCGCGAGATCGCCGAGCGGCTGGTCATCAGCGAGAAGACCGCCGGCCACCACGTCAGCCATATCCTCGACAAGCTGGGGCTCTCGCGGCGCAGCGAGGCCGCCGTCTACGCGGTCCGCAAGCGCCTCGTCGCGCTGGACGACGACGAATGACGGCTCGACATGCGCGCGGCGCGCGAGCGCGAGCGTGAGTGGGCCGGGGGCCGACGCCGCGAGCGCGTTCGCGCCGCACGACGCGCGGACCCTCGCCGAGAGCGGCTGGACGCTAGTCCGGCTGCCGGCCGGCCTGACGCTGGCGGGCCTACGGGCCGCGGGCGCCCCGTTCAAGGGCGGGCGCTACTTCGCCGCGCACGCGCCCGACACGGTCGAGCGCACGACCGTCGCCATCGACCTGGCGTACAAAGCCGCGCTCCTGCCCGGCAGCTTCAATCAGCCGTATGAGGCCGCGGCGCGGATGATGGCGGAGCTGTCGGAGCACCTGCCAGCGAGTGTTGCGGCGACGATCGGCCCGGCGGCCGCCTACGTCTGGCTGTTGGAGCAGCACCGCGCCGCGACGGGCGCCTACCCGTACACGCAGCGCTACGCTTGGGCAGTGGACGAGTACCAGGCGCGGGCGCGGCTCGTGGTCGGCGTGTTCGGGCAGCAGCCGCTCGTCCTGGCGCCGCTCGTCGAGGGGCGGGGCAGCGGCGTGGGCGCCTGGCCGCTCCTCGTGCCGCGCGCCGCCCTGCCGCGCCTCTGGCCGCTGGCCGCCGAAGCCTGAGCGCGCCTCCTACGGGTGAGGGCGGCGTTCGCGGGTGAGGACTCGTGAAACGGGGCCGCGGCGTAGGGCCGGGGCTTGTTCCCGGCTGCCCGGCGCGGGGCATGGATCGACCCCTCCAAGCACCAAATCAGGCTACCGGTACTCCGGGCGCAGCGTCCGCAGGCGCGTCTCGATCTCCGGCCGGCGCGGTTTCAGCGTGAGCGTGCGGGGGAAGTCCTCGTCGGGCCACAGCGTCGTGCTGCGCACGCGCTGGTGGATCGCCAGGTGGCGGTTCACGGCCTTGACCGCGGCCGCCGCGGCGTCGGCGTCGCTCGCCAGCAGCACGGCGTGGACCTCCACCTCGCCGTCCGGCCGCGTCAGGCCGAGCACCACGGCGTCGCGGACGCCCGGCTGCTGCACGAGCAGGCTCTCGACGTCCTCCGGATACACGTTCTCGCCGCTCGCCAGCACGATCACGTTCTTCTTGCGGCCGATCAGGTACAGGTAGCCGTCGGCGTCCTGGCGGGCGAGATCGCCCGTGCAGTACCAGTCGTCCTCGAACACGGCTGCCGTGGCCACCGGGTCCTCCCAATAGCCGGGCGTGATGTTCGCGCCGCGCGCCTGGATCTCGCCGTCCGCCGCGAGCCGCACCGCGTTGCAGCTCAGCGGCTTGCCGATGGAGCGCAGGTTGCGGCGGGCGAGCGAGTTCGCCGCGATGGCCGGCGATGCCTCGGTGGCGCCGTAGCCTTGCACCACCTTCACGCCCATGTTCTCCCAGGCGCGCGCCAGAGCCGGATCGAGGTAGGCGCCGCCGCTGACGAAGAAGAGGAACCGGCCGCCCAGGCGCTCATGGACGGGCGCGAACAGGTGGCGGCGCAGGTCGAACGGCACGGCAGGCGCGACGGCCTGGAGAAGGCGGAAGAGACGCTCCCGCCCGCCGCGCCGCGCCTCGCGCTCGATCGCGCTGAGGAAAAGCTGCAAGACCTGCGGCACGGCCAGTATGGTCGTGATCCCCTCGGCGCCCAGCGCCTCGAAGATCGTGTCGGGGCGGAGCGTGCCCACGTACACCACCGAGGCCCCGCCGCTGAGCGCCGCGCCGAGCCCGACCGCCTGCTCGAACATGTGGCTGAGCGGCAGCAGCGAGAGCAGGCGGTAGGTGGGCTGGATGGGAACCACCTCGATCATCGAGCGCACGTTGCTCACCAGGTTGCCGTGCGTGATCATCACGCCCTTGGGCGCCCCGGTGGTGCCCGAGGTGAACACGATCTCGGCCAGGTCGTCCGGGGCGGCGACCGGCGCGGGCGGCTCCAGACCGCGCTCCAGCGGCGGCAGGTCGGCGAAGCGCACCGCCGGCACGCCCGCCACCGGCGGCTGCGCGGCGCCGAGCACCTGGAGGCGCGGGCGCGTGCGCTCCGTCACCCGCGCGGCGAAATCGGGCGCGCCGCGGGCGTCGAGCGGCACGACGACGGCGCCGACGAGCAGCGCGCCGAAGAAGGTCCCGCCCCAGGCCGGCTCGTTGGGGCCCCAGAGGACGACACGGTCGCCGCGCTCCACGCCCTGCACCCGCAGCCAACGGGCCACGCCCGCCGCGAACGCCACGGTTTCATCGAACGTCCAGCTAAAGCCGCGCGCCGGATCGCGGAGCGCCAGCGCCGGCCGTGCCCCGTGACGGGCGCGGGCCTGCAATAGAATGTCGGGGATGGTGCGGGCCCGGAACTGTGCCGCGTGCAGCAGGTCGGCGTTGGCTGGCGCGGTCATCGGTGGCGTCCCCCAGTCTCCCAGGGTATCACGAGCGCGGGGGACCCGATTGGAGGGCGGCGCTTGGCCGAAGGGCTTCTCTGATGCTGCACCAGGGGTGGGCGAGCCGGTGAGTACGGGGCGCGGGGAGCGAGGGGCGATGCGCGTGGTGGACCTGACGGCGGAGCTGTGGTCGGGGATGCCCGTCTATCCGGGCGATCCGCCGGTAGCGATCGCGCCCGCGGCCACGGTGGCGGCCGACGGGTTCGCCGTCGCGCGGCTGGCGCTCAGCGACCAGGCGGGCACGCACGTCGAGACGCAGGCGCACTTCCTGGCGGGCGGTCGCACGCTGGGCGACCAGCCGCTCGATCGCTTTATCGGCCGCGCGAGCGTGGTGGACGTGTCGTGCCGCGCGCTGGGCGTGGCGGATCTGGCGCCCGCCGAGGGGCGGGTGCGGCGGAACCCGTTCCTGCTCCTGCGCTCGGGCTATGCCGATCGAGGCGGGCCGATCGCGCCGCGGGACCGGCGGCGCCCCATGCTGGGACTGGAGTCGCTGGCCTGGCTGGTGGATCGCGGGGTGCGGCTGCTCGGCATCGACGCCTTCGACTTCGACGCCACGCCCGACTACGCGGGTCATCGCTTCTTGCTGGAGCGCGACGTGCTGATCGTGGAGGGGTTGGTCAACCTGGGTGCGCTGACGGCGCCCGAAGTGCAGCTCTACGTCGCGCCGCTGCGGCTGCGGGGCACCGGGGCCGCCCCGTGCCGCGTGTTCGCGCTGCTGGACTGAGCGCCGCGCTGGCACTAGTCTGGTCGAGCGGGGCGCCCCCGTCGGGTGATGGCGCTAGCTCGGCATCTGCACGTCGCCGTTGCCCACGGCCGTCCAGAACTCGAGCCAGGTTCCCTCCGGGTGGGTCTGCTTCCAGTCGTGGAACACGGTGGCGAGCACCTCGATGGTCTCCGCCTGTTCCTCGACCGGTTCGACGGATGGATGTTCGGTCATCGTGTCCTCCCCTATATGCCACATCATAGCGGACGCCATGCCCCCGGCCTAGCCTTGAACGGGCGAGCGCGGGAGGGATGGGGTTAAGTCAGGGTAAAGAAGGCGGCGATGGTACAATGCGGCCAACGCGGGGAGGCGGCAGCGGATGCGAGGCGGCGGAGGGCGCGGTGCAGCGCGCGGCGTGTGGACGGTGGCGCGGCTCCAGCGCATCGGCAACTGGGGTCGCGCCGACGAGGCGCTGGGGCGCCAATGGGAGGAGGTCGGGCTGGCCGCGCTGGCAGGGCAGCTCGACGCACCGCGGCTGACCGCGCTGGGCGAGTACGTGCCGCGGGCCGTGGTGGCGCTGGCCGACGACGAAGCGCTGCGGCGCGAGATCCACGCGACGGGGCTTCCGAACCCCGACGCCGCGCTGCTGGGGACCAGGGCCCCCGATGCGGCCGTGCTGCAGCCCGTCGACTTCAAGTGGGCGCTGGAGCGGGCGGAGCTGCCGCAAGTCAGCGCGGTGACCCTCGAGCGGCTGCTGGGCGCCGCGGTGCCGCAGGTGCAGGCGCACCTGGCCGCCGTGGAGCAGGCTGCCGGCCTCGCGGTCGCGACGCTGGAGTACGTGGATGGCTTGTTCTTCGCGCCCGAGCACCCCGAGAACCGCGCCTTCCTGGCGAGCGAGGCCAACGCGCACGCCGAGTCTCCGCTGACGCTCGCCGACGTGGTGCTCTGCCCGGTGGACCCGGAGGCGTTCTTTGGCCCGCTCGACGGCTGGGAGCTGGGCCGCTGGCTGGCAGAGATGGATCGCAGCGTGGGGCTGCTGGCGACGATCGACGGGGCCGAGCGCTACTTCCGGCTCGGCGCTGGGTTCGCGGGGGCACTCACGCGGCTGGCCACGCCGCTGTTCGCCGAGACGCCGACGGCCATTGACGCGCGCGCAGCGCTGGTCCGCCTGCGCACGTCACGGCATCTGTTCACGAGCGTCGACCTGGCGAGCTACCTGGAGCGGCAGATGGCGGCACGGGGCGCACTGGAGCGCGGCCTTCGTGACCTGGCGACAGCGGTCTATCCGTTCCGCGTCTTCCGCGCCCAGCTGGCGGCGAGCGGCGTGAAGCTCGACGCGGTGGAGGACGACCAGAAGCGCGGCTACCGCGAGCGCTACCGGGGCGCGCTGAACGCGGTGCGCGCGCGGCTGCGGGAAGAGGGGCGGGCGCTGGTCGCCGCGGGCCAAAGCGAGCCGGCCGCGCTCGCCGAGCTACAGGCGCGCACCCCTGAGCTGCAGAAGACGGCGCAGGCGATGGCGCGGAAAGCGTTGAGCGCTGCGCCCTGAGCCGGCATCGCGCTTAGCACGCAGCACTCAGCAGTCAGCACTCGGGGGGACGGCGCATGCTTCAGGAGGTGGACCTCGGGCGGGCGTATCGCACGATCCCCAGCGGCTTGTTCTTGATCACGACCTGCCGCGACGGCCAGCCCAACGTGCAATTCGCGTTTCGGGGGCTGGGCATCTGGGAGCAGCCGCCGCTCGTCCTGGTCGGTATCCAGCACTCCAACTACAGCTACGAGACGATCGAGCAGACGCGCGAGTTCGTCGTCAACGTGTGTACGGACGAGCAGGTCCGCGCCATCCCTCAAGGGCGCGTGTTGTCGGCGCGGACGACGGAGGACAAGTTCGCGGCCCTGGGCCTCGCCACGCGGCCGGCGCGGGAGGTGGCGCCGCCGCTGGTGGTCGGCTGCCACGCGAGCCTGGAGTGCCGCGTGCGGAGCGCCCTGCCCGCGGGCGACGTGACGCTCTATCTGGCCGACGTGCTCGTTTGTCACCTCGACGACGCCACGCGGCCGGTGGTCCGCTTCTTGGGGAAGACCTTCCGCATTGGCGAGCAGCTCGACTAGGCAGGCTTCGGAGGTATGGTGTACCCGTCTGGCCATACCGGTGCGGTATCCCCGGGCAGACGTTTAGGCTGAACGGCCAGCCCGCGAGATTGATTGACAGGCCGGGCAACGGGCGCTACGGTGTGAGTACCTGGTGGCGTTCATGGTTAGTTCTGAGAATCGGAGCACGATCATGCTAACGGTGGCCGCGCTGATCGGCGAGCACGTGAAGGCCGGCCATGCCGTGCAGAAGCTGCGATCGCTCGGGGTAGCGCCCGAGGCGATCCAGTCAATCACCGGCGACGTACCGGCGGCGCGAGCGGTGGTGGCCAGCCTGGGGGGGAGCGCCGCGGCCGCCGTGCTCACCGGCGCGCTGGCCGGCGCGCTGACCGGCGGCATCACCGGCTGGGCTGCGGCGACGAACATCGATCCGCTGTCGAACCGCGATGCGATCAACGCGGCGCAGGCGATCGCGCCGAACATCGCCGCGCTCGGGCTGGCATTCGGGCTGGTGCTGGGCGCCGTGCTCGGCTGGCTGCTGGGCAAGCTCGCCGCGCGCCGGCAGGTCGCCGTCTACGCGGACGGCGTGCGGGCCGGCGACGTGCTGGTGGTCGCCGACGTCGACGAAGCGCAGCTCCGCGAGGTGGAGAACGTCCTGCGCAGCTACGGCGCTCGCGCGCTGACTAGCGGCACGCGGCGCGGCGCCACCGTCGACGCGCGCCCGGAGGTCCAGCCCGGCGCCTGACGGCTCTGATGTCGCGGGCGCGGGCCGGAACGCTCAACCCCGCGCGGCCGCTGACCCGAGATCACCCTCCAGGCAGAGGAGCCCGACGCCCTCGCCGACCCAGCGGCAGTTGGTGCCCGGGGCGGCGGCCCCGGCCGCCGCCCACGTGAGCGCCGCGACGGTGAGCGCCGCGGCCGCTAGAAAGCGCTTCATGGCTGTTGCCTCGTGCGCGGTTGGGGGCGCCGCGGGCCTGCCGGCCTGGGCCGCCCCCCACCAAATTCTACCCCACCGCGTCCTGTTACCGGGGCTGTACCGCGTTCCGGCGGGCCAGCCCGCTTGACAGGTCCGGACAGCCTTCTCGATACTACTGCTATCCGCCAGGAATTCACGAACGTGCTTGTCCCCGCGATGACACCCGACCTGATCGACGCGGCCGCCCGCGCCTACTTCGTGAGGATGAGCCCCGCGACCGGCGCCGGCTGAGCCGCGCGCCGGGGCCGCGGCCGGGAGGACACGATGGACGACGACGCGCCGGCCGTGCGCTACGACGCGGGAGCCGGCACGCTACAGGTGCGCCTGGCCGGCGGGGAGGAGGTCACGGTCGCCGGGCTGGGACCGGACGTGGGGTTCTGGCAGGGGAGCGGCGCGGCCGCGAGTGGGGCGCTCTGGCTCTCGGCTGAGCAGGCGGACGTGCTGAGCAAGATGATCGACTACATCCTGCAGAAGGTGCGCATCTCCGCGCCGTCGCAGCAGGCGCTGCAAACGCTGGCGCCGCAGGTGGCCCAGCTCCGCGACGAGCTGCAGGCGGCTGCTGCTGGCTCGGGCGAGGGTGGGTACTACGAGGAGGACGACGCGGGCGCCTAGAGGCGTGGTGGTCCATGCGTTGCCAGCCCCGCCCGCAATCCCGTAAAATCCCAGAGTGACGGCCCAGCGCCGTCGCTGCACGCCCCCTTAGCTCAGTGGATAGAGCGCTGGCCTCCGGAGCCAGAAGCGTGGGTTCGAGTCCCGCAGGGGGTACCAGGCTACCACTACCCAGCGCGGCGCCGCCCCCGTGGTGGCGGCGCGCACGCCGCCTCGCGCGCCGTGCAGGCCGCAGCCTCCCGGCGCGCTTGATCCAGCGCTACGTCGACGCCAAGCTTCCCAATCTCGCCGCGGCCGTCGCCTTCCACACGCTTTTCTCGCTCTTCCCGCTGCTGCTGGCCCTCGTCACGCTGATCGGCCTGATCGTCCCGGATCCGGGACGCTTGGACCAGGCGATCGCCGCGGTGGCGTTTCTCTTCCCGCCCGAGGCCTCCCAGCAGCTCGTCGCCATGCTGCGGAGTACGCGGCAGAATGCGGGGCTGTTCAGCGTGCTCAGTATCGCCGGCCTCCTGTACAGTGGCTCCGCCCTCTTTGGCAGCCTGGAGGATGCGTTCAACCGGATCTATCAGCTCCCGGGTCGCCCCTACGTCCGGCAGAAGCTGATGGCCACGGCGATGCTGCTGATCTGCACCTCGCTGCTGCTGCTGTCGCTCGTGGCCGCCAGCCTGGCGGACCTGCTGGGCAGCGTGTCCGAGCAGGCGCTGGAACGCTGGCTGCCGCGCGCCAGCTGGCTGGGTCCCCTGCTCGACCTGCGCGCCGTCGGCGTCAGCCTAGCGTGGATGCTGTCGCTGGCCTGGTCGTTCCTGTTCTTCCTGCTGATCTATCTGATCGTGCCGAACCGAAAGTTCAGCCCCGGCCAGGTCTGGCCGGGCGCCGCGCTCGCCGCCTTGCTGCTCGTCGGCATTACGGAGCTGTTTCCCGTCTACCTCGACTACTTCAGCAACTTCAATCGTTACGGGGCCGGCTTCGCGTTCGTCTTGCTGCTGCTGGCGTGGTTCTACTTCCTCGCGCACGTCGTGCTGTTCGGCGCGACGGTGAACGCCTTCATCGAAGAGACGCTCCGGCGGGCGCGGCGTGGCGGGCCACGGCGCCTGGCGGCGAGCGCCGAGCGCCTGGACGCGGACACGTTGCCGGGCGCCGAGGAGGCCGCGCCGGCGACGCGGGCAGGCGAGGCCTGGTAAGGCCTCAGGCCCCCGCGCCGGCCGTGAGTGGGCGACCGACGGCGAGGTCGACGGCGACGCGGATCGCCTCGACCATGCTCACCGCGTCCGCCACCCCCTGGCCGGCGATGTCGAAGGCGGTGCCGTGGTCCACCGACGTGCGCAGGAACGGCAGTCCCAGCGCCACGCTCACGCTGCTCGCGAAATCGTGGACCTTGATGGCGACGTGGCCCTGGTCGTGGTACATGGCGAGGACGGCCGCGTAGCTGCCGTCGAGCGCCTGCGCCATCAGGGAGTCGGCCGGATAGGGGCCGCGCGCGTCGATGCCCTCGGCCCGCGCGGCCTCGACGGCCGGCCCGATCGCCTCGATCTCCTCACGGCCCAGCAGGCCGCCCTCGCCCCCGTGCGGGTTGAGCGCGGCGACGCCAATGGCCGGCCGCCGCCAGCCCCACGTCTCGAAGGAGCGGTGCGTGAGTCGCAGCTGGCTGAGGACGCGCTCGCGCGTCACCTTGGTACACGCCTCGGCGAGCGAGTAGTGGGTGGTGAGGTGGACGACGCGCAGCTTGCCGGCGACAAGCATCGTGGCGTGGTCGGTGATGCCCAGGAGCCGCTCGAAGAGCGCCATGTGGCCCATGTCGGGGTAGCCGGCCAGACTCGTCGCTTCCTTGTTGATCGGCGCGGTCACCATGCCGGCCACGCGCCCGGCCTGGGCTAGCTCCATCGCGCGCAGTACGTAGGCCATGGCGGCGCCGCCGGCCTCGGCGCTGAGCTGACCGAGCGGCAGGCGCGCGGCGTCCACGTTGTCCAGGTCGAGCACGTCCACGGTGCCGGGTGTGCCCGTGGCGTCCTCGGGCGCCGCGACGGGCCGAATCGCCAGGTCGACGCCCGCCCAGGCGCGCGCGCGCTCCAGCATGGCCGCGCTGCCCACGACGAGCGGGCGGCTGAGCGCGCTCAGGCTCGGCTCGGCCAGCGCCTTCAGCACGACCTCGGGGCCGACGCCCGCCGGGTCGCCCATCGTAATGGCCAACAGGGGTCGCTCCATGGGTTGCCTCCCCGCGCGGGCGTGCCTGCCGCGCCCCATCGTCGTCTTCGCGGCCCGTCAGGGTCCGCGGGCGAGCCCATCGAACCGAACAGGCCCTTTCTGAGCGTACCGCGTGGGCGGGGAGCGGGCAACCTCCGGCCGCGCGAGCCATTGTCGGCGGTGGCGCCGGGCGCTGTGCTACATTTAACCAACGTCTAACGCACGTCGCGGCTGACCCCGGTTCCCAGGAGCCAAAGCGATCATGGCAAGGTGGCAGGCCAAGCGCCCCTCGGCGCAGCGGGTCGTCGCGGTTTTCCGGCTGCTGCTGCTCGGCGGGCTCGTGGCGCTGCTGCTGCTCGCCATGCTCACCGTCGACCGCTACACCGACTGGCTCTGGTTCGAGAGCCTCGGCTACACCCGCGTCTACCTGACCAGGCTGCTGGCGCAGGTGGCGATCTTCGTCGTCGCGGCGCTGTTGTTCTTCGGCCTGCTCGCGGGCAACGTGCTGCTCGCGCGGCGCCTGGCGCGGCGCTTCGAGCGGCGCGCTCTCCCCCACGAGGACGGCCTGTGGGCGTACCTGGCCCGCATGAGCGAGCAGCTGGGCGACCGCGCGCCCTACGCCCGGACGCTGAACGCGGGGATCCTCGCCGCGGGCGGCTTCTTCGCCGTCGTGCTGGGGCTCACGGCCTCCCGCAGCTGGCTAACGTTCCTCAGCTTCGTACACGCTCGGCCGTTCGGCGTGGCCGATCCCCTCTTCGGGCGGGACGTGAGCTTCTACGTATTTACCCTGCCGTTCATGCGGTTCGTACACGGCTGGCTGGTGACGGCACTGCTGCTCGTGGCCGTGGGCACGCTCGCGGTGTACGCGGTGATCCTGGTCTATGAGCTGAACCTGGACGTGGAGCGGCTCATCTACCGTCTGGGGCCTGCCATCCGGGCGCATCTGCTGCTGCTGCTCGCGGCCTTCCTCGTGCTGCTGGCGATACACCACGTGCTCGACCTATTTGAGCTGGTGTACTCGGCCCGCAGTCTGAACGGCGCCATCCGCGGCGCCGGCTACGCCGACGTCCACGCGCAGGTGCCCGCGCAGTGGGCGATGGCCGCGCTAGCGCTGGCGGCGGCCGCGCTGGCGGTCGTCACGATCTTTACCCGCGGCTTTCGGTTCCTGGCGCTCGGCCTGGGCGGCTGGCTGGTCGGCGCGCTCGCGCTCGGCGTGCTCTACCCGACGTTCGTGCAGAACTTCGACGTGCGGCCCAACGAGCTGGCGCGCGAGACGCCCTACATCGAGGCCAACATCGAGGCCACCCTGCACGCCTACAACCTCGCCGGGATCGAGGAGCGGTCATTTCCGGCCGAGGACGCCGTGACGCCGGCCGAGGTCCGCGCCAATCCGCAGACGATCGACAACATTCGCCTGTGGGACCATCGCCAGCTACTGGAGACCTACAACCAGATCCAGGTGATCCGCCAATACTACGAGTTCGCCGGCCTGGACGTCGATCGCTACGTCATCAACGGCCAGTACCGACAGGTCATGCTCGGCGCGCGGGAGCTGGTGCAGAGCAAGCTGCCGCCCCAAGCGCAGACGTGGGTTAATCAGAAGCTGGTGTACACGCACGGCTACGGCGTGGCGATGAGCCCGGTGAACGCCACCGGGGCAGAGGGGCTGCCGCAGTTCTTCATCAAGGACCTGCCGCCCACCGGCGACGTGCCCGTGGAGCGGCCGGAGATCTACTACGGCGAGCGCGACCGCCCCGACCAGTACGTGGTCGTCCACACGGCCGCGTCGGAGTTCGACTATCCGCGCGGCAACGACGTCGCGCAGACGACGGTGTACCAGGGGCGGGGCGGCGTGGAGCTGAACTCGTACTGGCGCCGCCTGGCCTACGCCTGGCAGTTCCACGACGGCAACCTGCTGCTGAACACGGACCTGCGGCCCGACTCGCAGGTGCTGTATCGGCGCAACGTCCGCCAGCGGGTGGCGACGCTCGCCCCCTTCCTGCGGCTCGACGACGACCCGTACCTCGTGGTCGTGGACGGGCGGCTCGTCTGGATGCTCGATGCCTACACGACGAGCAACCGCTATCCGTACGCCCAGCCGACGGTCACCGACACGGCGCCGCTCGCCCGCTTCAACTACGTGCGGAACAGCGTGAAGGTGACCGTCGACGCCTACGACGGCACCACCACGTTTTACGTGGCGGACCCCAGCGACCCGCTGATCCAGACCTACGCGACGATCTTCCCCGACCTGTTCGTGCCGCTGGACACGATGTCTCCCGGCCTGCGGGCGCACCTGCGCTACCCGGAGGACCTGTTCAAGTGGCAGACGCGGATGTACCTGAGCTACCACGTCCAGAGTCCGGCGGTGTTCTACAACCGGGAAGACCTGTGGAGCGTGCCGCGCGAGCGGGAAGGGCAGGACACGCAGCCCCGGGCCATCGATCCCTACTACACGATCATGCGAATTCCCGGGGAGGCGCGCGAAGAGTTCCTGCTGATGCTGCCGCTGGTGGCCTCGGGCCGCGAGAACATGATCGCCTGGCTGGCGGCGCGCTGTGACGGGGACAACTACGGCAAGCTGCTGGTGTACAAGTACCCGAAGGACAAGACCGTCTTCGGGCCGCTGCAGGTCGAGACGCGCATCGACCAGGACCCCACGATCTCGGCGCAGCTCACGCTGTGGAACCAGAGCGGGTCGCGCGTGAGCCGCGGGAACACCCTCGTCATTCCGATCGGCAACAGCAATCTGTACGTGAAGCCGATCTACCTGCAAGCCTCGCAGGGGCAATTCCCCGAGCTGCGCCGCGTGGTCGTGGCGAGCGGCAATCGCATCGCGATGGAGCCGACGCTCGACGACGCGCTGGCGCGGCTGTTCGAGAACGCGCCGGCCAGCCCCGGCGCGGCCCCCCCCGCTGCTTCGGCCGCGCCCCCCGCATCCGGTGGCCCCGGCCTCAGTCCGGCCGCCGCGGCGCTCGCCAAGTCGGCGCAGGACCACTACACGCGCGCGCAAGACGCCTTGCGGGCAGGCGACTGGAGCCGCTACGGCGAGGAGCTGAGCGCGCTGGAGAGCGACCTGCGCCGCCTGGTGGAAGCAACGCAGTAAAGCTGACCGCTACAGCCGCACGAAGTAGCTGTCGCAGGCGAGGGCGACCAGCTCGAGCGAGAGGGACGGCTGCACGCCCTGGAAGTGGGCGATGTCGATGATCTGCTCGATCAGGTCGCGGGGGTGGCAGGCGCGCGGCTCGATGCCCATGCGGCTGTAGTAGGTATAGATGTAGTCCAGCGCGGTGGGATCGTACGCCAGGCTCCGCGCCTCCGCCATGCGCTGGAAGATCTCCTCGAACTCGTCCGGCGCCGGGTTGGGCACCTCGATCTTGTAGCGAATGCGGCGCAGGAACGCCTCGTCCACCAGGTTGCGCGGCTCCAGGTTCGTCGAGAAGATGATCAGCTGGTCGAAGGGGACCGTCATCTCCTGCCCCGTGCGCAGGTTCAAATAGTCCTCGCGCTTCTCCAGCGGCACGATCCACCGATTCAGCAGGTCGCGGGGCGAGATCGCCTGGCGGCCGAAATCGTCCACGAGCAGCAAGCCGCCGTTGGCCTTCATCTGGAACGGCGCCTCGTAGTAGTGGCTGGAGTCCGAGTACACGAGGTCGAGCGAGGCCAGCGTCAGCTCGCCGCCGACGATGACCGCCGGCCGCCGCGTCAGCACCCAGCGCTTGTCGATCTGGTCGGCGCGGCGGTCGTCGTTCGCGTCGAGCGCCTCGTGGCAGACGGGATCGAAGAGCTTGACGACCTGGTTGTCGTATTCGACGGCGTGCGGGATGTAGATCGCGCCGCCCAGGCAGCGGGCGACGGCCTCGGCGATCGACGTCTTGCCGTTGCCCGGCGGACCGAACAGGAACATCGAGCGCCCCGAGTTGATCGCGGGGCCGAGGCGGCCCAGTAGGCGCTCGCCGAGCACGAGGTGGGCGGAGGCGCGCATGAGCTGCTCGCGCGTCACCATCACCTGGCGAATCGTCTGGGTCTGCACGGCCTCCCAGTAGAGCGCGAGCGGCACCGGCGCGGGGCCCGTGTAGCCCGAGCGCTCCAGCAGCTCCAGCGCCTTGGCGTGGCCCTTGGCGGTCAGCGCGTACTCGTAGCTGGCGCTGCTGACGGCGCTGCCGCCGCGCACCTCGACGTAGAGCTGGCGCTTGAGCCCGTCGAGCAGGCGCTCCACCACGTTGGGAAAGGGCAGGGCCATCCGGCGGGCGACCTCGTGGCCGCTGACCGTGCCTGCGAAGTAAATGGTCCGCAGCGCGAGGTCGGACAGGAAGCCGGGCGAGAGGCCCGTCTCTTCGAGGCTGGCGACGGGCTTCGGCTGGAACGCGGGCGCCTGGGGGGTAACGACCATGCGCTCTGCCTTTGGGTGGCCACGACGACGGCTCGAATGGCGGGATTCTAACACGGGCCCGGAGGCCCAGCAACCAAGCGGAGCCAGCCAGCGGCCGGGCGCGGCGCGGGCGCGCGGCCGGGAGCGCCGGCAGGCCGCGCGCCGGCGAGGGGCGGCGCGCAGGAGCTAGGCTGCATCACAAATCCGCGGGCGGTCCAGATGAGCCGCGTGGGCGGCGCCGGGGCCGATTAGGGGCGGCGGGACCGCGCCGGGACAGGGCGCGGCGGCCGTTGGCGGGGCGCGGGGCGCCTGCATTTCGCTGAAGCGAGTACCTCTGCAACGGGCCAACAGGTGTAACGTTTCGCCGGGCGAGTCGTTTAATACGGTGGAAGCGCAGTGCATGCATGTGCTGCGCAGGCGGGAGTCGGTCGCCCTGGGGGGCCGGACGGGGCTCCCGTGGACTTACAGTTGGGGCGCTCTCAGTTCGGCAGAGCTGCAGCCGGCGCAACTAGGGAAGGAGGTGAGAGCCAGGCGCGAACTTCAGGCAACCGGCGGCCGGCGACGCCACGGGGCAGCCTGCCGCGGCGCAATGACGGCGTAGTGTGAACCTTACGAGCTTGTGGCCGAGGGTAAGTTGGACGAGGCGACAACGAGTGCAAAGGTAGGCCCTGGGCGAACGGGCAGCGGCTCCTGGCCCGGAGGGGCCGTGGGTCGCACGTCTGGTTTCGCGCCGCAGGTACCTGGCGGTTCGCGCACGGCGTTAGCCATACGGTTAGGGATTGGGCCACGAAACCATCCCGAAGGAAAGGGGGGCGACTTGATGACTCGAGGAATCCCGTCGCATCCTGTCCTCGCTGCCATGCTGGCGCTCGTTCTCATGGTCGGCCTCGCGCTGCCCGCGAGCGCGGCTCCCAGCACGGTCGTAGGGACAGGAGACTCGGTGACGGTCACCGACTCGGTTGGGTCCGTCGACGCGCCGTCGCATCACTTCGGCTTCAGCCAGGCGAGCGTGCTGGGGCAGGCCACGAGCCAGGGCGTCTCGTTCGGTACCGGGGCGACTGCCAGCCCGAACACGGGTGTGACGGTCGGCTCGAACGTAACGAAGACGATCCCGGTCAACAACATCTCGGGTGGTACCCTAAACGGCGTGCAGCTCGTGGACACGCTGCCGGCGGGCACGACGTTCGTATCGGCCTCGTCGACGGTGGGCACCTGTACTGGGCCGACGGTCGGTACCACCGGCACGGTTACCTGCACCATCGGCACGCTGACCGCTGCCCAGAACGCGACGGTCACGATCGTGCTGACCGCGACCGCAACCGCGCCGACGACGGTGGTGGACCCGGTCACGGTGAATGGTACCCTGTCGACTGGCACGGGCTTCACCAACTCGACCAACATCCTGTTCACGATGGTGAGCGGCCCCAACCAGTCGCCGACCGGCGCGACGGCGCTGGCCGCGCTGCAGCAGGGCGGCTTCACCGCGAACGGCGTGCAGTCCTGCGTTGGGCTGACCAACCCGATCAACCCGATCAACCCGATCACGCCGTTCAACGGCATCAACGGCACGGCCACGGGCATCGGCATCGGCTCGACCTGCCCGATCACCGGGCAGCTGACGGGTAGCGCGACCATCACGGGCAGCGCGACCTGGAACGTGACCGTGGCAGCGGCTCCGGCCGGTGCTCTGGTCGGCGTGGCCCCGGTCGCGTTCGCTCTGACCACGACCAACAGCGTGGCGCCGGGCGAAGGCCCGTTCGCCTGCCCCGCGCTCGCGGCCGCGGGCGCCGCGGTGACCTGTAACTTCACGACGGTGGGCAACCCGCTCATCGGCACCACGGTGGCCGTGTGCTTCACGACGCCTGGTGTGGGCGTTGGTGGTGTGACCTGCGTGTTCGGCCAGGTGGGCCCGGCGACCAACGTTCGCCCGCCCGTTATCCTGCCGAACCTGCCTGTCCTGCCGCCGCCGCCGCTGGAGTTCATCCCGCCGCCGCCTCCGCCGCTGCTGCCTCCGCCTCCGCCGGCTCCGACGGGCGCGGCCGCTGCTCCGGTGCGCGGGGCCTTCCCCGAGGTCCCCGTGATTCCTGAGGCGGACAGCCTCTTCCTGGTGATCGGTGGTCTGGTCGCTCTTGGTGGCCTCGTGGGCTATCGCCGCCTGCGCCGCCGCCCGGACGACGACATCGCCTAAACCAGCGAGGTTCCGTCGCAACAACTGGGGCTACGAGAGCGCCTCCGGGCGCTCTCGTAGCCCCAGCGGCGTGTCTGGCGCGCAAACCCGCCGCGTCTTACAGATTCGTTACGTCTTGTCGTCGCTTTGATCTGCCGCGTGCAATTCGTTGTGCGCCGCTGGGGCGACCCGCTAAGATAGGAACGATCTCGACCGCGTAGAGGCTGCCAGAATGAAGCTGATGACTGGCGACCCGCTCAGGAGCCTCAGTAGCTCCTTCCAGCGCCCGTCCCGCAGCACCATGCTCGTGGTGGGGGGCGTCGTCCTCGCGGTGCTCCTCGCGTATCGTGACATCTGGCCCTGGCTCATCAGTGAGTGGCGCTACAACCCGTACTACTCGCACGGCGCGCTGGTGCCCCTGCTGGCGTTGTTCCTGGTGTGGCGCGGGCGCAGCGCACTGCGGCCGCGCGGGACGAGCAACTGGGGCTACCTGCTGATCGCGGTCGGGCTGGCGGTGCTCGTCATCGGGCTGTGGATGTCGGCCTACTGGATCGCCGGCCTCTCGTTGCCGATTGTCATCGGCGGCGTCGTGCTGGCGCTCCTCGGGCCGCAGGTCTTCCGGCAGTGGGCGTTCCCGCTGCTCTTCCTGTTCCTGGCGATCCCGCTGCCGTTCGACGTGTGGGTGGCCCAGTGGCTAGAGACACCCACGGCCACGATCTCCACGTCGCTCGTGCAGCTGGTGGGGGTGCCGGCCGAGAACAAGGGCTCGCTCATTCAGCTGCCCAACTCGCTGTTCCAGGTGGGCGGGGAGTGCGCGGGCTTGCGGACCTCCATCTCGCTGTTTACTCTGGCGCTGTTCGTGGTGATGGTGGGGACGCCGGGCGGCGGGCGCAACAAGGCCGCCCTGCTGTCGTTCATCATCCCGCTCGCGCTCGTCGCGAACACCGTCCGCGTCGCGGTGCTGATCCTGGTAGCGCACGCGTGGGGCACGGACGCGGCGATGAACTACTACCACGACTACGCGAGCTACGTCTTCTTCGGCCTGGCCCTGGCGCTGCTCATTGGGATCAGTGGAGTGTTGCGATGCCCTCTCTGGCGAGTGGAGTTCGACCTGCGGCCATCATAGGCCTCCTGTTGATCGCGGTCCTGGGAACGGCCTGGGTTTCCACCGCGCGCCAGGACAAACAGGACCTGTTGAGCGGGTCGCCGCAGCAGCCCTGGCAGACGGATGAAGTCGGGGCGGCCCCTCGGTTCCTGATCGACACCGAGGGGTGGATGCGCTCGCCGAACGAGCACGTCGTGGAGACGACCCACGACCTCAGCAACGGGCCGAACCTGGCGACCATACCCCTGAATTTGGGCGGCTGGACCGGGCGCGATGCCGAGGTGACGAACCAGGAGACGCTGCCCACGCTGGGGGCCGACAACTTCGTCTTCCGACAGTACTGGCGCGGCAACGACGTCGTATGGCTGACGACGATCGGGAGCACGAAGGGCCAGAGCTTTCACGCCCCGACGGTCTGCTACGTCGCCGCGAACTGGAACGTGGAGGACCTCCCGCCGGAGCAGATCCCCGTGGGCAACAGCCATGTCGCTGCTCACGCCATCCGCGCCACGCTGGACAGTGGCGAGAAGTTCATCGACATGCACTGGTATCTGTGGACCGACGTGCGCCGCGAGTGGCGCCTGGGCGCCACGCTGATGCGGGTCACCATCCCCGTGACCACCACGGAGCAGGCCGCGCTTCAAGAGGGTGCCGACTTCGCCTCTAACTTCTTCTCGCGCGTGCTCAGCTAGCGGTCGAGGGCAAGAAGCACTAGCCGGCGGGATGGCAGCGCCATCCACCCTGTGCTCTATGCCGCGAGGAGTATAGCGTCGCGTACAATTGCTGGCTACTCCCCTTGTGCGCAAGTGGCTCTAGGGTTCGGGGAGCGCGCGCTGGGCGTCGAGGACCAGGCGCGCGCGCAGCGCCAGCTGCAGGCTGAGCCGCTGTTCGGGGTCGTCGGGATCGCGGCCGAGCAGGGCGCGGATGCGGCGCAGGCGGTAGAGCACGGTATTGCGGTGCAGGTGCAGGCGGGCGGCCGTTTCAGACGGGCTGTTGCCGGCGGCCACGTAGGCCTCTAGCGTCGGCACTAGCTCGGCGCGCTTCTGCCGGTCGTAGGCGGCGAGCGGGCCGAGCATCTCCTCGTAAAACTCGCGGAGGCTCGGCTGCTGCTGCAGCGCCAGTAGCAGCCGATAGACGCCCAGGTCTTGTAGCCGGGTCAAGCCGCCCGGACCGAACAGCCGCTCTCCCAGGTCCAGCGCCCACACCGCGCCTTCGTACGCCTGGTGGATGCCCGCAACGCCGTCGTGCGCCTGTCCCAGTCCCGCGGAGAGGGCGTGGGGGGCGCAGTCCGCGGCTAGCTGCTGGTGCAGGCCGGCCGCCCACGCCGCCAGATCGCGGGGCTCGCGAAACTGCTCGACGGGCAGCACGACTGCCACTAGTCCCTGCCTGGCCCGGTACGGCACGCCCGTGGCCTCGGCGCCGAGCCGCCAGGCCAGCAGCTCCTCCAGCCGCCGATCGCCCTGGCCGCCGGCCGCCAGCTCGCCTGCCGGCCGCAGCACCAGCACGTTGTGGGCGCTGCCCAGCCGGTAGCCGAGGCGCGCGGCGCGGTGGGCCACCACCTGGGGCTCGGGCAAGTCGCCGGTAAGCAGGCTCGCCACAAACTCCCCGCGCGGCTGTTCCTGCGCGTCCGTGACGGCCGATTGCTTGGCCAGCTCCAGCGCGCAGGCGGCTGTCGCACGCTTGAGCAGGAGCCGGTCGCGCGGGCTGAACCGCTCGGTGGGCGCCACGAGCGAGAGCAGGCCCGCCAGACCGCTGCCGCCCTGCACCGGGGCGACGAGACGCGCCCAGCCGTGGCCGTCCAGGTCGAACAGGGCGGTCGGCGGGTCCGTCGCGCTGACGGGCAGCCCTTCCAGCCAGGCGCGGACGCCCGCGGCGTTCGCGCCGTTCAGCAGCTCGTGGGCGTCCCGGTCAGGGGCTGCCCGCCGCGCGGGGCTGCTGGACGGCCCGGCAGGCCACTCGAGCTGCACCAGGCGCTGGCCGGCATCCTCGAGCGCCACGGCCTTGTCGGTGAGCCGGGCCAGCGCGGACACGACTGCCTTGACGCCGCGCCCATGAATGACCAGGTCAAGCAGCTCGCGGTGCGCGGTCCGTTCGAGTCGCTGGAGATCGGCCTGATACGCCGCGACACAGCGGCTGACCTCGCGCTCAACGGTCGCGGCCGCCGTTTCCGGCCGCACCACGAGCCAGGGCACGCGACACTCCCGGAGCACGGCGGCGGCCGCCGCGGGTGGCGGCTCCCAAAGCACGAGGGCGCAGGGCTCGAAGCGCGCGAGCTGACGGATCACGGCGGCCAACCCCGGCCCCACCGTCGCCGCGCCGCTCTCGGGCGGCAGCAGCAGTAGCGCGCCCGCGCGCAGCTCTTGCGGGCGCGCGGGGCGCACGCGCACGATCGTGAGCCCGCGGACCTCGCGGCCCGCGGCACTCGCCGCGCCTTCGAGGCGGGCGCCGCGCAGGGACGGCAGGGTTAGCAGATCGCCGACGGTGACCAACGGCCTCTCTCACCGCGAACGTGCCGTGCGGGCGGCGCGGGCTGCCCTGCGGCGCCCGCCGACGGGATGGCGACGCGTCGCGCATTGCCGCGCGCACGGACGACACGCCAGACTTACTGTGCGGCACCGGCGGGCAGTGCGGCATCGGTGAAAGCGACCAAAGCGGGGCCGCTCGGCTTTGTGTAGCCTGCACGACCTACCCCTCGGCCCCCCTCCCCGCGCGGGAAGGGGGTGCAGACCGTTGCCGTCCGGGCCTGCTCCCCCCTTCCTTCGAGGGGCAGAGGGGGGCGGAGGGGGTAGATCAGCCGGGGGTGAGCGGTGAGATCTCGCGCAGGCGCGCGACCACGCGGGGGATGATCTCTAGCGCCTGCTCGATCTCGGCGTCGGTGTTTTCGATGCCGACGCCGAGTCGCAGGTTGCCGTGCGCCAGCTCCTTCGGCACGCCCATCGCCCGCAGGACGTGCGAAGGATCGAAGGTGGCCGAGGCGCAGGCCGAGCCGGAGGCCGCGGCGATGCCCTGCACGTCGAGATTCAGGACCATCGCCTCGCCGTCGATGTAGCGGAAGCAGAGGGTCGCGAGGTGCGGCAAGCGGCCGGCGGGGTCGGCCGGGCCGACGAGCGCGGCGTCGTCCACCGCGGCCAGCAGCCCCCTCACCAGGCGGTCGGTGAGCCCCTGGAGGTGCGCTCGGCGCGCGGCCAGGTCGGCGTACGCTAGCTCGAAGGCGCGGGCCATGCCGACGATCGCCGCGAGGGGCTCGGTGCCCGCGCGGCGGTTCCGCTCCTGGTTGCCGCCCAGCAGCTGCGCCTGGAGCGGCAGGAGCCGCCGCACGTAGAGGAGGCCCGCGCCGACCGGCCCGTTCGCCTTGTGGGCTGACAGGGAGAGCAGGTCGACCCCGAGCCGCTGCACGTCGAGGTCGCAGACACCCCCGGCCGCGGCGGCGTCGGTGAAGATCGGGATGGCGCGGCTCTTGCCCTTTACCAGCCGCACCACCTCGGCCATCGGCTGCAGGGTGCCCACCTCGTTGTTGGCCAGCATCACCGCCACGAGGATTGTCTGGTCGTCGAGCGTCTGCTCCAGCGCGGCCAGGTCGACGACACCCTCGCCGTCGACGGGCAGGTAGGTCACGCGGAAGCCCTGGCGTTCGAGCTGCTGGCAGACGTCGAGGACGGCGCGGTGCTCGACCTGGGTCGTGATGATGTGGTCGCCGCGGCGGCGGTTCGCCTCTGCGGCGCCGCGCACTGCCAGGTTGGCGGCCTCGGTGCCGCCGCTCGTGAAGACGATCTCTGCCGGGCGGCAGTTCAGGATGCCCGCCAGCGTCTCGCGCGCGCTCTCGATATCCTTGCGCGCCTGGCGGGCGGCGCCGTATTGCCCCGAGGCCACGGCAAAGCGGTCCTCGTAGTACGGCCGCATGGCCGCATAGACCTCGGGCAGCAGGGGCGTCGTCGTGCCATGGTCGAGGAAGATCATCGTTAGCTCAAGCGCTTGCGGACGTAGTAGACGTCGTGGTCGGCGGCCTGGTGCCAGGCGAGCAGCGCGTGGCCGCTGCGCCGGATCCAGGTGGCCACGTCCTCGCGAGCGGCCGGATCGTCGGCCAGCAGGGCGATCACCTCGCCGGGCCGCAGGGCGCGCAACGCGCGGGCCAGGCGCAGCAGCGGCAGGGGGCAGGGCTGGCCCCGCGCGTCGTAAGTCTGGGCGGGCGGCGCCTCCGAGCCCGGTGGGAGCATGCGGCCTCTCCCCTGAGGTGGGAATCCGCGTGGCGGGACTAGGTGGCGGCGCCCCCGCGGCCGCCAATCCTGGCGGGGCCGCGCGCCAAAGACCGTATACTACATCTTACCAGAGCGTTGGCCCGTGCGGGCCACGCCACGCCCAGGAGACGACCGGCATGGCAACCTACCCGGATGGCGAGGCGCGTCAGTCTCCCCACGTGGAAGCCGGGCCCGACGCGGCCGAAGCCGACGTGCTCGTCCGGGGACATGCCAGCCCGCTCGACGTGGCTGTGCTCGGCGTGCGGCAGTTCCTCGTCAAGGCGCTGGCGCGCATTCGCGAGCTGCGGCCGCGGAACCTGAACCTGAGCTGGGTGACCGACTCCCTGGCCGTCGGCGGGGCGTTCCGGGCCGGCGACGTGCGCCGGCTGCGCGCCCAGGGCGTGACGGCGGTCCTCGACCTCCGCGAGGAGGCCACCGACGACGCGGCCCTGCTGGCCCGCCACGGCATCGCGTTCCTGCGGCTGCCGACGCCCGACGCGCATCCACCCTCGCAGCCCGACTTCGACCGCGGCGTCGAGTGGGTGCTCGACCAGCAGTCGGCGGGGCGCAAAGTCTTCGTTCACTGAATGCACGGCGCGGGGCGGGGTCCGCTCCTCGGCGCGGCAGTGCTCATCGCGTGCGGGTACACGCCCGCCGATGCCCTGCGCCTGCTGCGCACGCGCCGCTGGCAGGCCGTCCCCAACGCCCGCCAGCTGGAGGGCTTGCGCCAATACGCGGAGCGGCACCGCCGCCGCTAGCGATCCTCCCGCGCGCCGGCTCCGCTGCCGCGTGCTGCCCTGCCGTCCGTCCGCTAGAATGCCCTGGCTCGCGTAGCATCGAGAGGAGAGCGGGGCATGCAACTGCGATACGGCGGCGCCGTGTACGACCGCACGGCCGCGCTGGCCCTGGGCGCGGTGCGCCCGGAGGGCATCGAGCTAGAGTACGTGGTCGACCTGCCGAATCAGGTCTTCCGACGCATGTTCGACACCGCCGAGTTCGACGTCAGCGAGATGTCGGGCGGCAACTACCTCACCGCCCTGGCGCGGGGCGAGAACCGGTTCGTCGGCCTGCCCATCTTCCCGTCGCGCGTCTTTCGCTACAACTCGCTGTACGTGAACGTGGACGCCGGGATCGAGCGGGCCGAAGACCTGCGCGGCCGGCGGCTGGGCGTGCCCGAGTACGGCCAGACGGCCAACGTCTGGGTGCGCGCGATGCTGGAGCACGAGCACGGCGTTCACGCGCGCGACGTCCAGTGGGTGCGCGGCACGACCGAGAAGGTCGTCTTCGAGCCGCCAGCGGGGGTGTCGATCGAGAACGCCCCGGCCGGCCGGACGCTGAGCGACATGCTGGTCGCCGGCGAGATCGACGCGCTCTCGACGCCCGAGCAACCGGAGTGCTTTGCGGCCGGCTCGCCGCGGGTGCGGCGGCTGTACCCCAACTACACCGAGATGGACGCGGCCTACTACCGCCGCACGGGCCACTTCCCGATCATGCACATGATGGTCATGCGGCGCGACGTGTACGAGCGCGACCGCTCGGCCGCTCGCCGCCTGTACGACGCCTTCCTGACGGCGAAGAAGATGGCCTACGAGTTGCTGGGCCGCACGGGGGTGCTGCACACCAGCCTGGCGTTCCAGACCGCGGCCTACGAGCAGCAGCGTGCCCTGCTCGGCGACGACCCCTTTGCCTACGGCGTGGCGGCCACCCGCCACACGGTCGAGGCGCTGGCGAGCTACGTATACGAGCAGGGGCTGGCGCCCCGCCAGGTGCCGATCGAAGAGCTGTTCGTGCCCGAGCTGCTGGACACGTAGGGGGCGGCCCGCCGACCCGTCGCGCGGCGACCTATCGTGTCGGCGCCGCTCCGGCGCCGGCGGGCGCGGTGGGCACGAGCGGCGTCGGCGAGGGGACTGCCGCGCTCCCGGCTCCCCCCGTCGCGGGCGCGGCGGGGATCAGGCCGGGCGGCGGCGGTGGGATCGCGGCGGCGCCGCTGGCGGCCGGCCGCGCGCCCGTGCTCCCGCTCTGCACCGCGGCGCCGGTGGCGGTATTGACGGTGGCGCCGCTTTGGACGGCCGCGCCGGTCGCAGTGTTGACCGTGCCACCGGGGGCGGCACCGCTCGGCGCCGTGGCTGCCGCGCCGGTACGCGGGCTGGTCGCGCCGGCCGCGCCAGTGCGGGCGGCCGGCGTCGGTGCCGTGGCCGCCGAGCCACCTGGCGCCGGCAGGCGCACCGGTGTCATCGGCGGCGGGGTGGGGGGCACGCGCGTGGGCGTCGGCGGCGTGGAGGGCACGCTGGCCGCGGCCGCGCTGGCGGACGACGCGGGGCCCGTGGACGACGCCGTGGTGCGGGCGGGCGCCGTCGCGGCCGGCGCCGCGGGCGACACACTGGCCTCCTCGCCGGGCAGGTGCAGCGCCTGGCAGACCGACCACCCCTGGCCGCCCCAGCCCGTGTGCTCGCACCACGTCCAGGTGCCATCGCCATCACCCGCGACGGGCCCGCTCACAATGGTGACGTGGCTGCCCGGCGGGATCGTCGCGATGACCGGCTGGTCCAGACCCGGGCCGGCCCGCACGTTGAGGTCCTCGTCGGCGACGACCGTTGCATCGCTCCCCGCAAGCTGCTGCCCCGGCGGCACGGCGCCGGCCGGCACGGCCCGCAGCAGCCCCACCACGAGCGCCCCCAGTACCCCTACTCGCGGTAGCCAGCGGCGAGCCGCTGACCCCAGCCCGATACCAACGTGACCCATTTGCTCAACCTGCCCTGCCGAGCGCCGGCGGGCCGCGCCCGCGACGGACGCCGCGGCCGTCGGGCCTGCTGCCCAGCGCATCACTCGCGGCCGCCCCACCGGCGGCACGCCCCTCATTATGCCGCAGGCCGGCGCTGGCGCCTAGCTTACAGAACCGCCCGTGCTGCCGGGACTCGCCCCCGTGGCGCACGCCCCGCTAGAATTGTGCAGCGGACACGTCGTGTCCGCTCCCCCCTGCACCCCGCGAAGCGGAGGATACGATGTGGTCACAGCTTGCCGCGGCGCTAGTCGGCGTCGTGGTAGTGGCGGTCGGCTGCGCCGCGCCGCGCGCCACGCCGCCCGCACCAGGCGCCCCGGCCGCGTCGGCGCCGAGCGCGCCAACCAGCGCGCTCGGCGCCGCGGCCCCGGCCGCTCCCGCGCCGACGGCTGCCCAGCCCGCGCCGCTCAACCCGCGTCAGACCGTGCGCGTGGTCAGCATCGGCTTGGCCGCGCAGGCTCCCACCTACCTCGCCATCGACCAGGGCTACCTCAGCGACCTGGGGATCGACGTCGAGCTGGTCAACCTGCCCGGCACCAACGACGTCGTCACGCTGCTCAGCAGCGGTCAGCTGGACGTGGGCTTCGGCGCGATTGCGCCCAGCTTCTACAACGCGGTCGCGCGCGGCGTCGGCATCCGCATGGTGGCCGACCACGGCAGCAACCTGCCGGGCCGCAGCACGCCCAGCCTGGCCGTGCGGACGGACATTCTCGACCAGCATCCCTGGGCCGGCTACCAGGACCTGCGCGGCAAGAAGGTCGCCGTGCAGCAGGCCGGCACCCTGACCGAGTACTATCTGGAGCAGATGCTCAAGCGGGGCGGCCTGCAGCCGAGCGACGTCGAGATGGTGGCGCTGCCGTTCCCCGACATGGCGGTCGCCTTTGCGAACAAAGGGATCGACGCGGGGCTCGACAACGAGCCGTGGGCCACGCAGCAAGAGCAGCTCGGCCTCATCAAGAAGGTGGTGTACACCGACGACGTGGACCCGGGCGGGCACGTGGCGGGCCTCCTGTACAGCGAGGCGTTCGCGCGCAACACGCACGCGGCGCGCAACTTCATGATCGGCTACCTGCGCGGCGTGCGCGACTACTGGGACGCTTACGACGGCCGCAAGGACTTCCAGATCGTCGTGGACGTGCTGAAGAAGTACACGCCGCTCAAGGACGAGAGCCTGATCCGCAAGATCCCGCCGACGGGGCAGGACCCAAGCGGGCGGATGGATCCCGCGAAGCTCGCGGCGTACCAGGACTGGTTCGTCGCGAAGGGGCTCGTGCCGCAGCCGATCGACGTGGCCAAGGGCCTGGACCTGAGCTTCGCCGAGTACGCGGACAGCGTCCTCGGCCCGTACGAGCCGGTCGCGCAGCCGCGGCGACCCAGCTAGGGACTGGAGCGAATGGTGAGAGCGACGCCCTGGCTCGTGGTGGTCACGGCGCTGTTCGTGACCTCCCTGCTCACCGCCAACATCGTCGCCGTGAAGCTGGTCGCGGTCGGCGGCCTGGTCGTGCCCGCGGGCGTGGTCATCTTTCCGCTGTCGTACATCTTCGGCGACGTGCTGACCGAGGTGTACGGCTACCGGCAGGCGCGGCGCGTGATCTGGCTCGGCTTCCTGTGCAATCTGCTCATGGTCGTCGCGATCTGGCTGGGCGGCGCGCTGCCGGCGGCCAGCTTCTGGGACGGCCAGGCGGCCTACGACCGCATCCTGGGCTTCACGCCACGGCTGCTGGCCGCCTCGTTTGCCGCCTACCTGGTGGGCGAGTTCGCGAACTCCTACGTGCTCGCCCGCCTGAAGATCGCCACACGGGGCCGCTGGCTGTGGACGCGGACGATCGGCTCGACGCTCGTCGGCCAGGGCCTCGACTCGGCGGTGTTCATCACGCTCGCCTTCGTGGGCGTGATGCCAGGCGCGGACGCGCTGCTGAGCGCGATCCTGACCCAGTGGCTGCTCAAGAGCGCCTACGAGATCGCGGTCACGCCGCTCACCTACGGCGTCGTCGGCTTCCTCAAGCGCGCCGAGGGCCTGGACACCTACGACTACGACACGCGATTCAACCCGCTGCTGCTGGCCGATTGAGCGCGGCGGCCCGTCTCGGCCCGCCCTGCGGGCGCAACGAGGCGCGCTCGGTCGCGTGGCGCGCGCCCGCGCCGCCGGCCAGCGGCGCTTGCTCGCGCGCCGGGCCGCGCCTACGCTGCGAGTAGCGCTCTGAGAGGAGACAGCATGCGCGCGCTCCGCTTCGACGGCACTCGCCTCGCGCTGGCCGACGTGCCGCGCCCCAGCCCACCACCGGGCGAGGCGCTGGTGCGCGTGCGGCTGGCGGGCGTCTGTCACACCGACCTCGAGCTGACGCGCGGCTATATGGGCTTCCAGGGCACGCTCGGCCACGAGTTCGTGGGCGAGGTCGAAGCTGCCACGCCACTGCCGGGCGGAGCCAGCCCGCTGGCGGTAGGCCAGCGCGTGGTGGGCGAGATCAACGCCGCGTGCGGCGCCTGCACGGCCTGCCGGGCGGGCCTGGGGCGCCACTGTCCCACGCGCACTGTCCTCGGCATCCAGGGGCGCGACGGCGCCTTCGCGGACTACCTGGCGCTGCCGCTCGCCAACCTGCACCCGGTGCCGGACGCGGTGCCCGACGAGGCGGCCGTCTTCGTGGAGCCGCTCGCCGCGGCGCTGGAGATTCTGGAGCAGGTGGCCATCCGGCCGACCGATCGCGTGCTGGTGCTGGGCGACGGCAAGCTTGGGCAGCTCGTGGCGCGCGTGCTGGCTACTACGGGCTGCGACCTGACGGTCGTCGGGCACCACGCTGAGAAGCGCGCACTGCTGGCCGCGGCGAGCATCGCCGCGCTGGCGGCGCCGCCCGATGCGCGCGCCGACGTGGTCGTGGACTGCACCGGCCGGGCGGCAGGCTTCGCCGAGGCGATGGCGCTCGTGCGCCCGCGGGGCACGCTCGTGCTCAAGAGCACGGTCGCCACGCGGCCGGGCGAGCCGCCGCTGAACCTCGCGCCGCTGGTGATCGACGAGATCACCGTCGTCGGCTCGCGCTGCGGGCCGTTCGCGCCGGCGCTGCGCGCGCTGGCCGAGGGGCGCGTGACCGTCCAGCCGCTCGTGACGGCCGAGTACCCGCTGGCTGACGGTGTGGCTGCATTCGCGCGGGCCGCGGAGCCGGGCATGCTGAAGGTGCTCGTGCGGCCCTGATCGTCTGACGTACATTCTCGTCCGCGTGCCACGCCGCGCGCGGGCGCCGCTCACCGCCGAGAGGAGCGACCATGCGCTATCTCATCCTCGTCGCGCTGCTGCTGGCTGGCTGCAGCACGGCCGCGCAGCCCACGCCCAGCCGGCCCGCTGGCGCGCCCAGCCCGGCCGGGACCGCGCCGGCGGCCCAGCCCCCCAACTCCGGGGGCAGCCAGCCAGGCGGCTCGCCGTCGGCTGGCGCGGCCGCCGTCGAGACGGTGCGTGTCGCGCACGTGCCCTCAACGCTGTTTGCGCCGCTCTACGTGGCCATCGAGAAGGGCTATGTGCAAGAGCAAGGCGTCAAGACCCAGCTCGAGCAGGTAACGGCCGGGCAGGACGCGATGGCGCTGACCGCGCAGGGCCAGCTCGACGCGGTGGTGGGCGGCTTCGCGGCGGCCACTTTCAACGCCATCGACCGCGGGCTCGACCTGCGCGTCGTCGGGTCGATGGGCGCCCAGCCGCAGTCCGGCTATCCCTCGGCGCTGATGGTACGCCAGGACCTGCTCGACAGCCGCCAGGTGCAGAGCATTGCCGATCTGCGGGGCCGGAAGATCGCCGTGGCGGGCGGGCTCGGCAGCACCGGCTCGTACTGGGTGGCGAACAAGCTCGGCGAGGGAGGGCTGGGGCTGCGCGATGTGGACGTCGTCAACATGCCATTCCCGGACATGGTGACGGCCTTCAAGGCGAGCGCGGTCGACGCGGCCTTCCCGCCCGCGCCGTTCACGACGGAGATCACGAAGGACGGCACCGCTGCCTACTTCGGCGGCCCGATCCGCCCGGGCGCATCGGCCGTCGGCATGGTCTACGGGCCGGCGTTCCGCGGCGAGCGGGACGCGACCGCGCGGCGCTTCTTCACGGCCCTGGTGCGCGGCGCGCGGGACTTGCAGGGGGACGGCTACTTCGCCGACGAGCACCTGCAGATCTTCGCGAAGTACACGAACCTGCCGATCGAGACGCTGCGCAACATCGACGCCTACGGCTTCGACCCCGACATGAAGCCCGACATCGATACGCTGCTCGACATGCAGCGCGTCTTCTTCGACGCCGGCATTCTCACCTTCAGCCCGCCGCTCACCGCCGACCGCATCGTGGACGACAGTTACAGCCGCGCCGCCGTCGCCCAGCTCGGCCCCTACCGACGGTAGCGCACCCCACCAGGCGCGCGAGTGGAGCGTGATTTCGCATGTTCGCCGTCTTCTGTGCTGACCCGTTGGTCGGCCGGACCGTAGACTCAGCGTATGCTGACGAGGCCACCGCCGCCCGGGCGGCCGGCCTCGACATCTTGCTCGTCGATTACGAGGCGCTGGTCGACGGCGGCGACCCTGACCGGGCAGTGCGTCGGGTCCCCGCGCAGCCGCTAACCTACACGGCCGTGTACCGTGGCTGGATGATGCGGCCAGCCGATTACACTCGGCTCTATGATGCCCTGCTCGCTCGCGGCGTGCGGCTAATCAACGATCCGACGGCTTACCGGCACTGCCACTATCTGCCCGCGTGGTATCCGCTGTTCCAAGGAGAGACGCCCCGGTCCGTATGGACCGATACCGGTAGCGAAGTCTCTATGGATCGCATAATGGAGCAGCTTGCGCCGTTTGGCGATGCGGCGTTGATCCTCAAGGACTTCGTCAAGTCGCGCAAGCACGAGTGGGCCGAGGCGTGCTTTATCCCATCAGCCGCCGACCGCCCGGCCGTTGAGCGAGTCGTGCGCCGCTTTGTCGAGCTACAAGGGGACGACCTGGAGGGCGGGCTAGTCTTTCGCGAGTACGTGGAGTTCCAGCCACTCACCGCGCATCCCGCGAGTGGCATGCCGTTGGTGCAGGAATACCGCTTGTTCTTCCTGAACGGGGCGTTGCTGTCCTGCACGCCATATTGGGAGGTTGGTGAGTACGATGTCGGCCCACCGCCCCTGGAGCGGTTTGGCGCGCTGGCAACCCGCGTGCAGAGTCGCTTCTTCACGATGGACGTGGCGCGCACCACGGCGGGCGACTGGCTGATAATCGAGCTGGGTGACGGCCAAGTCGCGGGCCTGCCCGCCCGCGCGAACCCGGTCGACTTCTACGCCCGCCTCCGCGAGCATTCGCCAGGCGAGTAAAGCAGATCGCTAACTCTCGCGCGACCGGCCACCTGTATAACGCAGAGGGAGGGAGCGATTGGCGCTCCCTCCCTCTATGCGCGGGTGGGTCGGTGGTGCTAGCTGGCCTTCTTCGCGGCGCTGGGCTGGGGGCTGGCGATGACGATCGACTTGCTCTCCAGGTAGTAGTCAAGCGCCTCGACGCCGTGCTCCTTGCCGTAGCCGCTCTGCTTGAAGCCGCCGAACGGTAGCTCGTCGTAGGCCACGTGCAGGTTGTTCACCCAGGTGTAGCCGGCCTCGATGCGCTCGGCCGCCTCCTGCGCCTTCGCCAGGTTCGTCGTCCAGATCGACGAGCCCAGCCCGTACTTCGAGTTGTTGGCCTGCGCGATGGCGTCGTCCAGGTCCTTCACGCGGAAGACGGGCAGCGCCGGGCCGAAGCACTCCTCCTGGACGATCCGCGTGTCGGTGGGCACGTTCTCCAGCACGGTCGGCTGGTAGAAGTTGCCGTGCGCGTACTCCTCGCCCTCCGGCCGCTTGCCGCCGACGAGCACCTTCGCGCCGCGCTGGACGGCCTCCTGCACCATCTCCTCGACTTCCTGGCGCTGCTTCGCGGTGTGCAGCGGCCCGGTGGTGACGCCTTGCTGCAAGCCGTTGCCCACGCGCAGGCGCTGGACCTTGGGCAGGAACTTCTCGAGGAACGTGTCGGCGATGCTCTCGAACAGGTAGAGCCGCTTAACCGCGAGGCAGGCCTGACCGCAGTTGAAGAAGCGGCCCACCGACGCCGCGCTGGCGGCCGCGTCCAGGTCCGCGTCGTCGCAGACGATCATCGGGTCGCTGCCGCCCAGCTCCAGCGTCACCCGCTTGATCTCCTGCGCGGCGACCTCCATGACGTGCTTACCGGTGCCCGTCTCGCCGGTGAAGGCGATCTTGCGCACCAGCGGGTTGACCAGCAGCTCCTCGCCGGCCACGCCGCCAGGCCCGGTGATGATGTTTAGCACGCCCGCCGGCACGCCGGCCTCGTGGAACAGCTCGACGAGGCGGATCGCCGCGAGCGGCGTCGTGCTGGCCGGCTTCACGACCACCGTGTTGCCCGTGACCAGCGCGGGGGCGATCTTGTTGCCCATCAGCGAGACGGGGAAGTTCCAGGGCACGATGGCCGCGCAGACGCCAACCGGCTGCTTCACCACCAGCCCGTACTTGTCCTTCTCGGCCAGCGGCACGTACTCGCCGCGGACCTTGTTCGACAGGCCGGCGTAGAACTCCAGGTTCTCGGCGAAGCGGTTCACCTCGATCTGCGACTCGCGGAGTGTCTTGCCCTGCTCCTTGGTCTCGATCTCGGCGATCTCCTTCATGTGCTCTTTGACGAGCTCGGCGGCCTTGAACAGCGTCTCGGCACGCTTGGTGGCCGGCGTGGCCGCCCAGCCGCGGAAGGCCTCGTGGGCGATCTCGACGGCGCGGCGCACGTCCTCGGCGTCCGCCTTGGGCACGGTGTCCACCACCTCGCCGGTCGCGGGGTTGTGGATCTCCATCACCGCGCCGCTGCGCGCGGCGGTGGGCTCGCCGCCGACAATCATCTTCGCCATCGTGTCACCCTCTCTCCCACGGCGATGGTCGCCGCTATGCTGCATGTGGGGCCTTGCGTCGTGCTCTGGGGGTAGGCCAGCGCTCACGGGTCGCGCGCACATGCCGCGCGGCGCGCCGCCGCGGGCCGGGCAGGGGCCCAACAGGCTCAGAGGTGCAAGGACCTATGGCGATTATATCAATCCTGGGGATGCGCTCTGGCGACGGCAGCCGCGGGAGGCGAGCCGGCCACGCGCGCCGGCCGCCTGGCGGGGCGTGGGCGCGCTAAGTACTCGGCCAGGGATGGTGCGTAGCTTTGGCTTCGCCAAACCTACACACCAAACTGGGCCGGCAGCTTAGGGCGGCGGGCGGTCGGGCGAGCGGTCGGCCGAGGGCGGCGCTGGCGCTCGGCGTCGGGCGGGCGGTGGGGCTCGGCGCGCAGGACACGGCGCGCGTGGGGATCGCGGACTGGTACTCGCGCGCGTGCCCGGCGGCTTCCAGTCGTCGCACTGTCGCGCGCCGGTCAGTTAGCGCTGGACGATCCAGCTCAGCCCGTCCCGATAGCGGCCGGTGCGCCGTGTAGGCGGCGCAGGAACGCCTCGGTGTGCAGTCCGACGTCCGCGACCAGACGCACATCCTCGACGCCCGCGGCTGCCAGCCGCCCGGCGAGCTCGGCCTCCTCCACGCAGCCGGCCAGCGCCAGCGCGCGTTCCGCAGGGAGGAAGCCCGCCTCCCGCACGGCCGCCAGCACGCGGTCGAGTGCGGCCGCCGGCGGCGCCGTGCGTGGCTCGAACGCGCGCGCCGCGGCGATGACGACCGCGAGGGGGATGGGACCTGACCCCCCCGTCCCCCCTTCCCTCCGAGGGAAGGGGGGAGCCGGTGGCGGGCTGCGCCGCCCCTCCCCCCTTCCCGCATCGGGAGCGGGGACTGGGGGGGTAGGTAGCTCCACCAGCGGCAGGCCCAGCGAGGGCAGGGCGGCCGCCATGGGCGCGGGCGCCACCAGCAGCACGTCGCCGCGCCCGGCCAGGCGCGGCGCCAGCCGCGCGACGGTGGCCGCGAGCGCCGGTGTGTCGACGACGACGACCTGGACGGTCACGGCGCCCCGCGCCAGCGCGAAGTCGGGGAACAGCACGCCCTCGGGATAGACCAGCGCCGCCGGCCAGTTGCGGAGCGACCAGCCCTCGGCCTCACCGCGCCGCCGCAGCACGGCCATCTCCGGCCGCGGGTCCCACCACAGCTCGGGCGAGCTGGCGGCCTCTCTCGGCGCCTGGCCCTCGGCCATCGCTCCCTGGTCTGCCGCGTCCCGCCCCGTGAACGCGCGGAGAAACTCCGCGTTCAGACTGCACGCATACGGCCCGCCGCGCGCCTCGACGAGCGCGCTGCCCGCTCGCACCGCGCCCGGATGGCGGACCAGCGCCCGGCCCAGGGCGCGCACGACGCGACGTCCGTGCCGGGTCCACGACCCGAGTGCATCTTGCTCGCCCAGCAGCGCGATGTGGCACGGCGCGGCCTGGGCGCGCCGCCTGGCGGGAGCCGGCTCGCCGTCGGCGGGCAGGCTGGCCGTGGCCGCCGCGCCGGGGGCGTCAACCGCCGCGGGGCGCAAGCCGGCCAGTGCCGCGTGTCCCGTGAGCGAGTCTAGGAAGGCCGCCGCGGCGTCCTGTCGGCCGCGTGCCGCGGGCGCCAGTTCCAGGTCGACGCGGGCGGCCGCGCGCAGGACCGTCTCGGCCACCAAGTGGTTGTAGATCGCCGCCACCTCGGCTGGCGTGGGGGGCAAGCCCAGGCGCACGAGTGGCGCGCGGTCCTCAGCGTCGAGCACTAGCAGCGCCTCCACGGTGTCCGGTGCCAGCTCGACCCGCGCCGCGAGCCGCCCGATGGCGGCCGTGCGCGCCGCGTCGGCCGCGAAGCCGCCGTCGTGGCGGTTCACGTCGGCGTACAGCGCCGCCCGCAGGTCGGCGGGGCTGTGCAGGTCGAGCGCCGCCAGGCGCGCGAGCGCCGGCGCGTCGAGCGCGTCGGCGAAGCCCTGGCGGCGGTAGCGGTAGTGGCCAGCCAGGCTGGCGACGACGGCGCGCGCCAGGCGGTGGTCGGCGAAGAACTGGACCAGCACCTCACCGTCCAGCTCGGCGCGCGGTCGCCCCACCATCGATTCGAAGTAGTCGATCGCCAGCGCTAGCTGCGGGTACAGCCGCTCGTCCTTGAGGAGATAGGGATAGACTTGCGCCGGCCCGTCGGCGCCGCGGCGGCGTACCGTGCGCCGCAGGTCGTGCCAGCCCAGGCTCACGCCGCCACCTCCGGGCGGGCGGCCGGCCGGCGGCGCTGGGCACTCCGGCCCTCGACCGTGCGGCGGCTGATTAGCTCGTACAGCACCGCCGGGCGCGGCTTCGGCCGGAGCACGCGCCCCAGCCGCTGCACGTACTCGCGCGTGGCCGAGCTGCCGCTGACGACGATGGCGACGTTGGCGTCGGGCACGTCCACGCCCTCGTTCAGCACGCGGCCCGCCACGAGCTTGCTGTAGCGCTGCGCGCGGAAGCTGTCGAGGATGGCCTGCCGCTCGCGCGCCTCCGTGCGGTAGGTGATAGCCGGCAGGCACAGGCGCCGGCTGAGCTGGTCCACCAGCGCCGTGTACTCGGAGAAGACGAGCACCTTGTCCTGGCGGTGGCGGTCCAGCAGCTCGGCCACCTTCGCGATCTTCGCGTCGGCGTTCAGCGCCGTCAGCCGCGCCTCGTGGTGGGCGCGCAGGGCGCGGCGGGCCGCCGGATCGTAGCCGCTCCGCCGCACGAGATCCTTGAAGAAGTCCATGCCGCCGGTCCAGATGCGGCGCGTGGAGAGATACCAGCGGTACTCGGCCATCAGCCGGTCGTAGCGCATGCGCTCGGCGGGCGTGAGGTCCACGTACACGCGGCGCTCGCGGTACGTGGAGATGTGACGTTCGGCGGCCAAATCGGCGGGCAGGCGCCGGTAGACTTCGGGCCCGAGCAGGTGCGCCAGGTCCACGTGGCGACCGTCGGCGCGCTCGGGTGTAGCGCTGAGGCCGAGGCGGTAGGGCGCGTCGACTTTGCGGGCGATGCTGCGATAGCTCGCCGCGGGCAGGTGGTGGGCCTCGTCGACGACGAGCAGCCCGAAATTCGGCAGGTGCCGCCCGCGCATACAGGCCGAGTCGTAGGTTGCCACGGTGAGCGGGCGCAGCTCGCGGCGGCCGCCGCCCAGCTGGCCCACCGCCTCGGCCGGCGCCCCCAGGCGCTCGACGAGCGCCGACCGCCACTGGTCCAATAGCTCCAGCGTCGGGACGACGACGAGCGTGCGGGCCTGGAGCCGCGCGGCGGCCATCAGCGCTAGCACCGTCTTGCCCGCGCCCGTGGGCAGCACGACCACGCCGCGGCCGTCAGCGCGCTCCCACGCGGCCAGCGCTTCGTCCTGGTAGGCGCGGGGCGCGAGGCCAAGCTGCACGGCGAACGGCAGGGCGCGCTCGGGCGGCAGCGGCAGCGTCGCCGCGTCGTCGGCTGGCTCGTCGTCGTCGGCCAGTCCGCTCAACACGGCGTCGCTCTCGTCAGCGAGAAAGAGGTCGAAGGCGGACTCGTCGGCCATCAGTCACCTCGGCGCGGAGTTGGCTCGACAGCTCGCGGCTCGCTACCGCCGCGACGGCAGACCGGACGGCGGCCGTCGGTGCCGCGGCAGCGCCTGCTGCCATTTCGTTAGAACATACGTTCTAATTGTAGCATAACCAGTTGACACCTGCACGACGGGGGCTACGCGCTAGCGGGGCCGGCGGGGGTCCACCAGATCTGCACCTGGCGGATGCCGACGAGCGCCACGGCCACCTGCGCGTCGAAGCGGCCGTTGGGCAGGAAGCGGATGGTGGCGTTGGCGATCGGCAGGAACGCGCGCCCGCTCTCCGCGAACCACTGCAGCAGGTGAGCTGGATCGCTGCCGCGGCGGTGGAACTGGCCGGAGATGATGAAAAGCGGCAGCGCCACCGTGATCGGTACGCGCTGCGTCGGCACCCGGGCGGCGCTACGCGGCGCGGCCGTCTCTTCGGGGACGACGACCTGGAGCGAATCCTTGCGAACCCCCATCGCGCCGGTCGCGAGGGGCGGGCCGGCCTCGGCGAGGAGATCGTACCAGTAGCCGTGGGCGACGTCGAGATAAGCGCGCTGCGGGTCGTTGAGATGGTCGCTCAGGCGGCGGCGGCCGGGGTCTACCTGGCCGATTACCAGGTGCGAGTCGGTGTACAACCGCACGCCGGACACGAGCGCTTCGCCGTGGCTCGGCGTGGGCGGCGGTTGGGCGAGTGGTGCCGCGTCCCCGTCCGCGGTCGGGACCGGGGGCGTTGGCGCGGCGAGCGGCGAGGCCAGCGGGAGTGACGTGGTCGCCGGCGCCGCGGCGGATGCGCTCGCGGCGGCCGGCGGGGTGGCCGACGCCGTCCGAGCCGCGGGCGGGGTGGAGCGCGCGCGCAGCAGAAGCGCCTGGACGCGGAGCGCCAGCTCGGCCGGTTGGGCGGGCAGGCGTGCCACATCGTCGAGCGGGGCCAGCCCGCCCGCGACGAGCGGCGGCGGGCCCTCCGGCGGCAGTAGCAGCAGCGTGGGCAGAGCTGGCTCCTGGTGCAGCAGCTGGTACAGCGTGGCGAACGAGTAGGGGGCGGGCCGCGAGGCGTCGAGGACGGCCGCGCCCCGGCCGCCCACCGTGGCGAGGTACTGCGCGACCGCCTCGCGCGCCTGGGTACAGTACGGCCGCAGCCCCACGGCAGCGAGTGCGCCCGCGAGGGGCTCGAGGAACGGGTGCGCCGTGATGACGAGTACGGGCGGGCCGCCCGGCTCGACCGCTCGCTCGGGCTGCGTGGTGCGCTCCTCCCGCTATCGCGCGGGCCGGCCCAGCGGCCGAGCCCGTCCGCGCGGCGCGCTGCTCCCCCGCGGCGGCCCGGCTGTGTGCTTGGCAAGCCCAGGCTAGACCGGTGGGGCGCGGCGGCCGACGTCCAGAATCGTCACAGTATAGCAACTGCGCGCCAGCGGGCGGCGTCCAGACGCCAGGGAGCCGGGGGCTGGCTGGGCTGGATCCTGAGCAGCGTATAGACCGGGGAGACGCAATCAGCGGTGGGGTAGACGAAAGCTCGGCCTGCGTGGTACTCTTGTGCGCTTTTGCTCGTTGCGGCTAAGTGCCTGGCGACCAGCTTCCGCCGCCCCGGATAGTCCACGGGCATTTGTCTCCAGTTCATGCGCAGCCTGCCGCGCCGTGCGGCGCTAGACGGAGATGACAAGGAGGGAACATGCGAGGAATGCCACGTAAGCTCTGGCTTGGCGTAGCGGTGGCTGCGCTGGCCGTCGTAACGGCGACGGCGCTCTGGCCCGCCCGCGGCCCATCGCTGGACGCGCAAGGCACCATCAGTCCTGACCCGGACGTGCCGCGGCTCGCGCGGCAGCGGGTTGACAAGCGGGACTACCTGAGCTTGCGCGAGGAAGCGATGGCGGTGCGGCGCGGCTGGGAGGAGGGGAAGCCCCTCGACATCGCGGCGCGCGGCCGGGCGCTGGCGCAGTTCGAGCAGCAGGCGCTCCGCGTGCGCGCGCAGGGCGCGCCGGCCGGCATCGCCAGCACGACCGCCTGGACGCCCATCGGCCCCGCGCCGATTCCCAACGGCCAGGTCACGCAGCCGAATGGCCCCTCAATCACGGTGCCGGTGAGCGGGCGCGCGACAGCCATCGCCGTCCACCCCACGAACGCCAACATCGCCTACCTGGGCACCGCGCAGGGCGGCGTGTTCCGTACCATGGACGCCGGGGCCCATTGGACGGCGATCATGGATACGGCGCAGTCGCTGGCAATCGGCGCCGTCACCATCGACCCGTCCAACCCCTCTACCGTCTGGGTGGGGACCGGCGAGGGCAACCTCTCAGCCGACAGCTTCTTCGGCGTCGGCCTCTACCGCGTCCGCAACGCCGACACGGCGCCGATTCTCGACGGGCCGTTCGAGCTAGCCGTCAACGGCACGGGTACGACCACTAGCAACGGCCATGCATTCGTCGGCACGGCGATCAACAAGATCGTCTTCGATCCGAACGACGCCAACCGCATGTTCGTGGGCAATACGAATGGTGTCGGCGGCCTCGGTGGCAACAGTATCTGCTGCGGCCGCACCAATCCGCCCTCGGGACTCATCGGCTTGTACTTCTCGGGGAACGCGCAAGCGACCACGCCAGTCTTCTCGCTGGTAGCGGTCAGTGGGAGCTTCAACGGGTTCCAGGGCGTGACCGATGTCACCTTCGAGCCGGGCAGCTCGAACAACCTGCTCGTGGCCGTCCAGGACCTCGGCGGCCTAGGGCTCTCCGGGATCTGGCGGACGACGAACGCCGCCGTCGCCTCCCAGACGCCGAGCGTGGCGCCCGCCTTCACCCGCACCTTCGCGCCCAGCTCGAACTTCAACATCAAGCTGGCTATCAACAAAATCGGCAGCACGGTCACGGTGCTCGCCGCCACGGCTGAGAGCAACGGGTCGCTGCGCGCGTCGACCGATGGCGGGGCCACCTTCGGAAGCCCGCTCGGCGCGGCGACGGGCTTCTGCACGGCACAGTGCTTCTACGACATCGTGGTCGCTATCGATCCCGGCAACGCGCAGATCATCTATCTGGGCGGGGCGTCCGACTCGGGCGCGTCGCGCATCTTCACCAAGTCGATCGACGGGGGTGGCACCTTCACGCGGAGCAGCGTGGGGCTGCACGCGGACATGCACGCGCTCACGCTGGCGCCGTCGAACTCGGCGGTGATCTACGTCGGCAACGACGGCGGCGCCTTTCGCTCGGACGACGCGGGCGGTACCTGGACCAGCCTCAACCAGACGCTGAACACCGTGCAGTTCCAGAGCGTGGCGCGGCACCCCTCGGACTCGAGCTTCACGATTGGCGGCACGCAAGACAACGGGACCGAGTACCAGCAGCCCGGCGGGGCGTGGACGCGCGCCGACTTCGGCGACGGCGGCTTCGCGCTCATCGACCAGACCGCCACGGACACGACCAACGTGACGATGTACCACACCTACTTCAACCAGACGAACAACTTGATCGGCTTCGCCCGGGTGACGAACGTGGCGAACGCTCAGGAAAATGGATGGACCTTCCTGGGGTGTAGCTTTCCTAACTCGAACAACGGTATTGGCTGTGCCGACACCACGCAGTTCTACGCGCCGATGGCGCTCGGTACGAGTCTCACCCCCAACGCTCTGTACTTCGGCACCGACCGCCTCTACCGCTCGACCAACCAGGGCGCGACCATGAGCGTCGTCAGCCAGGGGCCGCTGGTGTCCGGCGTGCCGATCAGCGCCATCGGCATCTCGCCGCAAAACGACAACGTGCGCATCGTCGGCTTGCGGAACGGCAAAGTGTTCGCCACGACGAGTGGCTCCAGTACGCTCACCGACGTGACCGGCTCGATCCCCGCGAAATACGTCGCGCGGGCGATGATCGACCCCACCAACCAGAACACCGCCTACGTCACGCTCGATGGCTATGGCCTGGCCGCGGGCCAGCACGTCTGGAAGACCACGAACCTGAGCTCCGGCGCGCCTACCTGGGTGGCGGCCGGCGGCACCGGCGCGAACGTGATTCCCGACGTGCCGGTGAATGCCTTCGCGATCGACCCGACGAACCCGCTGCTGCTGTTCGCGGGCACCGACATCGGCGTGTACCAGTCGCAGGACGGCGGGTTGAACTGGTTCCCGCTGGCCTCCGGCCTGCCGCGCGTGGCCGTGTTCGACATGGTCTTCCAGCCGTCGAGCCGCACGCTGCGCATCGCCACCCACGGGCGCGGCATGTGGGACCTGGACATCCTGACCGGCGGCAACCCGACGTTGACCCCGGTCCCGACCCAGACGAGTACACCGACGCCATCCGCGACGCCGCTGGTCACCAGTACGGCCACGGCGACTGCGACGCCGGCCGCCACGAGCACCCCGACGCGGACCCCGACGATCACGCCCACGCCGTTCCCGCGGCCGAATGTGGGCGTGCAGGTGACGCCGAGTGCCGGCACGCTACAGACCACGATCACGGCGCGCGACGCGGGCTGCGCCAACAACACGCAGAACAATCAGTTGTTGGCGCTCCAGTTCACGCGCCTGACGAACGCGACGGTCGACGTGGCGACGGCCCCGTCGACCACCGTTACCGCGGCAACCGTCGTCAGCTTGCCGACGCACCCGTCCTCGATCGGGCTCACGGTACACCGCGTGACGCCCGGCCAGCCAGCCACCGTCGAGGTGATGGTGACCGACGGCTGCGGCAGCTGGCCGACGCTCGTCGGCGGTGGGGCGAACGCCTTCTAGCGCTCGACGCAGGCGAGACGAGGGCGGCCCACGGGCCGCTGCCCTCGCATTGTGCCCCGCTCCGCCGCCGAGCGGGGCCGCGGCGCGTTAAGCAAACCTTCAGCCGCCTTTCCGTAAATCCTCAGCCCCGGGCCAAATTTCGCGTGCTAGAATTCCCGCGATATGTCACCTTTGCCTTTACCGCCACGACCCTGTCTCATCTGCCACCGGCTCTGCCGGTCGAAGCAGCTTACGCGCGGCCGTTGCCGGGCCTGCGACTCTTATTGGCGCCGGCACGGCACCGAGCGACCGCCTGAGGGCCTACGCCGGCTCGGACGCCCCTGCATCAACTGTGGCCGGGCAGCGCCGCTGCCCCGTCGCGGACGCTGCCAGGCCTGTTACATGTACTGGTGGCGCAAGGGCGTCGAGCGTCCCGTCGAGCGTATCGTCGCGCTCCCCGTCGGGCTCCCGGCTCCCGCTCTCTCGGCCTCCTCGTGAGCGCCGCGCCTCGACTGGGAAGGGTGTTCGAGGTAGCTTGACGCTCTTCCCAGCCTAGGTGCGTGGGTCCCGCTCGGATCGCGCGAGCGCTGCTCGGCAGGCCCCACTTGCCCCGCCGGGCCGTCTGGCCCGGCGGGGTGTACGGATTTGCTGCGCCCCGTGACATAGAGTCGCGCGCGGCAGTGCTTCTCTTGCCCATCCTCGTTGCCCCGCCGTGCGCGGGTGCCGACCGCGTGCCGCCAGAGTACCGTCCCCGCTGGTGAGCCGCCTGGGCGCGGCCGTGCCGGGCGCGCGGCGCCGCGCGATGCCGGTGTCCTCAAGGCCCCGAGGGCGCCGGGATGCGCAGGCCGGGGGCGAGCCGCGGCGCGGCAGGGACGGCGGCGACCGCCAGCTCCCGTCGGACCCTCTGGAGCGGTCCCGCCTGGTCGTCTGGCGCGGCGTGCGGCGTGGCCCCGGGCGTGGCCGTCGCGGCCGGCAGGTCGGGGGGCAGGCTCGGCGGCCCGGGCGCTTCCTCTGGCTCGGCCCCCGCGGGATCGGTGCGGTCTTCGGGGATCACCGTCGCCGTGGGCGTTGGTGTGGGGCGAGGCGTAGGCGTGAGCGCCACGTCGTCCAGGTGGCGTGCCTGGGCGAACAGCAGCGCCGCGAATGCGCGGGCGTCGTCCAGCGCGATCTCGTCGGTCACGGTCGCGAGCGCGGTGATGCGCACCTGGGTCACGCCGTCGTCCCAGCGCCGGCCGGCGGTCGGCCAGAGAAAGAAGTGCAGGTCCACCTGGGTGGGGCCGTGGGGATCGCGACCGATGACGTAGCGCAGCACCACGTCGCCGTCGTCGGTCGGCACGGTCGTGGTGCCGCGGTCTTCGGTGTCCCAGCCCGCGAACTGGTAGCAGATGAGCGGGTGGTGCAGGCTCTGGCCCTTGGAGGCGCCGACCATGCTGAAGATGACCGTGCGCAGGCCGCTCCGCTGGTACATGCGGTAGACGATCCGGTCGGCGTCGAGCGTGGGGAAGGTGGCCTCGTTGGTGATCGGCACGTCGCGCCCGGTCCACGGGCCAAGCTGTAGCGGCACCTCGTCCAGGTTCGGCCCGTCGTGCAGGTCGAACTTGGTCCGCACGAGCCGCTCGTCGTCGGTGTGCATCCAGGCCTCGCGGTCCATGTCGTACCAGGCGTCGGTGCTCGACGGCGGATCGGCGGACGCGCGGCCGCGCGCCTGCGGCAGCAGCAGGCTGGCGAGGAGCACAAGGGGCAGCAGGTAGCGGACGAGCGAGGAGCGATGCATGGGGCCAGTATACCGGGCCGAGCGCCGCGGTGTCTGCCAGCTTCGTGGCTCTCGCCGCCCGACGACGGCCCAATATGCCGCGTACAGCCCGCGGCTGGGCACCCACCGGCAGCTATAATCCGTGTGCGATCTGGGCGGTGCGGCGCGTCCAGCGTGTGCCGCCGCGGCCCGCCGCCGAGGGAGGTCGGATGCTCGTCATCCTCGCGGGGGGCGTGGGCGCCGCCCGCTTCTTGCAGGGGCTGGTGCAGGTCGTTTCCCCGGCCGAGCTGACAGTTGTCGTCAACACGGCCGACGACTTGGAGCTACACGGCCTCCACGTGTCGCCCGACCTCGACAGCGTGCTCTACCACCTCGCCGGTTTGGCCGACGCGGGGCGCGGCTGGGGCGTGCGCGACGAGACGTTTCACGCCCTCGACTTGCTCGGCCGCTACGGCGCCGACACGTGGTTCCAGCTGGGCGACCGCGACCTGGCAACGCACATCTACCGCACGCGGCTGCTGCGCGAGGGGCTGCCCTTGTCGGCGGCGACCGACCGCATGCGCCGGGCACTGGGCGTGGGCTGCCGGCTGCTGCCGATGACCGATGCGCGCGTGGCGACCGCCGTCCAGACGCCCGACGGCTGGCTGCCGTTCCAGGTCTACTTCGTGCAGCGGCAGTGCGCGGACACCGTGCTCGGGGTGGCCTTCGAGGGCGTGGAGGGCGCGACGCCCGGCCCCGGCGTGCTGGAGGCCATCGGCGCCGCCGAGGGCGTGATCCTCGCGCCCAGCAACCCGATCGTCAGCCTCGGCCCAATCCTCGCGGTGCCGGGTGTCCGCGACGCCATCCGCGACACGCCGGCGCCGGTGGCCGCGATCAGTCCCATCGTGGGCGGCGCGGCGATCAAGGGCCCTGCCGACCGGATGCTGCGCGATCTTGGCCACGAGCCGTCCGCGCTCGGCGTTGCCGCGCACTACGGCGCTCTCCTGGACGCGTTCGTGCTGGACACGGTCGACGCGGCGCTCGCCCCGCGCGTGGAGGCGCTGGGCATCCGGGCGCTGGTGACGAACACCATCATGCGCGGCCCAGCCGAGAAGGCGGCGCTGGCTCGCGCGACCCTCAGCGCGCTGGGCCTAGGACCTGGTTGATGGCGCTCTGGGCGGTCGTTCCCGTCAAGGGCCTGGCGACAGCCAAGGGCCGCCTCGCGCCCCTGCTGACGCCCGCTGAGCGCGAGGCGCTCGCAGCCGCGCTGCTAGCCGACGTGCTCGCCGCGCTGCGCGCCGCGCCGGCGGTTGCACGCGTGCTCGTGGTCAGCCCGGACGCCGCGGCGCTGAGCCTGGCCGAGGAGTGGGGCGCGGCCCCGCTTGCCGAGCTAGGCGCGACCGGGCCTGGCGACTACCCGCCCGGCGAGGAGGCGGGCCTGAACGCCGCGCTCGACTACGCGGCGACGGTGGCCGCGGGCGGCGGGGCGTCGGCGCTCCTCACCCTCCCCGCGGACTTGCCGCTGGTAACGCCAGCCGACGTGGCGGCGGTGGTCGCCAACCCGCCGCCCGCGCCGAGCGTAGCGCTCGCGCCGACCGTGGATGGCGGCACCGGGGCGCTGCTGCGCCAACCGCCGCTCGCCCTGCCGGCGCGCTTCGGGCCCGATAGCGTGCGCGCGCACCTGCAAGCGGCGGCGGCGCGGGGGGTGGCGGCCCGTCTGGTCTGGCGGCGCGGGCTCGGTCTCGACGTGGACCGGCCCGACGACCTCGCGCGCCTCGCCGCGCTGCCACGGCCCACCCGCACGCGGGCGCTCGTGGCCGCCTGGCGAGCCGCAGACCGCTGGCCCGCGGACGCCACGGCGACGCCCGAGCGCTGCTCTACTGGTTCGGGTAGCTGACGCTGACGGAGTCGACCGGCTGGCCGACCGCCGGCGGCTGATCGGTGCGCGCGGGCGCGGCTCCGAGCGACAGCCCATACGCGGTGTTGACCAGGCTCAGATTCGTTGTGCCGGTCGTCGCGGCCGAGTCCGGCAGCGTGGCGCTGGTCCCGGCGGCAGGACCCGGCACGACCGCGGCGTTGCCGTTGGCGGTTAGCGCGCTGGGGAGCGCCCGGTTGCCGTTGAGCGCGGGCAAGCCGGTCTGCGGGAACTGGCCGGGCAGACCGACAGGCGCTACGGGGTTACCGACCGTGGGCTGCCCGGGCAGCAGGCCCGGGCCGACGGGGCCGACGCTGTTGAGGACCGTGCCTGGGCCGACGCTCGGGGCCACCGGCGTGCCCGGGCCGACGCTCGGCCCGGCTGTCGCGACGCCGCCGCTCTGCAGCGGGTCGGTGGTCACGTAGCTCGGGGCGGGGCCCAGATCCGAGCTATTCACGGGCAGCAAGCCAGACGCATCGCGCTGCCCGGGCAGGCGGCTCGCGCCCGCCGCCGGATTCGTGGTCGGCAGCGGCTCCGCGCCGGAGGGGTAAAGCTGTCCAGGCGTGGTCGGGTTCGTGTATTCGCAGTGACCGGGCACGTAGGTGCCGTCGCGCGCGTAGAAGCCGCCGACGGTTACGCCGCCCTCGCACTGCGCCGCCGCCGCTTGCGGCAAGATGACCGCGGCAAACGACGCGGCCAGGATACCGACGACGATCCGCTTCATGGTCTGCCTCCCCTAGAACCAGCCGTTCGCTTCTGGCGGGCGATCCGTGCGCGGCTGCCGGCGACCCGGCCCGCGGCACTGCCTCTTGACATTCGAGTAGCGCAGGGCGCGTGCCACCCGGCCGGTCGGTTGCAGTGATGCGCAATCTGTTCGTTGCGTTCGGCTCGGCTTCAAGGCGCGCGGGAGCGAGGCTGGAGTGGGACCGGCTAGTCGGCGTCGACGTGGACGCGCCGGCCCTCGATGCACAGGCGGCCGGCGGCCTGGAGGGCGATGGCGCGGGGGAGTAGCTGGTACTCCTGCTCGTGAATGCGGGCGAGCAACGTCGCGGGCGTGTCGTCCTCGTGCACCGGCACGGCCGCCTGTAGCACGATCGGGCCGCAGTCGACGTCGTCCGTGACGTAGTGGACCGTACAGCCGGTCACCTTGACGCCGCACGCCAGCGCGTCCTCGACAGCGTGCATGGTGCCGGCGAAGGCCGGCAGCAGCGAGGGGTGAACGTTCAGGATGCGGCCCTCGTAGGCCGCGACGACGGCGGGGATGAGCACCTGGTCCCAGCCGGCCAGGACGAGCAGCTCGGCCCCGGACGCTTGCAGGTGCGCGAGCATCGCCTCCTGTGCGGCCCCACGGGAGCCGTAGTCCGCGCGGGTGAACAGCGCCACGGGCAGCCCGCGCTCGCGCGCCCAGGCGACGCCCGGCGCCTCGGGCCGGTTCGAGCACACGGCGACGATGCGGGCATCGAGCGTGCCGGCGGCGATGGCCGCGTGGATCGCCGCTAGGTTGGTGCCCTGGCCGGAGATCAGGACGGCGATAGGGAATGCGTTAGCCATCAGCGGTCAGCCGTCAGCGATCAGCCGCGGGTCGTTGTCGGGCGAGGGCTGCTCAGCACGTCGGCTACTGCTCCACGGCGGCCCGCGCTCGGCTCGCCGCGGCCGGCTCGAAGCGGATCAGCGACGGCGGAGCGCCGACGGCGGATAGCTCGAGGGCGTGCTTGTCCGCGTCAGGATTAACCGAGAGCGGATAGTCGCCCGTGAAACAGGCGCCGCACAGACGCTCGGACGCCAGGCCCACCGCGTCCTGGAGCCCCTCCAGGCTCAGGTAGCCGAGGGAGTCGGCGCCGAGCGCGCGGCCGATGTCCGCCACGTCGTCGATCTGCGCGGCGATCAGGTCCTCGCGCCGCGCCGTGTCGACGCCCAGGTAGCAGGGGTGGCGCATGGGCGGCGCGGAGATGCGCAGGTGGACCTCGCGGGCGCCCGCCTTGCGCAGCATGTTGATGACGCGCGGCGTCGTCGTGCCGCGCACGATGCTGTCGTCCACGACCACGACGCGCTTGCCGTCGAGCACGTGGCGCAGCGGGTTGAACTTGAGCTGCACGCCGCGCTCGCGCAGGCGCTGGTCGGGCTGGATGAACGTGCGGCCGATGTAGCGGTTCTTGATGAGCCCCTCGTGGAACGGGATGCCGGACTCGCGGGCGTAGCCGATCGCGGCGGGCACCGAGGCGTCGGGGACCGCGATGACCACGTCGGCGTCGGCCGGGTGCTCGCGGGCGAGGGCGCGCCCCATGCGCTCGCGCGCCAGGTACACCTCGCGCTGCTCGACGACGCTATCGGGTCGGGCGAAGTAGATGAACTCGAAGATGCAGAGCGCCCGCTTGCCGACCGCGGCCACCTGCTCGGTGTGGACGCCGCCGGCGTCGATCACGATCATCTCGCCGGGCTCGACGTCGCGCACGATCTCGGCGCCGATCGTGTCGAGGGCGCACGATTCCGAAGCGACCACCCAGCCGCGGCCCAGCCGGCCCAGCACCAGCGGCCGCACCCCTAGCGAGTCGCGCAGAGCGATGAGCTGGGTCGGCGTCGCCATCACCAGGCTGAAGGCACCCTGGAGCAGCGGCACGAGCGCCCGGATGCGCTCGGGCCAGGTGAAGCCGGCACTGGAAGCGGCCAGCAGCGCGATCAGCTCGGAGTCGGTCGTCGCGCCGCGCAGGTCCTGGCCGCGGTCCTGTAGCTCGGCCAGCACGTCGGGTGTGTTGACCAGGTTGCCGTTGTGGGCCACCGCCAGGCCGCCCACGTCCGACTCCACGACGATCGGCTGCGCGTTCTCGACGCGGCTGGAGCCGGTCGTGGAGTAGCGCGTGTGGCCGACGGCGATGTGGCCGCGCAAGCCCTCGAGTCGCTCCTCGGTGAACACCTGGTTCACCAGGCCCATGTCGCGGTAGACGTGCAGGCCCACGCCGTCGCCCGTGGCGATGCCAGCGCTCTCCTGCCCGCGGTGCTGGAGCGCGTACAGGCCAAAGAACGTCAGGCGGGCCACGTCCTCGCCCGGGGCGTAGATCCCGAACACGCCACAGGCTTCGTGTAGGCTCTCGGCTCCCGGCATCTCGTCCCCTCTCACGAGTGCTGAGTGCTAAGTGCTGGGTGCTGCGTGCGGTGCAGGCTCAAATACCTGCTCAGCACTTAGCACTTGCCACTCAGCACTCGTCTAGGGCAGTGCTCCATTGCGCCTGCGCCTCCGCTAGGCCCACGTCGAGCGCGCCCGGCCACGTCAGGCGGTTACCCGCCACCCGGCCGAGCGGGGTCACGCCCACGCCCGCCGCCGCCGCTAGCTCCGTTACCGCCGACACGTCCTCGAGCCGGCACGAAATGACGATCCGCGATGGCCCCTCGCCGAACAGCGCCTCGTCGGGCCGTTCGCCGAGCGCCGCCTGCCAGTCGGGCGCCGCGGCGAACCCGAGCCCGCTCAGCAGGCTCGATTCCGCGACCGCGACCGCCAGGCCGCCGTCCGCGCAGTCCTGCGCCGAGCGGACCAGGCGCCGCGCGATCAGGTCGCGCATGCACGCTTGCAGCCGGGCCTCGTAGGCCAGGTCGAGCGGCGCCAGCGGCCCGGCCTCCTGGCCGTGGACGAGCGCCAGATAGAGGCTGCCGCCAATGCTCGCCACCGTCGTGCCCAACAGCAACACCGCGTCGCCCTCGGCCTGAAACGCCGCGTCGACCGCCCACGTAACGTCCTGCAAGACGCCGGCCAAGCCTACCACGGCCGTGGGCGGAATGGCGCTGTCGCCAGCTTCATTGTACAGGCTGACGTTGCCGCTGATGATCGGGATTGCGAGAGCGAGACACGCGTCGCGCAAGCCCTCGACCGTCTGCCATAGCGTCTCGGCCACCTGAGGGCGCTCCGGGTTGCCGAGGTTCAGGCAGTCGGTGGCGGCCAGCGGCGCGGCGCCGCAGCAGCTCAGGTTGCGCGCCGCCTCGGCGACGGCGCGGGCGGCGCCCGCCCGCGCGTCGAGCGCAGCGTAGCGGGCGCACGAGTCGAGCGCCAGGGCGAGGCCCTTCGGCGTGCCGTGGACGCGCAGCACCGCGGCGCCCGCGCGCCCCGGCGGCACGACCGTGCTCGCCTGTACCGTGTGGTCGTACTGCGTGAAGATGGGCGCGCGGCTGCCCAGCTCCGCCGAGCCGAGCAGCGCGAGCAGCGTAGCGCCCAGGTCGGCGGGCAGCGGCACGTCGGCCAGGCCGACGGTCGGCGGCGGGGGCAGCGGCGCGCGGGGCCGCTCGTAGACCGGCGCGTCCTCGGTGAGCAGGCGGACGGGTAGCTCGCCGACGACCACGCCGCCCTCGCGCACGCGGAGGATGCCGTCGTCGGTGATCACGCCGACGCGATCGGTGTGCAGGCCCCAGCGGGCGAACAGCGCCTCGGCCTGCGGCTCGGCGCCCTGGTCCACGACGACGAGCATGCGCTCCTGCGACTCCGACAGCATCACCTCGTAGGGCGTCATGCCGGCCTCGCGGCGGCTGACGCGTGCCACGTCCAGCTCGATGCCGCAGCCGCCGCGCCCGGCCAGCTCGGCGCTGGAGCTGGTCAGCCCGGCCGCGCCCAGGTCCTGCATCGCCACGACGATGCCCGTGTCCAGCAGCGCCAGGCACGCTTCGAGCAGCAGCTTTTCGAGGAAGGGGTTGCCCACCTGCACCGCCGGGCGGCGCTCCTCGCTGCGCTCGTCCAGCTCGGCCGAGGCGAAGGTCGCGCCGTGGATGCCGTCGCGGCCCGTCGCGGCGCCGACCAGCAGCACCGGGTTGTCCGCGCCGCTGGCCCGCGCCCGCGTCAGGCGGCCGTGCGGCACCACGCCGACGCACATCGCGTTCACCAGCGGGTTTGCGCTGTAGCCGCGGCCGAACTGCACCTCCCCGCCGACCGTGGGCACGCCCATGCAGTTGCCGTAGTGCGCGATGCCGGCCACGACGCCGCCGAGCAGGTAGCGATTGCGCGCCTCGTCGAGCGGACCGAAGTGCAGCGAGTTCAGGTTGGCGACCGGGCGGGCGCCCATGGTGAAGATATCGCGCATGATGCCGCCGACGCCCGTCGCGGCCCCCTCGAACGGCTCGACGGCGCTCGGGTGGTTGTGCGACTCGACCTTCATCACGACGGCCAGGCCGTCGCCCAGGTCGACCGCGCCGGCGTTCTCGCCCGGCCCTTGCAGCACGCGCGGCCCCGTGGTGGGCAGGCGCCGCAGGGCGGGGCGGCTGCTCTTGTAGGAGCAGTGCTCGCTCCACATGGCGCCGACGATGCCCAATTCGAGGAAGTTCGGCTCGCGGCCGAGCGCGGCGCACAGCCGCTCGTACTCGGGTAGGCTGAGGCCGACCTCGGCAAGGAGGTCCGGGGCGGGGTGTAGCTCAGGCGACCGCGACACCCGCCACCTGTTGCAACACGCTCTCGAAGAGGAAGCGCCCGTCGGTGCCGCCGAGCAGCGGCTCGCTGGCGCGCTCGGGATGGGGCATCAGCGCGAACACGTTGCCCCCGTCGCTCGCCAGTCCCGCGACGTTGCCGACCGAGCCGTTGGGGTTCGCCTCGGGCGTCACGTTGCCGCGCGCGTCACAGTAGCGGAGGAGCACCTGGCCGCGCGCCTCCAGCCGCGCCAGCTCGTCCGGCGGCGCGAAGTAGTTGCCCTCGCCGTGGGCGATGGGTAGGTGGAGCACCTGGCCGGGCGCGCAGGCGGCGGTGAACGGCGAGCGATTGTGCTCGACGCGCACGTCTACCCACTGGCAGCGGAAGCGCAAGCCCGCGTTGCGCCGCATGGCGCCGGGCAGCAGCCCCGCCTCGAGCAAGACCTGAAAGCCGTTGCAGATGCCCCATACCAGGCCATCCGCCCGCGCGAAGCGCGCCACGGCATCCATGATCGGCGAGAAGCGAGCGATGGCGCCGGCCCGCAGGTAATCGCCGTGCGCGAAACCGCCGGGCAGGACGACGCAGTCGTAGCCGGCGAGGTCGCTGCTCTCGTGCCAGACGGGCTCGGCCGGCTGCTGGAAGACGTCGCGGAGCACGTGCAGAGTATCCTGATCGCAGTTCGTGCCGGGGAAGATAACGACCGCGAACTTCACGCCGCCCCCTGGGTTGTGGCTTCGCCGCAATGCGAAATTCTAGCATGCCCCGGGACGACGGTGCTATAGTGGGCACGTTCTTTGCGGGTTCGTCGGTGGCGACTTTACCGCGCGCCGATTATAATTCCGATAGCCTATCGACCCCGCAGCGGGGAGTGCCATGAGCGTAGTCGACGAGCCTGTTTCGCCCCCAGTCGCGCCCACCCAGAACTCCTCGGGGGGCGTCCGCTCCTTCCTTTGGGAGATGGTCCAGACCGTTCTGCTGACGCTGATTATCTTCCTGGCCGTGCGCGCGGTCGTGCAGAACTTCAAGGTGGAGGGCGCCAGCATGGAGCCCTCGCTACACACCGGCCAGTACCTGCTCATCAACAAGATCGGCTACGCGCGGCTAGAGGGCACGCCGTTCGCGTTCCTCGACCACAAGGGCAACGATGCGTCTGACGGCTACCTGTTCGGCGGCCCGCAGCGCGGCGACGTCATCGTGTTCCGCGCGCCCATCCAGCCCGACAAGGACTTCATCAAGCGCGTGATCGCGGTCCCAGGCGACACCGTCGAGGTGCGCGGCGGCCAGGTGCTCGTCAACGACCAGGTGATCGACGAGCCCTACATCCGCGACAAGCCGCCGTATCTGGTGCCGCGCCAGACCGTCCCGCCCGGCCATTACTTCGTGCTGGGCGACAATCGCCCCAACAGCAGCGACTCCCACGTTTGGGGTCTGGTGCCGGCCGAGAACATCATCGGCCGCGCGTGGGTGAGCTACTGGCCGCCCAACCTCTGGGGCACGGTCCCTGAGCCGGTCTACGCCCGCTAGCCGGCTCGCCGCGTTCCTCCCGCTCTCACGGAGCGCAGACCCGTCCCCTACTCCTGCTCCAGTGGCCATGTCGACAGCGGTGGCCCCCTGTGCACGACGCGCGCAGCGCGCAGACCCGCGAGAATCAACATGTTGGGCCGCCCGGGTGAGCGAACACCTACCTGTTGCGCCGGGGGGCTTCTACGGTATCATCAGGAAGTCGCGTCGCCGGGTGCGGCCCAGCCGCGCGGCCGACGATGGTCCGACGCCAAGTGCCTGGCCGCGGCGTTGCATGCCTGACCTGGCATCCGCTCTGCTAGCCTCCACGATCTGAATGGTGCCGATTGGGTCGCCCACCTGGGCGCGCCTAGCCGCAGGACACGCGTGAAGGGAGAGTTCGGAATGCAAAGCGCGACGCCCTATACGCCGGCTGCCGTGGGCAGCGCGGTGCCCGGCTACTGGAGCAGCCTCTACGTTCACGACGTGTGGATGCAGGAGCAGGGCATCCCCATCCATCGCGGCTACTTCATCGAGGATCTGCGCACCGTCGAGGTGGGCTGGTGGGAGGCGCGGCAGTGTCACGCGGCCTTCATCCAGCTTCAGGGCCAGCAAGGGGTGAGCGAGGCGCGGGTGACCGAGATCCGGCCGGGCCAGACGCTGCCGCCCATCCACCTGGGCATCGACGAGGTGGTGTACGTGCTGGAGGGCCGCGGCACGACGACCGTCTGGGCGGCTGACGGCAAGAAGCGCACGTTCGAGTGGCAGAAGCACAGCTTGTTCATGCTGCCGCACGACTGCCACCACCAGTTCACCAACATGCAGGGCGACCGGCCCGTGCGGCTGCTGCACTACAACTATTTGCCCATCGGCATGTCGGTGCAGGACCCGGAGCTGTTCGTCGCGCAGGCGCCTGAGCGGCCCCACCTGGAGGGGCAGGGCGCCGAGTTCTACTCTGAAGCGCGCGTCGTGGCCGACACCGACGGCCGCTACACCATCGGCCGCACGCTGAACTTCTGGTACGGCAACTTCTTCCCCGACATGCGCGCCTGGGACAAGCTGGACGCGTTGAAGACGCGCGGCGCGGGCGGCCACTCGGTGCAGATCCAGTTCCCGGGCTCGCAGATGTCCTGTCACATGTCGGTGTTTCCGGCCGGCACGTATAAGAAGGCGCACCGTCACGGCCCGGGTCGCGTGATCGTCATCCCGGCGGGCGAGGGCTACTCGATCCTGTGGCAGGAGGGCGGCGAGAAGATCGTCGCGCCGTGGCACGAGGGCAGCATGTTCGTGCCGCCAGAGAAGTGGTTCCACCAGCACTTCAACGTCGGCGAGGCGCCGGCCCGCTACCTGGCGCTCCACCCGCTCAAGCAGTTCGCGGGCTACGCCGAGAAGGTCGAGGACCAAGCGCGCGACCAGATCGAGTACGTAGACGAGGACCCGTTCATCCGCAACAAGTTCGAGGACGAGCTGGGCAAGCGCGGGCTCAAGAGTGCCATGCCGGACGAGGCGTACACGAACCGCGACTACCAGTGGGCGTACAAGAGCTAATATGCACGACTTCGACGACGACCACGACTTTCACGGCGAGATCCCCTGGATCGAGCCCCACTCGCACACCGCCGGCGACGAGGACATCGAGGGCATCGAGAAGTTCTCGCTGCACAGCGTCGGCATCGACATCGGGTCCTCGACCTCGCACCTGGTGTTCTCGCACCTGACGCTGCGGCGCGAGGGGGCCGCGCTGTCAGCCAAGTTCACCGTCACCGACCGGCGGGTGCTGTACCGCTCGCCGATCCTGCTCACGCCGTACCTGTCGGGCACGACCATCGACGTGGACAAGCTGACCGACTTCTTCCACCGGGCCTACGAGGAGGCCAACTTCAAGCCGGAGCACATCGACACGGGCGCGGTCGTCATCACCGGCGAGGCGCTGAAGAAGGAGAACGCCCAGCCCATCGTGGAGTTCTTCGCCAAGGACTCGGGCAAGTTCATCTGCGCCTCGGCCGGGCCGAACCACGAGGCGTTGCTGGCGGCCTACGGCTCCGGCGCCGTGGCGCTCTCCGAGGCGGAGGGCGTGAACGTGCTGAACGTCGACATCGGCGGCGGCACCTCGAAGCTCTCGCTCATCCGGCGCGGCGTGGTCGAGCAGACGGCCTCCGTGGAGATCGGCGCGCGGCTCGTCGCGTTCGACGAGACGGGCCGCGTCACGCGCGTCGAGCAGCCGGCGCGCATCCTGCACGATCACCTGGGCGAGAGCATCGCGCTCGGCGATCAGTTCGACGCCGCGCGCCAGGAGCGCTTCGCCGCCCTGATGGCGGATGTGCTGTTCCAGGTCGTGCGGGGTCGGCTGTCGCCGCTGGCGCAGCGGCTGATGCTCACCGAGCCGTTGGCGACTGCGCCCGACCTGGCCGACGTGCGCTACGTCGTCTTCTCGGGCGGCGTGTCGGAGTACATCTACGGCTACGAGCAGACGGCCTACGGCGACGTGGGGCCGCTGCTGGCACGGGCCATTCACACGGAGGTGAGCAAGCTAGGGCGCCCAGACCTAGTGCGCGAGCCCGCGGAGGGCATCCGCGCGACGGTGATCGGCGCCGGCGAGTACACGGTGCAGGTCAGCGGCAACACCAGCTACATTTCCAGCACGGACGCGCTCCCCGCCTTCGGCCTGAAGGTCGTGCGGCCCGTGCTGGACGATCCGCACGCCACGGAGAGCGGGCTGCGGAAGGCGCTCACGAAGTTCGACCTGGAGGAGTTCGCGCCGGGGCTGGCGGTCGCCATCTCGCTCGACCAGCAGCCCAGCTATCACGCGCTGCGCCACGTGGCCGAGGGGATCGCGGCCGTGGCGCGGGGGGCGAACGGGACGCCCGACCCGCTGTTCCTGGTGCTCGACATGGACGTGGCCAAGTCGCTGGGCGGCATCCTCAAGGAAGAGCTGGGCTTGGAGCGCGAGGTCGTCGCGGTGGACGGCATCGACGTGGGCGACCTCGACTACCTGGACATCGGGCGGCCGATGGGGGCGTCCGAGGCGCTGCCGGTCACCGTGAAGTCGCTGCTGTTCCCGAACGCGAAGCCCCGCTGACCCGCGTAGCTTGGCTGCACCCAATCTGGAGGGCGCGGCGAACGTCCCGTCGCCGCGCCCTCCAGTGTATATTCCACAGCAGTGCCGCTCAGATGATTTGCAGGTCGTAGTTCACCGAAGCGATCCCGTGCCCACGATAATACCGCTCCATGCGGCCGCGGATGTCGCTCTCCAGCGCCGCACGGGCCGTTGCGGTATCCGCCACCAGCTTTGTGTCGGCACCTACGAGCAGGACTGGCTTCGCATCGAGTGATGTGATCGCCGGTGCTCCTGGCTCCCAGGCTGCGAGCAGGCTCAGCTCCACGCGGTCGGCGATACGCAGGAGGTGGATTACCACTTGCGTCGCCGCCGCGATGCGCCGGCCCGAGTCGACGGGAAGTCCCAGCGCGATACGTGCCCGGGGCTCGCTAACCACGATTGCGGGCCAAGCGCTCTAGCATCTCCTTCATAGCTCGCTGAACCGGCTCGCTGTGGATGAGCGCATACTCGCGGCGGCTGCGTTCCTCCGGCGGAAGAGTATCCCAGTCTTCTAGTTCGACTTCTTGGAACGCAAGACCGGCTTTTGCAAACCGACGTACCTCAGTCTTCGGCACCACGACGTAACGGGCGTCGGGGTTCTTCAAGCAAAACATATCGAGGTGCTGCCAGCGAATCTCCTCGCAGCGCGCGAAGTCCGCATCGGTCTCGAACTGGAGGCCCACCAGCTCGCTCGTGGGCGGCCACAGCTCGTAAAGATCGTCGAGATTGATGTCCATCGCTGCTCCTCGCCCTCTACGCCTCGGCTGCTCGTGCCTGCGTCACGGTCGCCACAGTATACCCGTCGTCGCTCGGCGTGAGGCGGACGCCGTAGTGCGCCGCAGCAGCCTCGGGGGAAACGTAGCCGTCGAGCACGTCGGCGAGGACGGCCTGCGGGTCGCGGGCGCGCGGGTCGCCGTAGCCGCCGCCGCCCGGCGTCTCGAGCACGAAGCGGGTGCCGGTCGCCAACGGCACGTCGCTCTGGCGCGTGGGCAGGACGCGCTCGCTCGGGGTGCCCGGCGCGATGGTGCAGCAACCGCCGCGCGCGTCGGCGCCGCCGTCCATGCCGCGCGGCGGGATGGTGTGCTTGGTCGAGCGGACCGAGAAGCGGGCCTCGCCACCCAGGTTCGTGTACTCACGCACGAAGCCCAGGCCGCCGCGCCATTGGCCGGCGCCGCCCGAGTCGCGAATCAGCTCGAAGCGCTCGACGCGCACGGGATACTCGCTCTCCACGATCTCGACCGCGGCGATCTTGCCGTTCGAGTGGTTCACCGTCGTGCCGCTCACGCCGTCCTGGCCCAGCCGTCCGCCCGAGCCGCCGCCGAACAGCTCGTACTGGACTATCGCCCGCCCGCCCGCCGCGCGGTGGCCGACGATGATCGACCGCGTGCCGCAGCCGTCGGCCGTCTTCTTGTCGGGGACGAGGTGGCTCAGCGCCTCGAACAGCGCGTCGGCGATGGCGTGCATCGTGGGGTTGTAAGTGTTCACCGGCGCGGGGAAGCGCGGGTTGCACACGGAGCCCTCGCGGAACTCGGCCTCGATGATGCGCAGCAGACCGTCGTTGACGGGGAGGTAGGGGTCGACGAGCGTCATCAAGCAGAAGCCACAGGCGGCGCGCACGAGGGGCGGCCGCACGTTCGCCGGGCCTTTGGCCTGGTCGTCCGAGCCGCGGAAGTCGAAGCGGATGCGGTCGCCCTGCTTCGTGACCCGCACGTGCACCCGGACCGGTTTGCCGACCTCCACGCCGTCGTCGTCGAGGAAGCGCTCGGCCTCGGCCGCGCCGTCGGGCCAGGCGGCCAGCGCCGCCCGGACGCGCGCCTCGGCAAGCTGGGGGATGCGCTCGAAGGCGGCCAGGATGATGTCCAGGCCGTACTTGTCGGCCAGCTCTAGCAGGCGCCGCTCGCCCAGCCGGCAGGCGCCGAGCTGCCCGCGCAGGTCGCCCAACACCAGCTCGGGTGTGCGCGAGTTGGCGGCGATGATCCGCTCCAGGTCGGCGTTCACGCCGTCGGCAGTGGCGTAGCGGACCGGCGGCAGGTGCAGCCCCTCGTTGTACGTCTCACGCGCCGAGCCGAGGCACGAGCCGGGCACCGGGCCGCCGATGTCGGGCTTGTGCGCCATCGCGGCGGCGAAGGCGATCAGGCGGCCGTCCCGGAACACCGGTGTGATGACCGCCATGTCGGGGGCGTGGGGCGAGCCGCCGCGGTAGGGGTGGTTGACGACGAACGCGTCGCCGGGCCGCAGCGCCGCTGACGGGTACTCCTGGAACAGCCCCTCGATGCAAGCGGGGAAGGCGCCCATGTGCAGCCCCAGCACGACGTGCTGCGCCACCACGCGGCCGGCCGCGTCCAGCAGCGCGCACGAGGCATCCTGCGTCTCGCGGATGACGGTCGAGAAGCCCGTGCGGAACAGCGATTGCTGTTGCTCCTGGACGATGCCGCTCAGCGCCGCGGCCAGCACCTCGGCGGTGATCGCGTCAAGCGTCGTGGCGAGCGTCATGGTAGCGCTCCTATACGTGAAGTATCGTGCAGAGGGGCCAATGCATCATCGCCCTCGCCCCGGGAGGCAGGTGGGGCGAGCGCGGCTCGAATCGCTCGGCACCTGCCCTGCGCGCGGCTGGCGGCGGCGGCGAGTCCGGCGGGCGGCCATGCTCAGCGCGCGGTGGCCGGGTCGATGCGGATAGGGGCCGCACTCGCGCCGGCTGGCGCGGCCGCGTCCGGGCCGGCTTGCAGGTCGCTCACCGCCCGCTCGAGCTGCGTGTCGCGGCCCTGCCGGAGGGCGTCGAGATCCAGCGCGACCTCGTCGTCCGGATGCACGCCCACGCGGTCGAGGAGCGCGCCCGCGCCCGAGTAGACTTGCTCGACGCTGAACTGGAGCGCCGAGCCGTCCGACAGCGGAATGATGCGGCTCGCGGCCACCGCGCCGGCCGTCGTCTCCCCGACCAGCCGGCCCACGCCGCGCTCCTGAATGGCGGCCGCGAAGATCTCGCCCATCGACGCCGTGCCCTCGTCGATCAAGACCGCCAGCGGCACGGTCAGGATCGGATGCGCGTTCCGTACCTCGTGGACGTCGCGGTGGCCGTCGCGGTCGACCGACTGGTAGATCGGGCCATTCGGCACGAAGTCGGCCAGCAACTGTTCGCCGACGACGATGCGGCCGCCCGCGTTGCCGCGCAAGTCGAGCACGATGCCCTTGACGCCCGCCGCCTGCTGCTGGCGAATCGCCTGCTCGACCTGTCCGACGACGGACGCCTCGGGGAAGCCGCGCAACTGTACGTAGCCAATGTCGCCCGCCAGGCGCCGCGACGCGACCAGCGGCTCGGAGACCTGGGCGCGCCGGAGGGTGATCGCCTCCACGCGGTCGGTGCTTGCCCGCTGCACACCCAGCACGAGCGACGTGCCCTCGTCGCCACGCACCAGCTTCACCACGTCGGCCAACTTCAGGTCGGCGGTCAGCTGGCCGTTGACCGCGACGAGCGTGTCGCCCGGCTGGAGCCCGGCCCGTTCGGCCGGCGAGCCCGGAAACACCTCCTGCACGGTGGCTTGCGGCCCGTGCAGGCGCACGCCGATGCCGGCGTAGCCCGCGTCGCCGCGCTGCCAGCGCAGCTCTTCCTGGTAATCCTCTGGCGTGTAAAAGCTAGTGTGCGGGTCGCCCAGGCTATCGGCCATGCCCTGGATCGCGGCGTGCGCGAGCGCCTCGGCGGACAGGGGGGAGCCTGCCGCCGCCGCGAGCGTTTGGAACTGGTCCTGGAGGGCGGCGAACTGCTCCACCGTGCTCGTGCCATACGCGCCGGCGTCGCTCGCGGGCGCGCTCGCGCCCGCCGCGTTCAGCGCCGCGGCCATGCCGGCCTCGCCGGCCGCGACGAGCTGCGCCGGGTCCAGCGGCACGGCATAGTGGTCTACCAGCAGCAGGTACGCCTCGGCGATCGGCTCGACCTCGCTCGCCGCCGCAGTCGAGGTGGCGGACCCGCTCGTGACCGAGATCGTCGTGGCGGCCGTCTGCGCCTGCGCGGGCGCGGCCGGCGCGGCGCCCGCGACCAGCAACAGGGCCAGCAGAAGGGAAATAGCGGCCGCCCGCAGGCGGGGGAGGGATTTGGCGGCGCCCATGATGACATCCTCTCGGCTCAATTGCCCAACCGTATTGTAGGCTTCTAGAGCCGCTCACGCCGGTTATAATGCAGGGCTCCGCAAATTCCCGAGGGCTGTTCGACGGGGCGTCAGCCATCCCGGCCGTCCCGCCATTCCAGTACGAGATTGCCGTAAGCGTCGACACGGAGGCGTTGTTCGGGGAGCACGACGGTAGTCGAGTCGAGCTGCTCTACAATGCAGGGACCGACGAGCGTGTGGCCTGGCGCGAGGCGGCTGCGGTTGTAGATCGGACAGTCGATCGCGGCGCCCAGCTCGCCGAAGTAGGCGCGGCGCGTGCCGACGCGTGCCGCCTCGGCGGGGCCGCTCGCGGGCGGGAACGTGGGCAGCTCGACTTTGGGCACCAGGCCGTAGCCGATCACGCGGTAGTTCACGATCTCGGTCGGCTCGTCGGGTGCCGCGTGACCGAACTGCTGCTCGTGCGTCTGGTCGAAGGCCCGGCGCGTGGCGGCGAGGCTCGCGGCCGTCAGCGGCCCGTCCGGCGCCGGCACGCGCACCTCGTAGCCCTGGCCGGCGTAGCGGAAGTCGAGGTGGCGCTCCAGGCGCACCTCGGTCGCGCCGAAGCCTTCGGCGGCCAGCTCGGCGCGCGCCTGCGCCTCCAGGTCGGCGAAGATGGCGTTCGCGCTATCCAGGTCCAGCGTCGCCACCGCGTCGAGCTGGGAGCGGACGTAATCGTGGCGCACATCGGCCGTAAGCAGGCCCAGCGCCGACGTGCAGCCGGGGTAGAGCGGCACCAGCACGCGCGCCATGCCCAGCTCGCGGGCCACCCGCGAGGCGTGGACCGGGCCCGCGCCACCGAACGCCACCAACGTGAAGTCGCGCAGGTCGTGGCCGCGCCGCGTCGAGATGGCCTTCACCGCCTCCTGCATCTTCACGTCAATGATGCGGACGATGCCGTCGGCCGCGCGCAGGACGTCCAGGCCCAGCGGCGCGGCGATCTTGCGCTCGATGGCCGCCACCGCCGCCGGCCGGTCGAGCCGCAGGCCGCCGCCCACGAAGTTGTCGGGGTTGAGGTAGCCGAGCGTCAGGTCGGCGTCGGTGATCGTGGGGTCGTCGCCCCCCTGACCGTAGCAAACGGGGCCAGGCAGCGCGCCCGCGCTGTCGGGGCCGACGCGCACCTGCTGGAGCCCGGCGGTGTCCTCGACGCGCGCGATCGTGCCACCGCCCGCGCTGACGGTGTTGATGTCGAGCATCGGCACGGCGATGTGGCGCCCCCCGATCGTCGAGAGGGCCGCCACCGATGGCTGGCCGTGGTGAATGAGCGCCACGTCGCAGCTCGTGCCGCCCATGTCGAACGTCACGAGGTCCTGGTAGCCGGACGTGCGCCCGAGCGCAATCCCCGCCATGACGCCGCCCGCCGGCCCCGACAGGATCGTCGTGACCGCCCGCTCGGCGCCGACGGTGAACGAGGCGACGCCGCCGTTGGACTGCATCAGGTAGCGCTGCGGCGTGCGCACGCCGGCGGCGTCGAGCCGCGCGCCCAGCTGGCCGAGGTAGCGCGTCAGGATCGGGCGGATGTAGGCGTTGATAACGGTGGTGGAGAGGCGGTAGTACTCGCGGATCTGGGGCAGCACGTCCGAGCTGAGCGAGACGGGCACCTCCGGCAGGGCCTGGCGGAGCACCGCCGCGGCGGCCTGCTCGTGGGCGGGGTTGCGGAAGGCAAAGAGGAAGCAGATGGCGACGGACTCCACGCCCTGCGCGCGCAGGCGCTCGGCCGCGCGCTCTACGTCGGCCAGGTCGATCGGCTGCAAGACGGCGCCGCTCGGGTCTAGCCGCTCGGTCACCTCGTACGTCTCGCGCGGGCGAGCGAGCGGCGGTGGCTTGTGGAAGTGGAAGTCGAACATCGCTGGCCCGTAGCCGCGCATCTGCTCGCCCACCTCGTACACGCCGCGGAAGCCGCGCGTGATGAGCAGGCCCGTGCGGGCCCCCTTCTCTTCCAACATGGCATTGGTGCCGACGGTGGTGCCGTGGAGGAAGAACACGATCTCGGCGGGCGTCACGCCCTCGTCCAGCAGGCCTTGCACGCCGGCGAGGATCGCGTCGGCGGGGTTGCGCGGCGTGGACGGCAGCTTGGCGATGCTCAGCGCGCGCCGCTCCTCGTCGAAGTAGACGAAGTCCGAGAAGGTGCCGCCCGTGTCCACCGCGACGCGGAATCGTCCCACTGGTCTCGCCCCTCCCTGTCCCATGTTACCCTGAACGGCGCGGGTCCCTTGCTATAGTAAAGTTGACGCGCCGCGGCCCGGAGCGCCGCGGGCAGCAGTAGTGCTGAGGAGCCAAGCTATGGCGCGCCTGCCCGACGACGTCCGCCAGTTCATCGAGGAGCCGAACTTCGCCAGCCTCGCGACGCTGATGCCCGACGGCTCGCCTCAGGTGACGCCGATGTGGGTGGACACCGACGGCGACTACCTGTACATCAACACGGCCGAGGGGCGCCAGAAGCCGAAGAACTTCCAGCACGACAAGCGCGTCGCCCTGGCGGTCGTGGACCGCAACAACCCCTACCGCAACGTCACCGTGCGCGGCCGGGTAGTCGACATGACGCACGAGGGCGCGGACGCGAACATCGACAAGCTGGCGAAGAAGTATCTCGGGCAGGACAAGTATCCGTTCCGCCAGCCGGGCGAGCAGCGGGTGCTGGTGAAGATCGAGCCGACGCACGTGAACAGCTCAGGACTGGGGCGCTGACATGGCACCGCAATGGCGCGTGATCGTGATCCTGCTGGCGGGGCTCGGGCTGAGCCTTGCTCCGCCGGCGGTGCTGTCTTCGGCGGCGCCCGCCGCCGACGCCGCTTCGACGCTGATCGTCATCGACGCGCCGAAGGGCGGCAATACCAGCACGCAGCTCGAGGTGCGCGGCTGGGCGGCCGATCCGAACGCACGCAACGGCACCGGCGTCGACAGCGTCGAAGTGTATCTGGACGGCGAGCGCGACGCGGGCGGCACGCGCCTCGGTCAGGCGACCTACGGGCTGCAGCGCCCCGATGTGGCAGCCAATCTGGGCAGCCAGCAGTTCCTGCTCAGCGGCTTCGCGCTCCAGACCACGGTGGCGCCGGGGCCGCACACCGTCTACGTCTACGCGCACCCGAGCGACCAGCCCGCGAACCAGGGCTGGACGGCGCCGAAGCAAGCGGCGCTGATGGCCTACGCCGGCGCGCCGCCGCCCGGCAGCGGCGGTGGCGCGGTGACGCTGCGCTGGCCCAACGCGACTGGGTCGGTCACGTTCGACCTGCCGGGCGTCGGCTCGAACTACCCGCCTGGCCCCGCGGACACCGGCGGCCCGGTCTACGGGCCCACCTACTTTGGCTATGGGTTCTACGGCCTTCCGCAGCCGTTCCCCGACTACCCGCTCTACTACTATGGCGGCGGCGTGGTGGTGCCACCGTGGTTCGACTTCAGCCTGGGCTACGGCGCGGACCTCTTCGGCCTCGGGGCGCTCACGCTCCCCAGCTACTACTATCCGGGCTACTACTCCGGCTACTACCCGGGCTACTCCCCTGGCGACTACTACCGGAACTCGTACTACAACTACGTGCTGCCGGCCTGGAGCCGCTTTGGGTGGGGAACTGGCCCGGTCTACTGCCCGCTGTACACCGCCGTCGTCTGCTAGGATAGATTAATCGCTCGGGGCGCGGCCGGGCGTGGGGCGACTAGCGTCCCGCCCCGGCCGCGCCGGCGACGAGCGGCCGCCGCAAGGAGCCGGGCACCGCCAGCAGCGCCGGGACACCGGGCTGGGTGGCGCCCCGGCCGGGCGCGGCAAGCAGCGCCCCTACACTGCCGATCCGTGCTGCGCCCCGCGAGCGGGATCACGCCGGCCGCCGCCCGCGGCGCGGCGATCTATTGTCTTGGGGAGACCGTGATGGCAGCGGCGCTGCTCGCCCCACGCCTAACGTTACTCGTGCTCGCGACCACGCTGGCTTGCGCCGCGCCCCGCGCAGCGCCCGCTCCTAGCGCCGCGCCGGCCGCCCCCTCCGCCCCGGCGGCTCCGGCCACCGTGTCGCCATCCCAGGCGGGGACGGCCACCCCGGCGCTGGACGCGCTGCGGACCGGCTACACGACGACGTCGGCCTCGCTGGCGGGTGTCTGGATGGCCAAGGAGGGCGGGTACTTCGCGCAGAACGGCATCGACGCGGACCTGGGCTTCGTGCGCGCCGGCGCGGAGGTGCTGGCGGCCGTGTCGAACCGCGAGATGCCCATTGCCATTGGCGGCGGCGTGGAGTTCATCGCCGCGGCGCTGGAGGGCAGCGACCACGTTATGCTGGGCGGCATGTCGAGCAAGCTCGCGGTGGCGCTGTACACCAGCCCGGACATCACGAGTGTGGCCGACCTGAAGAACAAGGCGATCGGCGTCTCACGGTTCGGCGCGATCACCCACTTCGGCGCCCAGAAGATCCTCGCGCGCAACCACCTGCGTGAGGGCGACGACGTGGCGATCATTCAGACCGGCGGCGTGCCAGAGTCTCTGGCCGCGATGCAGAGCGGCGCGGTGCAGGGCGCCATCCTGACGCCGCCCATCACGCTGAAGGCGCGGCAGCTTGGCTTTTCGCCGCTGGTGGACACGAAGAATCTCGACATCCCCAGCCAAGGCAGCGTGATCGGCTCCACGCGCGGCTACGTGCGCGACCACCCCGAGATCGCGGAGCGCTACCTGAAGGCGCTCATCGAGGGCATCCACCGGCTGGTGACTGATCGGGAGTTCGGCATGGCGGTCATCGGGCGCTACACGCAGACCGACGACCCTGACGTGCTGGCCGATGCCTACGACTACTACCGTGACGGCTACCAGCGCGACCTGATGCCCACGCTGGAGGGCCTGCAAGAGCAGATCGACGAGCTGAGCGCGTCGAAGCCGCAGGCCCGCGGGGCGAAGCCGCAGGACTTCCTCGACCTGGCGCCATTGGAGCGGGTCAAGGCGACGGGGCTGGTCGAGCGCCTGTACGCGCAGTAGCGCGCTTGGCCCCCGCGCGAACCCGGATCACCGGCTTCCCCCGTCCCCGCCCGGCCTCTCGGCACGCTTGTTGCGGTTTCCGGCCTGTCAATTGCCGCAACCAGCGCGGGCCGAGGGGGGACGAGATGACCGAGATCGGCGCTGGGGTGACGCCCGGATTGCTGCCGGGCGAAACGCTCGCGGACGTCGCGGCGCGCGCCCAGCACTGCCGCGCCTGCCCCCTCTGGGAGTTGGGCACGCAGACGGTGTTTGGCGCGGGGCCGGCCAACGCCCGCCTCATGATGATCGGGGAGGCGCCCGGCGAGTACGAGGACCGCGAGGGCGTGCCGTTCGTCGGGCCCGCCGGGCGGCTGCTCGACCGCGCCCTGGCAGCCGCCGGCCTGGACCGCTCCGAGATCTACGTCACCAACGTCGTCAAGCACCGGCCGTGGGTGCCCGCGGGCAACCGCAAGAAGAACCGGGCGCCCAAGACCAGCGAGATCAAGGCGTGCCGGCCGTGGCTGGCAGCCCAGCTGGAGCTGATCCGGCCGCGAATCGTCGTGTGCCTCGGCGCGCCGGCGGCGAAGGAGATCCTGGGCAAGGACTTCCGTCTCACGCAGCAGCGCGGCCAGTGGTTCAGCACGCCGACCATTCCCTACGTGCTGGCGACGCTGCACCCCGCCTACGTGCTGATCCAGCCGCCCGAGACGATGGACGCGCTGCGCGACGTCGTCTTTGCCGACCTCGCGCGCGTCGCCGAGCGCTACCGCGAGTTAGCGGTCACGCCGAGCGGCCGCTAGGCGTTTAGCCCCGGCCGCGCGCCGCTACGCTGCGCCCCGGTGTCGCGGGGCTTGGTGCTGGCCGGGCGCGCGGCGCCCTACTCCCCGGCCGAGCCCATGACTGGCTGTCACGCAACCGTGACGCGGGATGCTAAAATTGCGCCTGCCGCGCGTGCGGGCGCGCGAGATGCGCGCCCACGCGCGACGCCCGGCTCGGGCCGGGGCGAGACTCCGCGGCGCGAACGCCGAGGGCGGGGATGGCAACACCCGCGCGCGAGCAGTACCTGACGCTCAAGGCGCAGCATCCCGACGCGGTGCTGTGGTTCCGCATGGGCGACTTTTACGAGCTGTTCGACGACGACGCGCAGCTTGTCGCCCGCGAGCTGCACCTGACGCTCACCTCGCGGGAGTTCGGTCGCGGCGAGCGCGTGCCCATGGCCGGCGTGCCCCACCACGCCGCCGAGGGCTACCTCGCGCGCCTCGTGCGCAAGGGCTACCGCGTCGCCATCGCCGAGCAAGTCAGCCCGCCCGGCCACGGCCTGGTCGAGCGGGTGATCACGCGCGTGGTCAGCGCCGGCACCGCCATCGAGCCCAACCTGTTGCCCGCACGCGCCAACAACTACCTCGCGGCCGTCGTGCGCGGCCCGGCGGGGCGCGGCGGCAGCGCTCCGGAAGCCTACGGACTCGCCTACGTGGACGTGACCACGGGCGAGTTCGCCGTCACCGAGCTGAGCGGATCCGACGCCGCGACCAGCCTGGCAGGCGAGCTAAGCCGGCTCGGTCCGGCCGAGTGCCTCGTCCCCTGGGACCAGGCCGGCGCGCTCGCGCTCACCGGCCCGATCACGCGATATGATGCCTGGCGCTTCGAGCCCGAGTCAGCGCGCGACCGCCTGCTGCGGCAGTTCGGTGTGCGCTCGCTGGAGGGGTTCGGCTGCCAGGGGCTGCCCCTCGCGGTCGGCGCGGCGGGCGCGGTGCTAGCGTACCTCGAGGAGAACAACCCCGCCCTCCTGCCGCTGCTGCGCGGCCTCCGCACTTACAGCACCGACGCCTACATGGTGCTCGACGCGCACACCCGCCGCAACCTGGAGCTGACGCGGGGCGCGCGCGGCGGCGCCGTCGAGGGCAGCCTGCTGGCTGTCCTCGACGCCACGCGCACGCCGATGGGCGGCCGGCTGCTGCGGCGCTTCCTGGGGCAGCCGCTGCTCGACCTGGCCGCTATCGAGGCGCGCCAGAGCGCCGTCGCCGCCTTCGTCGCGCGCCGCGCGCTCCGCGCCGACTTGCTTGGTCGCCTGAACGGGCTGGGCGACCTGGAGCGCCTCACCAGCCGCGCGCTGCAAGGCGTCGCCAGCGCCCGCGAGCTGCTGGCGCTGCGCTCGCTGCTCCTCGCCGTCGGCCCGCTGCGCGATCAGCTCGCCGCAGCCTCAGCCGATACTCCTGAAACGCCGGCGAGCGACGGCACGCCGGCACCCCATCTGCCCCCGTACGCCTCTCCTGCCCCTGAGATGGGGGGCGAGAGCCTGGACGCCGTGTACAGGGCGCTCGATCCCTGCCAGGACGTGGCCGACGAGATCGCCCGCGCGGTGGCCGACGGCGACGAAGGTCGCCTGATCCGCGACGGCTACGACTCGGCGCGCGACGAGCTGATCGCGGCGATTGCCGAGACGCGCCGCTGGCTCGCCGAGCTAGAGAGCGCCGAGCGCGCCCGTACGGGCATCCGCAGCCTGAAGGTGGGCTACAACCAGGTGTTCGGCTACTACCTGGAGGTCACCCACGCTCACCGCGACCGCGTGCCTGCCGACTACGTGCGCAAGCAGACGCTGGCGAACGCCGAGCGCTACATCACGCCGCAGCTCAAGGAGGCGGAAGCGCGCATCCTCCACGCCGAGGAGCGCATCGGCGCCGTGGAGCGCGCCCTGTTCGCCGCGCTGCTCGGCCGCGTGGGCGCGCAGGCGCCGCGGCTGCTCCGCACCGCCGACGCGCTGGCCCACCTCGACGTGTACCTCGCCCTGGCCGAGGTCGCGGACCGCAACGGCTACGTCCGCCCCGAGGTCCACGCCGGCGAGGAGATCGATATCGAGGGGGGGCGGCATCCCGTCGTGGAAGCGGCGCTCGGCCCGGAGCAGTTCATCGCCAACGACTGCGCGCTCGGCGGCGACGGCGCCCGCATCGCGCTCCTCACCGGCCCCAACATGGCGGGCAAGAGCACGTATCTGCGCCAGGTGGCGCTGATCGTGCTGCTGGCGCAGATCGGTAGCTTCGTGCCCGCACGCCGCGCCCGGCTGGGGCTGGTCGACCGCATCTTCACGCGCATTGGCGCCCAAGACGACCTGGCGGCCGGCGCGAGCACCTTCATGGTCGAGATGATCGAGACAGCGGCGATCCTGCGCCACGCCACGCCACGCAGCCTGGTGGTGCTGGACGAGATCGGCCGTGGCACGAGCACCGAGGACGGCCTGGCCATCGCGCGGGCGGTCGTCGAGCACCTGCACGACCGCGTGGGCGCGCGGGCGCTGTTCGCCACGCACTACCACGAGCTGATCGCGCTCGCGGCGCACTTGCCGCGCCTGGCGAACCTGCACACCGCCGTGCGAGAGGAGCACGGCGAGGTGGTCTTCTTGCACCGCGTGCTGCCCGGCGGTGCCGACCGCAGCTACGGCTTGCACGTCGCGCGCCTGGCCGGGCTGCCCACCGACGTGCTGGCGCGCGCGGCCGCGCTGCTGGCGGAGGACGGACCTACCCCCCCTGCCGCCCCTCCCAATGTGGGAAGGGGGAGGATGGGCTGCCTTCCCTCCCAGCCTCTCTCCCGTATCGGGCAGGGGGATGATGATGAGGCTGGGATGGCTCCCCCCTTCCTTCCCAGGGAAGGGGGGCCGGGGGGGGTAGGTCCGTCCCCCCGCGCCAACGGCGTCGTCAACGAGCCCGGCCCCACGCCTCTAGATGCGCCCGGTATCGGGCTGGCCCAGGACGGCGCTACCGCACCCGCCATCGCGCTAGCGTCCGCCGACGCGCGGCCCGAGGCGGCCCAAGTGTCGGAGCCGCCAGCGCCGGATGGCGGGGCCGCGGTGGTGGTGGACGCCCTGCTGGCGCTCGACCTCTGCAACGTCACGCCGCTTCAGGCCCTCAACCTGCTCGCGCGACTCCAGCAGCAGGCGCGGGAGCGGGCGCCGTGAGCGCGCCGCCGCTCGCGCGGGCGCCCATCCGGGTGCTTCAGCCGCGCGACGCCGAGCGCATCGCCGCCGGCGAGGTGGTCGAGCGGCCCGCCTCGGTGGTCAAGGAGCTGGTCGAGAACGCGCTGGACGCGGGTGCCCACACCGTGCGGGTGGAGATTCGCGGCGGCGGCCTGCGGCTGGTGCGCGTGGTAGACGACGGCTGCGGCATTCCCGCCGACGAGATCGCGCTGGCCTTCCAGCGCCACGCGACGAGCAAGATTCGCGGCGTCGACGACCTCGACCGCCTCGCCACGCTCGGCTTTCGCGGCGAGGCGCTGCCGAGCATCGCCGCCGTCGCGGAGGTCGTCGTGCTGACGGCCGCCGACGCGGAGGGGCTGGGCTACGAGGCGTTGGTGCGGGGCGGCGCAGTCGCCTCGCTCACCCCCCGCCCGCGGGCGCGGGGCACCACCATCAGCGTGCGCTACCTGTTCCAGACAGTGCCCGCGCGCCTGAAGTTCGTGGCGAGCGCGCGCCACGAGGTGGCCGCGATCGGCGCGCTCGTGCGCCGCTACGCGCTGGCCTACCCCGACGTGCGGTTCAGCCTGCTATTGGAAGGGCGCGTCGCCTGGCACAGCTCCGGCGACGGGCTCGACGCGACGCTGGCCGAGGTGTATGGCGCCGCGGTGGCCGAAGCGCTGCGTCCGCTGCCCCCGTTGGAAGTGGCCGAGAGCCGCTGGCGCGGCTATCTGGGCGAGCGCCACGTGACGCGGCCCAACCGCGGCGGGGTGACACTGGTCGTCAACGGTCGCTGGGTGGAGGTGCGCGAGCTGCTGACCGCCGTCGAGGCCGCCTATCGGCCGCTCCTGCCGCGCGGGCGGCACCCGATCGCCGTGCTGTACGGCGAGCTGCCGGCGAGCGCCGTCGACGTAAACGTGCATCCCGCGAAGACCGAGATCAAGTTCCTGCACGGTGCCGCGCTGGCGCAGGCGCTCGCCGGCTGGGTGCGCGAGGCGCTCGGCCGCGGTCCCGCGCACCTGCCCGCCGACGTGGATCTCGGCCTCGCGCTGCCCTCGCTTTCGAATGCGATCCCTGTTGTCGAGCAGGCCGGCGAGCCGACTCTCCCGTCGCTTCCCGCCGCCGACCGGCCCGACGGGCCGATCGGGTTTAGCACCTTTGCCTACCCTGCCCCCGGGCCGCGGTGGTATCGCGTCGCTGAAGGCTGGGCGCAGGACGAGCCCGCACCGCCGCCCATCGAAGAGCGCCGGGGCGCGGGCGCCCTGCCGCCGTTGCAGCTGCTCGGGCAGGTGCAGGACGCCTTGCTGCTCTGCGAGGGGCCGGCGGGGCTCTACCTGGTGGACCAGCACCGCGCCCACGAGCGCGTGCTGTACGAACGGCTCCGCGCCCGCCACGCGCCTGCCGCCCCGACGCCGGTCGAGCCGATCATGCTGGAGCTGCGGCCGGCGCAGGCCAGTCGCCTGGCGACGCGGCTGCCAACGCTGGCGGCGCTCGGCTTCGTCTGCGAGTGGTTCGGCGGGCGCAGCTTCCTGGTCCGGGCCACCCCGACGCTGGCCGGCGGCGCGGACGCGGGGCTGCCGGCGGGCGAGGCCGCGCTCCTCGGCGCGCTCGACGAGGTACTGGGCGAGGCGACGGCCGCCGAGGACGACTGGCAGGCCCGGCTGCTGATCTCCGTGGCTTGCCACAGCGCGCTACGCCGCGGCCAGCCGCTGCCTCCGACGACGATGGCGGCGCTGCTGGGCGCGCTCGACGAGACGGCCGCGCCCGCCGTCTGCCCCCACGGCTCGCCGCTGATCCTGCACCTCAGCGACACGTTCCTGGCCCGCCAGTTCCGCTGGCGCTAATCCCGAATTCGACAGCGGACTCCCCTTACTCCCTCTCCTCCTGGGAGCGGGTTGGGGTGAGGGCGCGCCCCGGTAGCCCAACCGCCGGGCCAGGTCGGGTATGGGCGGCCAGAACCTGGAATCCTCCCAGGCCCCAACGCTGTGCGCCTGGCGACAGGCCCGGGCGCAGCGGGCATCAGGCCGACGTGCGGGCCGGCTCGTCGCTCCAGCCTTGCCGCTGGAGGAGGGCGCCCAGCTCGCGGTGGACGTAGTCAAGCTGGCGGGCGGCGAGGCGCAGGCGCACGGCGGCATCCGCCTCGCTCGCGGCGGCCTTCGCCAGGTCGCCCTCCTGCAGGCAGCGCGCGAGGCGGTCGACCTCGTCGCAGAACGCGCTCACGCTGCGGATGCGGAAACGGCGGTGTCCATCGGCGGTCGCGGGGCCGGCCGGGGCGCGCGCCTCCGTCGGCTCGTCCGTGGCTTGCTCGTCGGGGCCCCACAGGTCGGCGTCGTCGTCGCGCTCGGCGCGCGGGCGCGGCGGCAGGCGGGTGGGCGCGGCCTTGGGCGTCACGATGGGCTCGGGCACGACGCCCTGCTCGGCCAGCTCCACCGCCTCGGCGATGGGCAGGTTCGGGCGAGCCTGGGCGGCGCGGCAGGCGCGCGCGATGGCGGCGGCCGACAGGTCGCGCTCGACGGCGAGCTGGGCCACCGCCTCCTGCCGCAGCGGGTCCTCCACGGCGCCGAGGTGCTGGGCCTGCGTGACCGTGAGCTGCCCCTCGGCGATGAGATCGCGCACGGCCGGCGCCAGCTCGCGCAGGCCGAGGTAGCGCCGCACCGTCGCGCCCGACAGGCCCACCATCTGCCCCACCGCGTCGTCGAGCGCGCGGCCGCTGAGGGCCGGCTGCTGCCGACTCACGTAGCGGCGCAGGCGCGCGAAGCCCTCGGCCTGGTCGAGGTCGTTCAGGTCCTGCCGCTGGAGATTCTCCAGGATCTGGCGCACCAGGCGGTCCTCGGGCGTGCCCTCGACGGGCAGGCAGGGGATCGTCGCCAGGCCGGCGCGGATGGCCGCCTCGCGCCGGCGGTTGCCATAGACAATGCGGTAACTACCGCCATCCGCGGCGACGCCGACCGGCTGCAGCAGCCCGTGGGCGCGGATGCTGGCGGTGAGGGCGTCCAGGTCGCCCGGCCCGTCGCGGCGCACGTTGTCGGGATCGGGCGCGATGGTGCGCGGGTCGAGGTAGAGCAGGCGAGGCGACTCGGCCACGGCAAGGGCTCCCACATACAAGGCTTGGGGGTCGCCACGGCGCCCCGCCGGGCAGCATACCGCGCCGCGCCCTGCCCCCGGCCGCCGGCCGCGCTACGGCTGAGTCTCAAGGCGGGACAAGCGCGCGCCTTGTCCTCGGCTCAGGCTGGCCCCGAGGGCGGCAGGTGCCAGGCCCGGCCGGCCAGCTCCTCGCGGGACAGACCGAGGTGTACTTGCTTGCCCACCACCATCCGCACGGCGGTCATGGGGATAAACAGCTCGTTGGCGTGCTGAAGCCCCCCACGCACGTGGATGTAGCGCACTCCCTCGCGGTCGATCATGGTGTGGACGACGCCTACGTATTGGCCCAGATCGGTGCGGTTCCTTGCATCCACGTGATGGGCGTAGACCGCATAGCTCTCCCGGATCGTTCCCGGCGTTTCGGCCGCGCCGGCACTCGGGTGGCGCTCGGCCAGCGGCCTGGAGGTGGACGGAGGCGGCGCCACGCTCGCATGCGCGCCGCGGCCGACGCTAGCGGGAGGCACCCGACTCGGTAGCAGGGTGAGTAACGCTTGGATTTCCGGGGTGAGGTGATCTTCGCGCTGTATGGTCCAGAGCAGGTTCTCTAGCGCGAGCCGTACGACCTCCACCTGCCGCTCGCTGAGAGTGAGCCCTGCTGGCGGCGGGAGTGGTAAGTCGTCCAGCGGCGGTGTGCTGAGCGGCTGCATGACGACTCCTCCTCGATGCTCCCCCTCCTCCTCTGTCCACCCAGTTGGCACCTCTAGCATAGTCCTGGCGGTGGCACCTGTAAAGTAGCGCCGATGCAACTGCCGTAGCGCGCCAGTTGCCGGCCGAGGGTCGCTGCGGGCGCGGGCGCCCCGCTTGGCTCCGGCTAGCACCCGGCGGGCCGGTATAATCGTGCAGCTCGCGAGGGGCAGCACGCCCGATCTGGAGAGGAATCAAGTGTTTCGACGCTTCGCAAGTAGCCTGGGCCTCCGCAAGCGCGGAAGCCTGGCTAGAGTTGCCGCTGCCCTGCCGGTGTTAGTGGCGTTGCTGCTCGGCTGCACGGCGCCGGTGGCCGCGCCGGGGCAGCCCGCTGGCGGGGCCGCCCTGGCCCCGAGCGGCGCCAGCGCGTCAGCCAGCGCGCCAGCCGCACAGCGCCCGCACGTGCGCGCGGCCTACACTGCCGAGGCGGCGTCGGAGCTGCCGCTGTGGGTGGCGAACGACGCGGGCCTGTTCGCGGAGAACGGGCTCGACGTGGCGGTCGAGCGCGTGGCCGGCGGCAGCTCGAAGGCCATGCAGGTGATGCTCGCGGGCGAGCTAGACGTGGCGCAGATCGGCGGCACCGCCGTCGTGGATGCCCAGCTCGCGGGCGCCGACGTGGTGTCGATCGCCACGGCCATCCCCGTGGTCGGGATGAGCGTCTACGGCGACGCCAGCATCGCGCGCCTGGACGATCTACGCGGTAAGTCTATCGCCATCACGCGCGCCGGCACGATCACCGACTTCGGCGCTCGCCTCGCGCTCAGTCGTCAGGGTCTGGCGCCCGAGACGGACGTGGGACTGATCCAGACGGGCGGCGTGCCCGAGACGATGGCCGCGATGCAATCGGGCAACGTGCCGGCCGGTATCTTGCTGCCGCCGTTCGACGTGCCGGCGCGCAAGCTGGGCTTCCACGAGGTGCTCGACGTGGCGAGCCTGGGCCTGGAGTTCCAGCACAACGGGCTGACGGTGCAGCGCGACTACCTGACAGCCAACGACGACACGCTGCAGCGCTTCGTGCGCGCCTACGCCGCGGCCATCGCCCGCGCGCACCAGGACAAAGCATTCACGAAGCAGGTGATCGGCAAGTACAGCAGCACCGACGACGACGAGGCGCTGGAGAGCGGCTACGCGGCCTTTGGCGATCGCTACTTGGCGCGGGTGCCGTATCCCACGGTGGGCCAGTTTCAGTCGATCATCGACTTCACGGCCGAGCGTGACCCCCGCGCCCGCGACCTGAAGGCTGCCAACTTGATCGACGACCACTTCGTACGGACGCTGGAGCAGTCCGGCTACGTCGACACGCTGTACCGCTGAGCCGACGGCGAGCTTGTTGCTCCCCCCAGATTGGCGGGTGGAGACATTTCCGACGTGAAGGGTCAGCCGGGGGCGGCGCCGACGACGTCCGTGCGGGCCGCCGCGCGCTCGCGGACCTCGCGCAGCAGCGCGTCGCGGCTGTAGGCGCCTTTCTGCATGACTGCCTGGGCATGCTCGGTGAGGCGCTGGCGCTCGTCGGCCGTGAGGTCCTTCGCCGTAAGCACCACGACCGGGATGGAGCGCCATTCGTCGTGCGCGCGGAGCGCCGCCAGCAGCTCGAAGCCATCCATCTCCGGCATCAGCAAGTCCAGCAGGATGAGCGCGGGCGGCGCGCTCGCGACCTGCGCGAGCGCTGCCCGCCCGCTCCCCGCCTCGGCGACGGTCCAGCCGGCGCCCTCCAGCGTGCGGCGCAGCACGTCGCGGGCGCTGGCGTCGTCGTCCACGATCAGCACCGACCGCGCCCGCGAGGCGTGCACGTGCTGCTGGAGCAGGCGCGCCAGCCGGTCGCGGTCGATCGGCTTGGTCATGAAGTCCGCGGCGCCCAGGCTGTAGCCCAGGCTGCGGTCGTCCAGCATCGTTAACATGATGACTGGCACGTCGGTCAGGGCGGCGTCGGCCTTCAGCGCCGCGAGCACGGCCCAGCCGTCCATGCCGGGCATGAGCACGTCGAGCGTGATGGCCGCCGGCCGCAGCTCGCGGGCGAGGCGCAGGCCCTCCTCGCCGCTCGCCGCGAACGCCACCTGCAGCCCTTCGGGGTCCAGAAAGCGCCGCATGAGGTCGGCGACCGTCGGATCGTCGTCGATGACCAGTACCGTGGTCCCGCCCACCGGGGCGCCGGACGGCGCGGCGGGCACGGCCGGCGGCGGGGCGGCCGCTGGCCGCGCGGGCACCTCGGCGGGGAGGCGCACGGTGAAGGTGGTGCCCGCGCCCAACGCGCTCTCCACGGTGACGTCGCCGCCCATCAGGCGACAGAAGTGGCGGCTGATGGCTAGCCCCAGGCCCGAGCCGCCGTACTTCCGGGTGGTGGCGGCGTCGGCCTGGCTGAACGCCTGGAACAATCGCCCCACCTGCTCGGGCGTCATGCCGATGCCCGTGTCCGCCACGCGGAAGGTCAGCCAGTCGCGGCCATCGTCCGCCGCGCGGGCAGCGGTGAGCGTGATCGTGCCCCGCTCGGTGAACTTGCCGGCGTTGCTGAGCAGGTTGAACAGGGTCTGCCGCAGCTTCGTACGATCCGCCCGCATCACGCCGAGGTCGGGCGGCAGGTCCACCCGCAGCGTGTTCTGGTTCTTCGCGATGAGCGGCTGCACGATGTTCGTCACGTCGCGGATCAGCTCGGCGACTGCGAACTGTTCCAGGTACAGCTCCATCTTGCCCGCTTCGACCTTCGACAGGTCGAGCACGCTGTTGATCAGCTCCAGCAGGTACTTGCCGGCCGTGTGGATCTTCTCCAGGTCGGGCACGAAGTCCTCGGGCTCCAGGTCGGCGGCGTCCTCCTGGAGCATCTCGCTGTAGCCGATGATGGCGTTCAGGGGCGTCCGCAGCTCGTGGCTCATGTTGGCCAGGAAGTCCGACTTGGCACGGCTCGCCACCTCTAGCTCGCGGCTCTTCGCCTCTAGCTCCTGATACAGGCGCGCGTTCTGGATGGCGAGCACGGACTGGTTGGCGAACGTCTCCAGCAGCCGCACGGTGGAGGGCGCGAAGTGGCCCGCGACCTTGCGCAGCGCCGCTAGCGCGCCGACGACCTCGCCCTCGCGCAAGAGCGGCACCGCCAGGATCGCGCGGTAGCCTTCCCGGGTCGTCACGTCGCGGAGGCGGCCCCCGCCCTCGGCCTGCAAGTCGGCAATCTGGACCGATACGCGGTCGGCGGCCGCCCGGCCGACCGCGCCGGCGCCGAGCTGCACCCGCTCGGCGCGGAGTGCGGCGTCCAGCGCGCCGGAGACACGGTAGATGGCTTGCAGCTCGAAAGCCCGCGTCGCCGCGTCGTACTCGAAGATTACCCCGGCGTCGCTCCGCGACAGGCGGACGGCGTGCCGCACGATCTCGCCCAGGACCGTCTGAAAGTCCAAGGACGAGTTGACCACCTGGCTTACCTCGGTGAGCGCTGCTAGCTCCTCGAACTGGCGGGCGTGCTCGATCGCGACGACCGCCTGGTCGGCGAAGGCTTCGAGCAGCGTGATCTCCTTGTCGGTGAAGGGCCGCACCTCCTTGCGGTAGAGGAGGATCGAGCCGATGGGCACGTCCTCGTGCAACAGTGGCGCGGCCACGACCGAGCGATGGCCGAGCCGCTGCTGGTTCTCGCGGCCCTCGGGCAACTCGCCCTTCACGGCCTCGGCGAGGTCCGGCACGTTAACCGGGCGACGGTCCACGACGGCGCGGCCGATGGTGTTGCCGCGGGAGATCGGCAGGCGGTCGGCCTCGTTCAGGGCGCTGTCGACCAGCCGCGTGGAGGCGATGGGCCACAGGCTGTTGCCATCCACGACGCGGATGCGGGCGCCGTCCGCGGCGCACTGACGCGTGGCGTTGGCGGCGATCTGGTCGAGCACCTGCTGGACCTGGCCCGGCGAGCTGGCGATGCTGCGCAGCACCTCGTTGGTCGCCGTCTGCTGCGCCAGCGCCTCGGAGAGGTCGCGCGTGCGCTGGGCGACGCGCTCCTCCAGCGTCGCGTACGACTCGCGCAGGCGGGCCGCCATGACACGGAACGCCTCGGCCATCTGGCCGATCTCGTCGCGCGACCGCACGTCGATCTGCTGGTCGAGATCGCCCTGGGCGATGCCGCGCGCGGCGACGGCGAGCCGGCGGATGCGCCACACCATGGGACGCGCGAATAGCAGCGCCAGCGCCGTCGCCAGCAGCGAGGCGAGCGCGGCGCTGGCTAGCGCCCCCCGCAGGAAGGTCTCGGCGCGCGCTTCGAAGGTGGCGACCGGCAGGGCCGCCACGTAGGTCCAGCGGGTTTGCTGCAAGGGAAGTGCGAGGGCGCGGTAGTCGGTGCCGTTGACGCGCCAGCTGAACGCGCGTGGCGGCGCCACGCCCACGGCGTCCGCGAGCGCTTGCTGGCCCAGCGGGGCGGGGGACGACCCGCCGTCTCCCTGGTCGGCGTTGGTCAGCGCGTCGGCTAGCTCGTCCGAGAGCGACCCGACGGGCCGCAGCGCCCACGTGGGGTCCAGACTGCTGGCGATCACCACGCCGTTCTGGTCCAGCAAAACGCCCGTGGCGCCCGCGCCGATGCGGTTGCGCGTGCCTTCGGCGATCTGCTGCACGGTGTCGATGCCGGAGCGCATCACGATGGCGCCGAGCACGCGGCCGTCCGCCGTCAGCACCGGCGCACCGCGAAAGATGCCGCTGCGCCCGCTCTGCCGGCCCGCGCTTACCCCGCTGATGAACGTGCGGCCCGCGAGCGCCGCGGCGAAGGCGGGGCGCTGGGACAGGTCGAGGCTCGCGTTCTCGGGATCGGTGGTGGCGACGATCTGCCCCCGCGCATCGGCCAAAGCGAGCGACGCCGCGTCGGGGTCCACGGCGCGGTAGCTGGCGAGCGCGTCGTGCGCGGCGGCCCGGTCGGCGTCGGTCGCGGCGGCGCCGGCGATCAGCAGTCGCCGCACGCTCGGGATCCCCGCGATTGCCTGGAGATCGACCAGGCTGTGCGCGTTCCAGGCGTCCACGGCGGTGGCGACGCTCTGACCCTCGGCCAGCAGCGCGGCCTCGGCCTGCTCCTGCAAGCCGCGACTGGCCTGCGAATAGCCGAGCGCCGTGAGCGTGATCGAAACCAGGACGGCGATGCCGACGCACAGGACGACGAGCTTGCGCGCCACGGGCCAATCGCGCACCCGCGGCAGCCAGCGCCGTCGCGCTTCACCCGATGACGGCGGTTGCTGCATCGTCCCCCGCACCACGTGCGCCCGGTCGCCGGCGCGCCTCGCGGCCAGTATATACCCGAGCGCGGCGAGGCTACGAAATTCGCCGCCGGTTGCTCAGGCGAGGGCGGGATGGACGTCGAGCGCGAGCTGTCCGTCCTGGACGGTTAGCAGCTTGCCCGAGAGCGCCATCGGCGCCGTGGCGGCCAGCACGAAGCGGTTGCCGGCGAACTCGGGACCGGGCATGCGCTGCCGCGCCTCCTCGGGCGCGTCCTCGGTCGCGATCGCGGCGCCGGGCGACATGACCACCACGCAGATGTTGGCGTCGGCGACTTCCATCGCGACGTAGCGGGTGAAGGTCCAGATGGCGTCCTTGCTGACCATGTAGGCGCAGGAGCGGAGGCCGCCGCCGCCGTGCAGGTTGATGATGTGGCCGCCGCCCTGCCGCTCCATGTAGGGAATGACGTGCTTCGTGCAGAGGAACGTGCCGTACAGGTTCGTGCGGATGACGCGGTCCCAGAAGCTGAGGTCCATGTCGCGGATCGCGGGCCAGTGGGGCACGCCCCACGCGAAATGGGGCACGATGCCCGCGTTGTTGACGAGAATGTCGATCTTGCCGAACTCGCCGGCCACGCGCTCCATCAGGGCGCGGACCGAGTCCTCGTCGCGCACGTCGGCCGTCACGGCCAGCGTCTCGGCACCGAGCGTGCGCAGCTCGCCAGCCGTCTGCTCCAGCCGCTCCAGATCGACGTCGGCGATGGCGACCTTGGCGCCCGCGTCGGCGTAGGTCGTGGCGATGTACCGCCCAATGCCCTTCGCGCCGCCCGTGATGATGGCGACCTGCCCTTCCAGCATGCTGCCCTCCCATTTTCCCCGGCGGTGCAGGGGACGCACCTGCCGGGTGGCTGGTCGGCCCGTCCCGCTCCCCGGGGGTGCCGGGGCAGTGGCGCTCGCAGTATTCCGCGCCACACCCTGCCGGGGGCGTGGGGGTGTCCCCCACTACCTCCCCACCCCCCTCTGGCTGCTACTTCAGGGTCTCGCCGAGGAAGTACAGCATGTCGTTCCAGGCGATCGGCGCTTGCTGGGCGTTGTAGCGCTCGGGGTTCTGGTCGTTGTTGAAGGCGTGCTGGGCGTTCGGGTAGATACGGAGAGCGAACGGCTTGTTGTTCTTCCACATCTGCTCGACGATGGCCGGGATGCCGGCATTGATGCGCTCGTCCAGAGCCCCGTAGATCGCGAACACCGGGGCCGCGATCTTGTCGGCGTCCGACGGCGGGTTCGGCCCGTACCACGGCACCGCCGCCTTGATGCGGCTGCCGGCCTGCGTCGCCACGCGCCAGGTGTAGCCGCCGCCCATGCACCAGCCCGTCACGGCCAGGCGGTTGCCGTCCACGCCCGACTGCTTCCCAAGCCAGTCGAGGGCCGCCACCAGGTCCTGGGTGTTCTGGTTCGCGTCGGCCTTGCCTAGGGCGGCGGTGGCGTCGGCCGTCTCCTTGAAGGCGCCCGTGCCGCCCTCGCGGGAGAGCAGGTCGGGCGCGAGCGCCACGTAGCCCGCGGCCGCCAGCCGGCGCGCGCAGTCCTTGATGTGGTCGACCAGGCCGCGGTTCTCGTGGATGGCGAGCACCGCGCCGCGGCTGCCGTCGCCCTCCGGCCGCGCCAGGTAGCCCTGCAGCTGGCCACCCTGAATGGGGATGCTCACGTCCTCGGTCTGGATGCCGGCGCCGCCCTGAATCGGCCGTGGCGCGGCCACGCGGCGCCGCGCGCGGGGCGTGACGATCGGCACGCCGGCCAGCAGGTTCGCCGCTTCGCTGGCGCCAACCAGGCCGACCAGCCGCCGCTCCAGGTCGGCGCGCTCCAGGAGCCCGTCCTCGTAGTCCTCGATGAACTCCGTCACCACATACTGCTGCATGTCGTGCATGGCCTGGCGCTCCTTTCGCGACCTGATTCGGGGCATCCGCCACTGGCCCCGGCGAGCCGCCCCCGCACCGCCGGTCCCTCGTCCAGCATACCGAATCGCTGACGGGCTTGCACACGATCCGGCGGGCGTCCTGGAAGGCCGCGCACGCCGCTGGCGCTCAGCGTCCGTAGAGGCGGTCGATGTATCCCGAGTCCATTAGCTCGCGCACGAACCGGTCGTCCACGAGGTCGTTCGGGTTCAGGCGGGCGACGTTCTCGTTGTGGGCGGCGATGTCCTTAATGGCGCTGGCGAAGGTGGCGGCGCGGGGCAGCGGCGCTTCCAGCAGTACCGGCCCGGCGGACTCGCTGTAGATCTCGTCGAGCGCCGCCGGGTCGTCCAGACCGAGGAAGCGGCCGACGATGGCGAGCGTCCCCGCGCGCTCGGTCTTGAAATAGTGGATGGCGTCCACCAGCGCGGTGACGTAGCGCCGGACGACGTCGGGGTGGTCGCGCAGGTACGCGCGGTTGGTGACGACCGTCGTGATGGGCGCCTCGTAGTCTTCGTTTGCGAAGTTGAACAGGGTCTTGTAGCCAGCCTCGCGGGCGCTCGCGGTGAACGGCGCTTGCAGCATCGCCGCGGCGACCGCGCCCGCCTGGAGGCCTCCCAGCCGCTCGTTCTGGCTGCCCAGCGCCACGACCGCCACGTCCTCGCCGCGGCGCAGCCCGAACTTGTCGAGCGCATACTGCGTCGCCAGGTCCGACGACCCGCCCACGTCGGCCACGCCCAGGCGCTTGCCGCGCAAGTCGGCGAACGTCTGCAGGCTCGGGTCGCTCATCACCTGGTAGGTGAAGCGCACTTGCTGCACGGCGACCGCCACCAGGTCGGCGCCGCTCGCGCTGGCGTTGATGATCGCGTTGCCGCCGATCGACCCGAGCGGCGCGTCCTGCGACAGCAGCGCTGCCATCGCCTCGCTGCCCGAGCGGGCGATCACGAGGTCCACGTCGAGCCCCTGGCGCGCGGTAAAGCCGGCCTCCTTGGCGACGACGGTGGGCGCGATCGACGCGCTGATGGTCGAGATGACGAACTTGAGCGGCTGCAGCGCGGCTGGCTGCGTCGACGCGGCTGCCGCTTGCGGCGGCGTCGCTCCCGCCGCGGCTGCCCCGGCAGGCGGTGCGCTCGGTGCCTTGGCAGCGTCGGGGGCGCGCGGGGCGGCGGCCGGCTGCGCGCACGCCGCGAGCAGCGCCAGGAGCGCGACGCAGGCCGTGGTGAAGCTACGCCGAGCGGCTGTCCGGGCGGCCGGCCGCCGCGGGCGCGGTTCGCGGAGGCGTGTCGTGAAAGGCGGGCGCATGGCTGGCCCCCTGCTTGACGCGATTGCGGCAGTATAGCGAGCCGGCCCGAGCGACGCACGTCGCGCGGGAGCCTGCGATCCAATACATTGCTATGCGGCATACTAAGTGCATGGAAGCGGCCGGCGCGGTGTAGCGCGCCGCGTGCGTCGGGCCGACTTGATCACGCGCCGAAGGAGGGGGCTCATGGACCTGGAGCTTAGCAACGACGAGCGGGGGCTGCTTGCCGGGCTGGTCGACGAGTCGCTGCGTAGCCTGAAAGAAGAGATCTACAAGACCGAGACCTACGAGTACAAGGAGCAGCTCAAGGAGCGCGAGGCGCTGATGATGGGCATCCTGCAGAAGCTGAACGCGGGGGCGGGTGCTTAGCGAGGGCGAGCCGGCGTCGCGGCCGCGGGCACGGGCGCCGGGGCAATCGCCGCGCGCTCGGCTCGGCAGCGCGCCGGCGCCGACGCCCGCCTTGGACCGCAGGGCGGGTGCTCCGGGACGTGGCGCACGAGCGTGACGGCGGTGTCGACGTGCGGCTTGGGCACGCGTCCCGGGCGCCGTCGGTGCGCGCGGGTCACCGTGACGCGCGAGAGCCGCGCGGCCCCTCTCATGCCGCCGGCATCGGCCGCGGTGCCTGCTCCGCCGCGGTGCCGCGCCGGGCTCGACGTCGACAGCGCGGCCTACGCCAGCTCCGCGCGCACGTGGCGGGCGGCGGCGCTCAGCGCTTCCAGCTTAGCGCGCGCGGCGGCCCGGGGAATGGGCGCCATGCCGCAGTCGGTGCAGGGGTACAGGCGCTCGGGCGGCACGTAGCGCAGCGCCGCGCGGATGCGGTCGGCGATCACCGCCGGCGGGTCGGGGGGCGCCGGGCTCACGTCGACGCAGCCGTAGAGGATGTCCTTGTCGCCCGCCTCGGCCAGGACCGCCGGGTCCACGCCCGAGGCGGCAAACTCCAACGAGAGCTGCTGCACGCGCGACTGCCGCAGCAGCGGCAGCAGCCGCCGGTACTGGCTCCAGTCCGCGTTCTGCGCCTTCCAGGCGAGCACCGCCGGCGAGCCGTAGCCGTAGCAGATGTGTACGGCCGTCCGCGCGGTCACGCCCTCCAGGCAGCGGTCGAGCAGCTCGATCCCCCACGCCTCGGCCTTGTCCGGGTACACGTTGAAGGCCGGCTCGTCGATCTGGACCACGTCGGCGCCCGCGGCCGCCAGCGCGCGCGCCTCGGCGTTGATGGCCGCTGCCAGCGCCGCCGCGCAGGCCCGCTCGTCGCCGTAGTAGGCGTCGTGCGCCGTGTCGGCGATGGTCATTGGCCCCGGCATCGTCACCTTCACGGGCCGCGTGGTGTGCGCCCGCAGGAAGCGCAGCCCGTCGAGCAGGATGGGGTGGGTGCGCTCGACGGGCCTCGTGATCTTCGGCACCTTCTGCACGTAGCGCCCGCCCCGGGTGGGCATGTCCACGAGGTCGCGGTAGTCGAAGCCGCCCAGCTCGCCGCAGAAGCTCTCGATGTAGTGGCGGCGGCGCTGCTCGCCGTCCGTCACGACGTCGAGGCCGGCGTCCTCCTGGAGCTTGATCGCCAGCAGCACGGCGTCGTCCTGGCCGATCCGCAGCGCCGGCCCTTCGAGCAGCCAGCGCGCCCGCACTTGCTCTGGCGTCGCCAGCCACTCCGGCCGTGGCAAGCTGCCGACAAGCGTAGTCCTGAGCGCTGAGTGCTGAGTGCGGAGTGCTGAGTCAAAAGCCATCTCGCCACTCAACACTCAGCACTTCGAATTGCCGCCCAGACGCGCTCGGCCGTGTAGGGCATGTCGAGGTGGGTGATGCCGAGCGGGGCGAGGGCGTCGGCCACGGCGTTCATGATGGGTGCCGTGCCGATAATCGTGCCCGACTCGCCGACGCCCTTCGTGCCGAGCGGGTTGTAGGGCGACGGCGTGTGCATCTCGGCGATCTCCAAAGGCGGCATGTCGGTGGCCCGGGGCAGCGCGTAGTGCATCAGCGAGCCGGTGACCAGCTCGCCGCCCGGCTCGTAGACCACTTGCTCTAGCAGCGCCTGGCCGAGCCCCTGCGCCGTGCCGCCCCATACCTGGCCCTCGACCAAGAGTGGGTTGACGACCGTGCCGCAGTCGTCCACGGCCACCAGCTTCTCGACGGCCACGTGGCCGGTGTCCGGGTCGATGCGGACGACCGCCAGCGCCGCGCCGAAGCCGTAGGTGTCGCTGGGCGCCTGGTAGTAGTAGCTGGCCTCCAGGCCCAGCGTCTCGCCCGGCGGGAGCCGTCCGCGCCCGTAGGCGGCCGCGGCCACCTGCGCCCAGCTGACGGCCTTCTCGGGCAGGCCCGCCACGCGGAAGCGGCCCTCCTCCAGCCGCACGTCGTCGGGGTTCGCCTCCAGCAGCCCCGCCGCGATGCGCCGCGCCTTGCCGACGACCTGCTCGCTGGCGCGGATGAGCGCCGTGCCGCCCAGCACCGTGCTGCGGCTGCCGAAGGTGCCCACGCCGGGCGGAGTCTTCGCCGTGTCGCCGTGGCGGATGACGATCTGGTCGAAGGGGATGCCGAGCTGGTCGGCCAGGATCTGGGCGAAGCTCGTCTCGTGGCCCTGGCCGTGCGACGACGAGCCAGTGGCCGCGCTGACCCGCCCTGACGGCTCGATCCGTACCTGCCCGCTCTCCCAGCCCGAGGCGCTTGGCTCGGTGAAGCTGGCGATGCCGATGCCGAGCAGCGTGCGCTCGCCACGGGCGCGCTCGGCCTGCTGCTGGGCGCGGAGCGCGGGGTAGTCGGCCAGCGCCAGCAGCCTGTCCAGCGCCGCCGCGTAGTTGCCCGAGTCGTAGGTCACGCCGCTGATCGTCTTGAAGGGGAACTCGTCGGGGCGCACGAAGTTGCGGCGCCGCAGCTCCGCTGGGTCCATGTCCAAGGCGCCGGCCAGCACGTCCATGACGCGCTCGATCGTGTCGGCGGCCTCGGGCCGGCCCGCGCCGCGATAGGGCGCCGTCGGGTTCGTGTTGGTGTACGCGGCGCTCAGCGTGGCCTCGTAGGCGGGCAGATGGTAGCAGCCGGGGAGCAGCGCCGGGATGCGCGACGGCGGCAGCTGCGTGTTGGTGTACATGTAGCCGCCCAGGTTGCCGACGACGTGCGCCCGCATGCCCAGCAGGCGGCCCTCCTGGTCGGCGGCTAGCTCGACGGTTACCACCTCGTCGCGCCCGTGGGTGGTGGTGCTGACGTCCTCCGAGCGCGTCGCCACCCAGCGCACCGGCCGCCCGAGCAAGCGCGCCGCCCAGGCGGCGACGATGTACTCGGGGTAAACGGCGTTGCGCGCGCCGAAGCCGCCGCCCACGTCGGGCGCGATCACGCGGACCGACGTCTCGGGCATGTCGAGCGCCAGCGCGAGCAGGCTCTGCGTGCCGCTGGGCGCCTGCGTGGTGACCCACACGGTCAGCTCGTCGGTGCCTGGGTCGTAGCTGGCGACCACGCCGCGCGGCTCCATCGGCACGGGCGCGAGGCGCGGGAAGGCGACACGCACCTTGACGGCGCGGTGGGCACTTGCAAAGGCGGCATCCACGTCGCCGCTGCCGCGCCGCAGGGTGTAGGCCAGGTTCGTGCCGAACTGCGGGTAGACCAGCGGCGCGTCGGGCTCGAGCGCCGCCTCGGCGTCCGCCACCGCCGGCAGCGGCGCGTACGTCACGTCGACCAGCGCCGCGCCGTCAGTCGCCGCGTCACGGCTGTCCGCGACGACGACCGCCACCGGCATCGCCACCGCCCGCACGGTGTCCACGGCTAGCGACTCGAACGGCGGCACCTTCAGGTCCGCGGCGATGGGGATCACGGGCAGCTTCGCGATCGGCGGCACGTCGGCGCCGACGAGCACCGCGCGCACGCCCGGCAGCGCCCGCGCCGCGCTGGCGTCGACGCCCGTGATGCGCGCGTGGGCGTAGGGGCTGCGCACGAAGGCCATGTGCAGCAGCCCCGGCAGCCGAATGTCATCGACGTAATGCCCCTGGCCGGTGACCAGCCGCGGGTCCTCGACGCGCAGGCGGGCGCGGCCGACCTCGCCGGCCGGCGCGGGATGCTCGACGGCGGTCATGTTGCCTCCAGTTCTGGCGGGGTCTATAGCGGGGGCCTGTAGGGGCGGGTTTCATGCCCGCCCGCGGCCCGCAGGCCGCAATCCCGGCGCCCGGTGGCTCCTGGCCCGAGGGGCGCCCGGTACCACGCGCCTCCCGCTGTGCGCTCAGCGTGCAGGCCGCTGCGCGAGAGCCGGCGCGCTCACCGCGCCGGCGGTCGGGGACAAGCCCCGACCTACGGACGTTCGCTTACTCCGCCGGCTCGGGCTGCCCCGTGGCGCGGGCGAGCGCGGCCGCGAGCGCGCGGCGGGCGTACACCTTCGCCAGGTGACTGCGGTACGGCACCGAGGCGTGCAGGTCGGCGAGCACGTCCACGCCGTTCACCACCTGCTCGGCGGCGTCGCGGATGGCCGCCTCGTCCGGCCGCTTGCCCTGAAGCGCCGCCTCCATGTCGGCCGCGCGGTAGGCTACCGGCCCGACGCCCGTCACGCCCACGCGGCAGCGCGCCACCGTGCCATCTGCGGCGAGCGTCAGCAGCGCGGCGACGCCGACCAGCGCGTAGTGCGACGCGGGCTGCTCGAACGTGCGATAGGCGCTGCCCGTGCGCTCGGTTGTCGCGTTCAGACGCACCTCGGTCAGCACCTCGTCGGGCTCCAGCGCGCTCTGCAGCGTGTCCACGAACCAGTCGTCCACGCCCACGGTGCGCGCGCCGTTCGGGCCTTGCATCTGGAACTCGGCGTCGAGCGCGTAGGCGAGCGCGGGCGGGTCGCCCGCGGGGTCGGCGTGGGCCAGGCTGCCGCAGAGCGTGCCGCGGTTGCGGATCTGCACGTCGCCCACCTGCTTGACCACGTCGTACAGCACGCCGATGCGCTGCACCGCCTCATTGCGCTCCAGTTCGTTGTAGGTGACGAGCGCGCCCACGGCGAGCTTGCCGTCTTCCATGCGGATGTAGTCGAGGTTGGGGATGCGCGCGATGTCGATGAGCGCCGCGGGCTGGAGGAAGCGCAGCTTCAGCAGCGGCAACAGGCTATGGCCGCCGGCGAGGATCTTGGCGTCGCCGTCGTACTGCTGCAGCAGGCCGATCGCCTCCTGAACGCTGGTCGGGGCGTGGTACTCGAACTCGGCTGGAATCATGACGCCACCTCAGCCCGCGGCGCACCCTCCGGGTGCTCGGCCGCCCACTTGATCGCCTCGACGATGCCGTGATAGCCCGTGCAGCGGCAGAGATTGCCGTCGATGGCGTGGCGGATGTCCGCCTCGCTCGGGTGAGGGTTCTCGGCCAGCAGCGCCGTGGCGCTCATGATCATGCCGGGCGTGCAGTAGCCACACTGCAGGCCGTGCTTCACGCGGAAGCCCTCCTGCACGGGGTCGAGCTGGTCGCCCTTGGCAATGCCCTCGATCGTGGTGATCTGCTGGCCGTCGGCCTGCACGGCCAGGATGGTACACGACTTCACGGCCTTGCCGTTCAGGTGGATCGTGCAGGCGCCGCACTGAGTCGTGTCGCAGCCCACGTGCGTGCCCGTCAGCCCGAGCTGGTCGCGCAGGAAGTAGACGAGCAGCTGACGCGGCTCCACCTCGCGAGTGACGGACTCGCCGTTCACGGTCAGCGTGATCTGGTGTGCGTTCGGCATCGGCACATCTTCTCCTTACGGACGCCCTGGGATCGCACCTGGCCGCCGGCCGGGAGCCGGCCGCTCGGCACCGCCCCCGCGACGGGACTGCTGCGCGCGGCCTGGGCCCCGGGACGGGGTGCGGCCGGGCGGTGGACGACGCACACGAGCACGGCGCGGCGCGGTGTGGCGCGGCCTGCTCGCGCGGCGGTGTCTCGTCCGGCAGGATGCCATAACGGCCGACCCGTCGCAAGCCCGGCCGGTCGCGCCCTGTGACGCGGCCGTGACGCTAGAACATATGTGCGGCCTGGCAGCGCGCGCTATTCTTAGAACATCAGTTCAGAACGCACGTTCGGGAGGCGCGCGATGGTCGAGCAGCAGTGGCGGATGCGGCGCGGAGCGGTCCAGGTGTGGCAGCGGCTGCCGCACGGCCCGCGGCCGGGAGGGGACGCGCGGGCGCAGGCCCGGCCGGCGCGGCGCGGCGGTCGGCCGCTGGCGGGCGGCCTCGCCACGGCCGGGGTGATAGTGGCGCTGGTCGCGGGGTGGGCCCATGTCTAGCCAACTCCACCCGCCCTATCGGTCGGGCGCCCAGCTGCCCCACCGGCGGCGCCCCGCCGCGCAGATGGCTTGGCGGGAGGGCGCGCATCGCCGCGCAGCCGGGGCGTCCCGCCCCGGTCGGTGCGCGCGACCCGAAGCGCTCGTGGGCGAGCCCGTGATCGTCGGGTGTGCGCCGCGCTCGCGGCCAGCGGCGGCGCGCTGCCCGGCTCATGCGACGGCGCCGGTCGAGGCGCTCTCGGAGCAGCTGACCAGCGGCCTGGCCCTGCTCGCCGCCGTCGTCGCGCTCGTCGCGGCAATCTGGTGGATGGCCCGCGTGCCCGCCTTCTAGGGTCCGGTTGGGGCGTCGCGCCCAATCGTCGACCGCCGCTATTGGGCAGGCCGTCCCTACGCCCGGTCGGCCCGATCCCATTACAATGGCGAGAGCAGGATGCGCGCTCGGCCAAGCGTGGCACACTCTCTGCTTATTCGCGGCGAGATCGGGCCGGGCGGTCGTGACCGAGCGCCGCTCGGCGACCCTGGGGAGGACGAGCAGGGCAATGAACAGGATCGACGTGCAGTGGGAGCAGCAGGGCCCCTTCTACCTGGCGCGCCTGGAGCGGCTGTGCCACCTCGAGGACCGCTTCGTCTCGCCGCCGGACGTCGTGCTCGATCCCGAGCGGCTGGTGTCGAAGGCGATCTTCTCCACCTATTGTGACTGTGTGATGCTGGGACGCAAGGCGGAGGCGGACCGCCTTCTGGCCGGCCGGGCGCGGGCGCGCGCATCGGTCGAGGCGCCGCCGTCCGCCGAGGCCAGCTCCGCCCGCTAAGCGGCCCGCGTTCTCCGCGTCGAGTGCGCACGAGGCGCCGCGCTCCACGCGAGCCTGCATTCGATTCAGCTGGTGGGCACCTCACCTGCCCACGGCTCGCTCCAGTTGGCGGCGCCCTGCGGCGGGGCTGCGCCGCGCTCGCGCTGTTTCGGGGCAGTCTACGAGCGGCGCTTGCCCGCGTCAACCGCAGGGTGCCCGGCCACTTCCCAGAAACGCCTCGACGTGGTATCTCTGGATGGGTGGTGGGCGTGCCCGCTCTCGCCCGGGGGGCCGCCGCGGGCAGGGGAGGAGAGAGAGCGTGAATACGATGAATGCGAGCCGAACCGATCAAGTCTGGGTCAACTGGTTCATGGGCATCTTCGGAACGGCCGGCCTGTTTCTGGCCCTGGCGCTGATGGGTATGGCTGCCCAGCAGACGAAGATGGGTTGGCTCAGCTTCGTGCTGGGCGCCTTCGCCTTCCTTTTCGGCCCGTGGCTGGCGGTGGCAAGCTGGCCGCGCCCGCTGTCGGGCGGCGTCGCGGGGCTAGCCATGGGGATCGGGGCGATGGCCATCCTCATCATTTTCGCCTCGATCTACGAGATCGAGATCCCGCCGATCGCGATTGTGGTCGGCTTGTTCTTGAGCTTCCTTGGCGGCTCGCTGGGCGAGCCGAACCTCGGCACCTCCTGACGCCGCGCCGGGCACGATCACTGGTACAGCCCGAGCACCGACACGGCGTAGCGCGCGAAGCTCTCGTCCACCACCCGGTCGAGATCCACCGTCTCGGTCAAGTCCTCGTTCTGCCGGAACCACTCGTAGTCGGCCGCGAGCGCCGCCCGGTCGAAGGTGCCGTTGGGGTTGATGAAGCCCGGCTCGATGCGCTCCAGCAGCGCCCTGTCGCGCAGGCTGGTGCGTCGCAGGATGGTGTCGCGCGCTTCGGCCAGCGCGCTCGGAATGCCCTTCACGAAGGCGTCGTTGTAGTCGCGCGCGCCGAGGAGGTAGACGACCATGAAATCGCGGGCCAGGTCGGGATGCTGCTCGGCGAACTGGCCGGTGTACATGATGGTCGAGGCGACTTGATTGGGCACCAGCTCCTGCGAGCCGTGCCACTTCACGGCCCCCGCGCGCTCCTCGGCGATGGACACGTACGGCTCGGGCGCGATGCCCACGTCGATCGCCCCGGTCGCCATTCCGGCGGCCATGTCGGGATAAGGCATCTCGACCAGGTCCACGTCGGCGAGGGTCAGCCCGCCGCGCTCCAACGCGCGGCCGAGCATCACGTCGGCGCTCGTGCCCTTGGCCGCGACCGCCACGCGGCGCCCCCGTAGGTCGGCGTAGTCGCGGATGGCGCCGCTCTCCGCCAGGTCCTTGCGGAGGAACATCTGCCAGGTATTGTGGCCGGGGCCGCTGGACGCGCGGTCGGCCACCATCTTGACCTCGACACCGCGCGCGAGCGCGTTGTAGAGCCCGACACTCGGCGAACCGCCGCCGATGTCGATCTGGTCAGTCGCCAGCGACGCCGTCATCCGCCCGCCGGAGTCGAAGCGCTCGAACACTGGCTCCAGGCGCATGTGCTCGAAGTAGCCTTTCTCCTCGGCCAGGTAGAAGATCACGTCAGAGGTCGTGTCGAGCACGCCGATCGTCACCTTGGCGACCGGGCGGTCTGGCGCCGGCGGCAGCGTACGGGCGGCAGGATCGCGCGCTGCCGGCGCCGCCGCGCTGCTGGCCGCCGGCGCCGTGGGAGCGGCGACCGGGGCGGCCGGGGGTGGGGCCGCCGCCTGCGCCGGGCCGCTCGCCGCGGGCGCGCGCGCCGCGCAAGCGCTCGCGAGCACGGTGAGGGACAAGGACGCAGTCAGAGCGAGCGCCGACCAAAGCCGCATCATCGCACCTCCCTCCGGCGCCGTCCCGCCGGTCGATCTCCCGGGCCGCCGCCAACCGCGGTAGGCCGTAGTGTAGCACCTCTCTCCACCGCCCGTGGCAGCCGTCCGGCGGAGACGCGGCGCGGCGTGGGGACCGGCCGTCCGCCGCGGGGCGCGGCGATCTGGTAAAGTGGACTGTCACCGATCTCACCGCTCGTGAGGCTGTTCGTGCCGGATTTTGCCCTGCACGCGCCCCGCTCGCTCGACGAGGCCTGCCAGGCGCTCGGCCGCTATGACGGCGAGGCCCGCGTCATCGCCGGCGGGACGGCGCTCGTCCTGATGATCCACCAGGGGCTGGTGGACCCGCCGGCCCTCGTGCGCCTGGACACCGTGCCCGGGCTCGACCGGATCGCGGTGGAGAAAGCTACCCCCCCGGCCCAGCGGCCCTCGCAGTATTCTGCGCCGCACCCTGAAGGGCAGGGGGAGAGGGACGACGAGGCCGGGTCGCCCCAGGCGGGGTGGGAAGGCGGGGAGGTGCTGCGGCTGGGCGCGCTGGCGACGCTGCGCGCGGTGGCCGAGTCACCGCTGGTGCGCGAGCGGCTGCCGGTACTGGCCGGCGCCTGCGCGCTCGTGGGCAACGTCCGCGTGCGCAACGCCGCGACGATCGGCGGCAACCTCTGTGAGGCGGACTACGCGTCCGACCCGCCCGGCGTCCTGGTGGCGCTCGGCGCGCGCGTGCGGGTGGTGGGCGCCAGCGGCACGCGCGAGCTAGCGGTGGCGGACCTGATTCAGGACTTCTACGAGAACAGCCTGGGGCCGGACGAGATCGTGGCCGAGGTGCTCGTGCCCCTGCCGCCGGCGGGGGCGCGCGGCGCCTATCTGAAGTACGTCACCCGCTCGTCGGAGGACCGGCCCTGCGTGGGCGCCACGGCGCTCGTGCAGCTCGACGCCGCCGGGCGGCTGGCGGACGTGCGGGTGGCGGTAGGCGCGGTGGCCGGACAGCCGCTGCGGCTGCCCGAGGTCGAGCGCGCGGCGCGCGGCCAGACGCCCTCCGACGCGCTCTTCGCCGAGATCGGCCAGCGCTACGCCGCGGCGGTGGAGCCGGTCAGCGACGCCCGCGGCTCGGCGGCCTACCGCCAGCGGATGATCGCCGTGTTCGTGCGGCGGGCGCTGCGCCGCGCTCTCGCCGACGAATCTGGCGCCTGGAAGGTCTAGCGACCGATTTCGACGTCACTTTGGGGCGCGACGAATCGCGCCCGCCGCGGCGCCGCACGGCGCCCGGCGAGGAGCCAGCCATGGCAGCGATTGGGGTCCGGCAGCGCGACGCGGAGCAGAAAGTCACCGGGCAGATCCCCTACGCGCTGAACGTTGCCCTGCCGGGCATGGCTTACGCGCGCTGCGTGCGCAGCCCCCACGCGCACGCGCGCATCCTCTCGATCGACGCCTCCCAGGCGGAAGCGCTGCCCGGCGTCGTGTGTGTGCTGACGCGCGACGACCTGGCCGACGAGCGGCTGTTCCCCTACTACGGCGCGGCGATCAAGGACCAGCCGATCGTGGCGATCGACAAGGCGCGCCACGTGGGCGACGTCGTGGCCGCGGTGGTGGCCGACGACCCCGACACGGCGGCGCGGGCCGTCGAGCTGGTCGCGGTCGAGTACGAGGAGCTGCCCGCCGTCTTCGACCCGGTCGAGGCGCTCAAGCCCGACGCGCCGCTCGTCCACGACCGCATCAGCGCCTACCAGGCGCCGCCCAACCCGATCATCCGTCCCGTGGACGGCACGAACCTCATGAACCACATGCGGGTGCGCCACGGCGACGTCGAGCAGGGCTTCGCCGATGCAGACCTGATCTACGAGGACGTGTTCAGCAGCCCCGCGCTGCACCACTGCGCGCTGGAGCCACACGTCACGGTGGCCCACTGGGAAGGCGACCACCTGACGGTCTGGTCGTCCACGCAGATGCCCTACTTCGTGCGTCAGCAGCTCGCCGAGGTGTTCAAGGTGCCGCCGGAGCAGGTACGGGTGCTGGTCTACACGCTGGGCGGCGGCTACGGCTCGAAGACCTACTGCCGCATGGAGCCGCTGACCGCCGTGCTCGCCTGGAAGACCGGCCGCCCGGTGAAGCTGACGCTGGCCCGGGCCGAGGAGTTCGTCACGACGACGAAGCACGAGGCGCGCGTGCGCATCAAGACCGGGCTGAAGCGCGACGGCACGATCGTGGCGCGCGAGGTGGAGATCCACTACAACGGCGGCGCCTACGCCGACCGCAGCGGCACCATCGCGCGCTCGGGCGCCATCGGCTCGACGGGGCCGTACCGCATCCCGCACGTGAAGGTGGACGCCTACGCCGTCTACACGAACCGGCCGAACGCCGTGCCGTTCCGCGGCCTGGCCGTCTCACAGGTGGCGTGGGCCTACGAGTGCCATACCGACGAGCTGGCCCGCCGCCTGGGAATGGACCCGCTGGAGTTCCGCAGGAAGAACCTGCTGCACGACGGCGATCACTTCGCCACTGGCGAGGAGCTGGAGGATGTCCACTTCACGGAGCTGCTGGAAGACGCGGCGCGCGCCATCGGCTACGACGAGCCCCTGCCCGCGCCGTCCGGGCCGGACAAGCTGGTCGGGCGCGGCCTGTCGGTCATCATCAAGCACATGGGCAGCAATCCCGCGACGACGCAGCTCGACATCCGCCTGGACGCCGACGGCACGATCAGCGTGCTGAGCAGCACGGTGGACATCGGCCAGGGGGCGCGCGCCGTGCTGGCGCGCGAGGGGGCGCGGGCGCTCGACGTGCCGGAGTCGGCCGTGCAGGTGCCCTACACCGACACGAGCCTGACGCCGCCCGACCAGGGCACCAGCTCGAGCCGCTCCAGCTTTTTCAACGCGCTGGCGGCGCGCGTGGCGGCCGACGACCTGCGCCGGCAGCTGCGCGAGCTAGCCGCGCGGCTCTACGAGGCGCCGGCGGAGGCCGTCGAGGTGCGGGGCGGGCGAGTGTACGCCCCGAACGGGCCGCCCGAGGGGCTGGAGATGGCGGCGCTGTTGCGCGGCGCGGGCGTGGACAGCCTGATCGGCTCGGGCTCGTTCGCCACCAAGATCTGGGTCGATCCCGACACGGGCCAGGGCAAGGCGTCGCACCACTGGCACCAGGCCGCGGCGGGGGCCGTCGTCGAGGTGGACCGCGAGACGGGGAAGGTGACGCTGCGGCGGCTGCACCTCGCCACGCACGCGGGGCGGGTGATCGACCGGCCGAACGCCGAGCTGCAGAACGAGGGCTGCGCGACCTTCGGGCTGTCGCAGGCGCTGTTCGAGGAGATGCTGTTCGACGACGGCCAGGTGACGAACCCGAACCTCTCCGACTACATGATCCCGTCGCTGCAGGACTTCCCGGCGGCCTTCACGACGACGCTGGCCGAGAACCCGGAGCCCGACCCCGAGGTCCACGGCCTGGGCGAGACGGGGCTGCCGGCCGTGCCGCCGGCGATCGGCAACGCCGTGCGCGACGCGATCGGCGTGCGCCTGCCCAGTATCCCGCTCATGCCCGAGCGCGTGCTGGACGCGCTGTCAGCGGTCAGCCGTCAGCCTTCCGCCGGCGGCGCGGGCCGCGAGATCACAGGAACTGAGAGCTGAGAGCTGATGGCTGACGGCCTGGAGATCACCCTGCGCGTCAACGGCGAGGAGCGCCGCCTGACGGTCGCTTCGCACCACACGCTGCTCGAAGTGCTGCGCGACCAGCTAGGGCTGCTCAGCGTGCGCGAGGGCTGCGGCATCGGTATGTGCGGCGCCTGTACGGTGCTCGTCAACGGGCGGCCGATCAGCAGCTGCCTGACGCTGGGCGCGCTGCAAGAGGGGCGCGACATCCTCACCGTCGAGGGGCTGGGCACAGCCGGGGCGCTCGACGTGGTGCAGGAGGCGTTCCTGGCACGCACGGGGTTCCAGTGCTCTTACTGCACCCCGGGCATCCTGCTGACCACCAAGGCGCTCCTGGCGGAGCATCCCCATGCCGACGACGAGGAGATCCGCGAGTACCTGGCCGGCAACCTCTGCCGCTGCGGCAGCTACGTGAAGATCGTGGACTCCGTCCGCGAGGCCATCGCCCGCCTCGACGCGCCCTCGGCCGCGAGCTAAACGGCCGCCTATGAACGCCCGCGATATCGTGCCCCCGCCGAACGGGACCGACGCCGCTCCCGTGCCCGAGGCGACTGGGCGGCCGGCCGCTCCGCCGCTCGCCACACCGGCCCCGCAGTGGGGCGAGGCCTACCTGCTCTTCGACGGCGACTACCGCAGTCTCGACGATCTGCTGCGCTCGCTCGACTCCTGACGCGGCGCCTCCGCCCGCGCTGCCGTCGCGCCTGTTCCGCTGCGCTCCACATGCACTGTCCGCGGCCTCGCACGCATCTTGCTCTGCGCCCGGGCGTATGAGGGCGATCCGCCCATAGTTCTCTCACGTGGAGGTGGCTAGATGTGGCGTCACGCGGCTTGGCTCGGCGCGGTCATGGTGCTTCTCGGGCTCGGCGGGTGGCCGGGGCTCGCGGCGGCGGCGCCCGCCAGTCAGCCGCCCACGCAGGTGCGAGTCCTCAACGCGCTGCCCTCGGCGCCCGCCGTGGATGTGGCCGTCGACGGCGAATCGCGCGTGCCCGCGCTGGCGTTCGGCGCCGATCCGCCGTACATCACGCTGCCGCCCGGGCCGCACACCATTGCCCTGCTGCCGCCCGGCGGCGTGCCGCCCGATCCGCTCGTGAGCATGGAGCTGACCGTGCCGCCCGGCAGCAGCCAGACGCTATTCGCGATTCAGGGCGAGGGGGTGCCGCCGATCTTCCTGGTGCTGCCCGAGGTGCCGGCGGGGCTGCCCGGGGAAGGCGCCGCCGCGCGCTTCGTCCACGCCTCGCCGAACACGCCGCCGGTCGATCTGGCGCTCCAGGGCGGGCCGGTGCTATTCGGCAACATCGCCTTCGGGGAGGCCAGCCCCTACGTCCCGGTGAACGCGGGGACGGTGGACCTGGAGGCCCGTTTGGCGGGCACGGATACGGTGGTGCTCGACATTCCGGCGGTCGAGCTGGCGCCGGGCGGGGTGTACACGTTCGGCGCGCTGGGCCTCACCGATGGGGCGCCGCCGCTCGGCTTCCTCTCGCTCAGCGATCTCTAGGATCGCGCTTGGCCAAGGAGGGCCTCATGCACGAGGACATCCCACCGGCCGCGCTGGCGGCGATGGTGCAGCGCGCGCGGGCGGCCGAAGCCTGGGAGCCCGGCGGCGACACGGCCGGCGGCGAGCCGTGGCCGCGCTACTACCACGACGACGTCTCGCGCCTGGTGGCGGCCGTGCGGCCGCTGCTCGCCGCGTTCCGCGGCGGGCGCGTCGTCAGCATCAGCGCCGACGACCTCGATAGCATGGCGAACCGGGCCCGCGAGGGTGGCGCCGTCGGCGCCACCACCGACCTCGAGCTGCGGCAGGGGTTCGCGACGGCCTACGCGCACGACGTACCGTGGCTGATCAACGAGCTGGACAACCTGCGCGAGCTGCGCGCCGAGGGACCGTAGGCGGCCGCCTGGCCGTGCCCCGGGGTCAGCGCGCCGGTCGGGACCGGGCACCGCACCCCTAAGCACTCGGCCAGGCGCGCTCAACCCGTCACCGATCGCGGCAATGGTGTATCCTGCCTCCACTGACAGCGGCCCGGCCGCGCGCTCGTGGCTCACGAGCGCGCGGCGACCCCGCGGGCTAACCAGGATGGAGGTGGGCATGCCCTGGCGGCGTCAGCTCTTGGTCGGACTACTGATCTGCGCGCTCGCGGGCTGCACCGCCAGCGACGCCGGCGCGCCGCTCGGCTCCGTGGCGCCGGGGGCCGCGACGGCGACGGAGGCGGCCCCAGCGGGCCGCGGGCCGGCGACGCAGGCGCCGGCCCCGGTCGCGCTGCGCTTCGGTCTGAACACCGTGACGGCGAATCTCGCCGCCCTGTGGGTCGCCAAGGACGAGGGCTTCTTCCTGAAATACGGGCTCGACCCCGACCTGGTGCCGATCCCCGGCGCGGAGCGGATCATCGGCGCGCTGGTCGCCGGCGAGGTGCCGATCACGACGCTCGCGCCCACGTCGGCGCTGAACGCGGCCCTCCACGACATCCAGATCCAGTTCATCGGCGCCTACTCGAACAAGCTCCGCTTCTGGCTGTACGCCCAGCCGGACATTGCCTCCGTGCCCGACCTGCGCGGCAAGCAGGTGGCGGTCACCGGCCGCGCCGGCATCGTCCAGCGCACCACCGCCATGATCTTCGAGCGCTACGGCCTCGACGTCGACCGCGATACGACGCTGATCGCCACCGGCGACATGGGCAACTCGCTCCAGGCGCTGCTCTCCGGCGGCGTCAGCGCGGGGCTGCTGAGCCCGCCCGGCACCTTCCGCGCGGAGGACGCCGGCCTGCGCCAGCTCGTCGACACGACCGACTGGGGGCTGCCCGGCCTGTCGGGCGTGGCCGCGCGCCGCGAGTGGATCGCCGCCAACGAACCGCTTGCCCGCGGCGCCGTGCAGGCGCTGGCCGAGGGCCTCGCCTTCCTGCACCGCGACAAGGAGGGCACGAAGCAGATTATCGCCAAGTACACGCAGAACGACGACCCGGCCCTGCTAGAGCGGACTTACGTCGCCATGGTGCCCGGCTGGGAGCGCTACCCGTACGTCTCGCTCGACGCGGTGCGCACGGAGATCGACTGGCTCGCCGAGGAGGTCCCGGCGGCGGCCGACCTGCGCGCCGAGCAGTTCGTCGACAATCACTTCGTCGAGGACCTGGACCGCGCCGGCTTCCTCCAGCGCCTGTATCAGTAGCGCGCTCGGGTGCCGTCCGTAAGCAAGGCAAGCAAGGAAGGAGCAAACCATGTCTCGGTGGGTGAGCCTCGGTCTGGCGCTCGCGGCGGCGCTCCTCGCCTTGCCGGTCCTCCGCGCCCACGGCACCGGCCTCCCGCTCGAAGGGCTGTCGGCCGCGGTGCCCTATCCCGACGGGAGCTATCGGGTGCTGTATAGCGTGGAGAGCCCGGAGTCGTGGTTCGAGGACTTCGGCCACGCGCAGCTCGTGAACGGCCAGGCGACGGTGCCGATCGCGCGCGACTTCCTGCCGGCCGTGGACACGGGCCAGGACTACTACGTGTTCCTGACGCCACACGGCGACTCGAACGGGCTGTACGTGGCGAGCCACACGCCCACCAGTTTCGAGGTGCGTGAGCAGAAAGGCGGCACGAGCAGCCTCGCGTTCGACTACCGCGTGGTCGCCAAGCGTAAGGACTTCGCGGGGGCCCGCCTGGCGCCGATCAACGTACCGGCTGCGCCCGCCCGGCCAGCCACCCCGGTTCCGCCGCCCGCCATCCCGCCACTGCCCACGCCGCAGGTCGAGCCCGCCCCGCCAGCGGCCCCCGCGCCCGACCGGCGCTAGCCCGTCTAGCCGCCGCCGCGCCGGGCCGTGGCAGACCGGGCGGGGCGGCCGCTAGCGGGCGCGGTACCAGCGCAGGAGCACCAGGGCGCCGACGAGGACCAGGGCGACCAGGCCCTGGACCGAGATGGCTACCATCGGCCCCGTGATGAGCGGACCGACCCCCAGCGTCTGTGGAATCAGGACGCTGGTCAGCAGCATGTCGCGGGCGAGGGCGACGACGGTGATCACCAGGAACGGCTCAGGGGTCAAGGCCTGGCCGCGCAACGGCAACAACACCGTATGGACCAGCTCGGCGAGGATCAGCCCGAGCAGCGCCGTCTCGGCGATGTCGATGATGTCTTCGGAGAAGGTGCGAAAGGCGAGCGCGTGCAGCAGCTCCTGCCCGGCCACGAGCACCACGAGCAGCCCCGCGAGCAGCAGGACGGTGCCGACGCCGAGCAGCACGAGGTTCTCGCCGATGTCGAGCCAGCGGCCCCAGGCCTGCCCGCCGGCCTCCAGCCGGCGCTCGATCCGCTGATGCCGGGCAGTCCACTCCATCGCATCTCCCAGTTGTAGCGCACCGCGCGTCGGCCCCCGCGACCGCGCAGGCGCCTGGCGCTAGATACCGAACCAGTCGCGCAGCAGGCCGGTGCCAAAGTACACGAGGAACGCGGCCGAGACGACGTACATCAACCAGTGCACCTGGCGGCCCTGGCCCGTCACCAGCTTGAGGAAGCTGTAGCTCACGAACCCGGCGCCGATCCCGTCGGTGATGGAGAAGGTGAACGGCATCACGGCCAGGGTGAGCAGCGCCGGCAAGCCCTCGTCCAGGCTGGAGAAGTCGATCTCGCGCAGCACCCCGGTCATGAAGAAGCCGACCAGGATCAGCGCCGGCGCGGTCGCCTCCGCGGGCACCACACCCGCCAGCGGGCTGAGGACGATCGCCGCCAGGAACAGCAGCCCCGTCACGACCGACGCCAGGCCCGTCCGCGCGCCCTCGGCCACCCCCGCGCCGCTCTCGATATAAGTCGTCACCGAGGAGCAGGCGCAGAAGCCCCCCACGGCCGCCGAAATCCCGTCCACCAGCAGCACCCGCCGGATGCCGGGCAGGTTTCCCTGCGCGTCCAGCCAGCCCGCCTCGTCGCCGATGCCGATCACCGTTCCCATTGTGTCGAAGAAGTCGGACAGCATTAGCGAGAAGATCACGAGCAGGGCGGTAATCACGCCCACGGCCTGGAAGACGCCGAAGTTCAGCCCGGCGCCGAGCGTGGCGAACGACACGGGCGCGAGCCGGTCGGGCAGAGCGCCCTGCGCCCCTCCCGCGGCCGACACGCTGGCGCCGGTGGCGTAGTGGATGGCGATGGCCACCGCGGTGGTCGCGAGGATGCCGATCAGCAGCGCGCCGCGCACGCGCCGGGCCAGCAGCAGCGCGCTCAGGAACAGCCCGAAGGTCGCCACGAAGATCGGCCACCCCGTGAGGTTGCCGAGCGTCACGGGCGGCTCCGGCTGGCCGGCGGCCTGCCCGTTGACGATGGGGATGCTCTCGACCGGCACCCGCACGAACCCGGCGTTGACCAGGCCGATGAACAGAATGAACAGGCCGATGCCGACCCCGATCGCCCGCTTCAGGTTCATGGGGATCGCCAGCATGACTGACTCGCGGAAGCCGGCCAGCACGAGGACGCTGATGACGACGCCCTCCATGAAGATGACCCCCATCGCCGCTTGCCACGCGATGCCGCGGCCCAGGATGAGGTCGAAGGCGACGACCGCGTTCAGGCCCAGGCCGGACGCGAGGGCGAACGGGTAATTGGTGTACAGACCCATGGCCAGCGTGCAGACGCCAGCGGCCAGCGCCGTCATCGTGGCGGTGGCGGCGAAGTCCGGGCCCTGCCCGCGGGTCAGCGTGGAGAGGACCACCGGGTTCACGAACAGGATGTAGGCCATCACGATAAACGTGGTGGCGCCGCCGCGCACCTCGGCGGCGACGGTGCTGCCGCGCTCGTGGATGCGGAAGTAGCGCTCCAGGGGGCCGCCTGCGTTCCCCCCCGGGGCTGCCGTCATCTTCGCCATCTGCTGCGGCCTCCGGGATTCGCCCTCACCCCCGCCCTCTCCCAGGGGGAGAGGCGGCCGGCGCGGCCCACACGCAGGGCCCTCTCTCCCAGAGGGAGCGGGTCAGGGTGAGGGCGGCTCCCGGCCAGTTCGGTGGCTCGGCGGGGCTAGCGTGTAGCGCTGCGCGTCCATGATGCCTGCTCGCTCGGCGCTTGGCAAGCGCGCCGCGTGCTATCATGGCGCGGGCTCTTGGCCAGCGTGGCGGCGACCCCAGTCCGTGGATTCGCGTTGGAAAGGTTTACCCTTCGGGTGAACCTTTCCAACGCTGACTCACGGACTGGGGGGCGAGGAGGAGATGATGAAGCTCGCGCTATTCAACGATCACCGGCTGGGCGTCGTGCGCGACGACACGATCGTCGACGTGACGAGCGCGCTCCCGGCCTGGGACAACGGCTACATGGCCAACTTCTGGCTGCGGCTGTGCCACGACTTCGACACGCTGCGCCCGCGGCTGGAGGAGGCGGCTCAGAAGGGCCAGGGCGTGCCCGTCGGCCAAGTACGCCTGAACGCGCCCGTGCTGAACCCGTCGAAGATCCTTGCGGCGGCCTCCAACTACGGCGCCCACAAGGCGGAGATGGCCGCGCGCCGCGACTTCACCGGCCACGCGGCCTGGCTCGGCGAGTTCGACGTCTTCCTGAAGGCGCCTAGCTCGATCATCGGGCCGGACGACACGGTGTATCTGCCCGAGGTGGGCGACCGCGAGATCCACCACGAGTCGGAGCTGGCGTTCGTCATCGGCAAGACGGCCAAGGACGTGCCCGCCGAGCGCGCGCTCGACTACGTGCTCGGCTACACGATCCTGCTGGACATCACGGTGCGCGGCGACGGCGACCGCTCGCGCCGCAAGTCGTACGACGGCTTCACGCCGATCGGCCCCTACCTCGTGACCGCCGACGAGATCGGCGACCCGCACAACCTGCATATCCAGCTGTGGGTGAACGGGCAGACGAAGCAGGACGTGAACACCGCCGACATGCTAGTCAAGATCCCGGAGATGATCAGCTACGCCTCAAAGGTGTTCACGCTGAACCCCGGCGACGTGTTCACCACCGGCTCCCCGCCGGGCGTGGGGCAGATCCACGCGGGCGATACGATGGTCACGGACATCGAGAAGATCGGTCGTATGACCAACTACGTGCAGGCGCGGCAGCCGGCCGCCGCGGGCCGCTGACCGCATCCGCCGCAATCGGCGTCCAAAGACACGGAGCGCCCGAGGCCCTAGGGCCTCGGGCGCTCGCTCTCCGCGGGATGGCGTGGGCTACTGCCCGGCGCCGGACGCCGCGGGCGGCGCCGGCGAGGTCGCGTCGCTCGGCGGCGGCCCGCCGGCCGGGGGCGGCGGCGGAGGCGGCTGCGGCAGCGTGACCGGGACCATGGGCGGGGCGGGCGGTGCGAACACCGGCGGCTGGATTCCCTGCGCGCCGGCGAACTGCACGAGCGCGATGGCGGCGCCGTCGAGCGCTTGCGCCAGCGGCGGATCGCCGAGATAGACGGGGAGCTGCTCGGTGCTCAGGGCGCCCATCATCTGCAGCCGCTGCCGCGACTCGCGGTTGAGCAGCGTTGCGAGCTGCACCGAGAGGATGCCCGCCGTGCGCAGGTGCTGCTGGCTCACCTGCGTCTGGCCGGCCTGCGCGGCGCCCTGCGCCCGGCGCAGGGCGAACACCAGGGCCTGGGCCACGCCGACCGCCTGCACCTCGTTGGCGAGCAGCGACTGGAACGACGCCGCGACCGGCTGGTTGGTCTCGGGCGACGGGCTCGGGAAGACCATGGGCGGTGTGACTGGCTGCACCGGCTGCTGCCAGTTCGGGTCGGGGTTGTCGATGGTCAGCTCCCGCAGGTAGCCTGCTAGGCCGGCGCCGGCCAGGATGCTGCCCGACAGCCCGGTCGCCGCCGAGGCGACGGTCGCGTCAAACAGCGCGCCGGTATCGGGGCCCTGCGCGTGCGCGCCGATGTCTGTCGCGGACAGCGGGCCGATGGGGCCGAGCGAGCCGGGGAACAGGGCGTTCGCCAGGTCCGTCGTCAGGCGGAAGTTGGCCTGCTCGAGTAGGTCGGCCGCCAGACATAGCGACTGCTTCTGCCCCGTGCTCAGGCGCGCGGCCTGCTGGGCCGCCTGCTGGGCGGCCTGCTGCCCCGTGCCCTGGGCCGGCTGCGCCTGCACGGGGCAGCTCGTGGGCGAGGCCTGCGCGAGCGCCGGGCGGGCTGGGGCCCAGGACACGCTACCGGCCAGCACGAGCGCCACGGCGGCGCCGGCCAGGATCCGCGAAGAGCGGCGTAGGTTCATCGACAACTCCTCTGCGTCGAAGTGTGAGGCGCCCAAGGTTCTGTCGCACACCGCGGCCTCGGTTCACCTACTCCAGATTACGGGTCGCGAGGCCGCCAGCTGTAGGGGATACACCCCCAAATTCGGGGGGGCTACCCCCCGGCGCGCGGCCGGCAAGAACCGGGCCACCGCCGGGCAGGGTCAAGGCCGCGCCACGACGACGTTGTGGGCCGAGAGCTGGCGGATGAGGGGCAGGCGTTCCAGCGCGAGCTCGGCCGCCTGCACGGCCGGGAGGCCCCAGCGCGGGGTGAAGTCCGGCACCCAGCCGCTCCGCACGACCTCGATGCCCCGGGCGCCGGCCTCCCGCAGCGCCCGCAGGATCTCGCCCGCCGGCACGAGCCGCGTGTCCTCGTCGTCTTGCGGCAGGCGCCGCATGAGGAACGGCCAGTAGGGATTCAGCGGGTTGTGGTCCCAGAGGATCACCGCCCCGCTGGGTCGCGTCACGCGCAGCATCTCGCGGATGGTCGACGCGACCTTGGCGGGCTCGAAGATGTGGTGGAGCGCGGCCACCGTGACGGCGCCGTCGAACACAGCGTCGTCGAACGGCAGCGCCGCGCCGTCGCCTTGCACGTAGCGGAGCGCCGCGCTGCCCTGGAGCAACATGCCGTATGAGAGGTCCAGGCCGACGACCTCGTAGCCCTCCCGCGACAGCCGCTGCGCCAGCAGCCCCGTCCCGCAGCCCACGTCGAGCAGGCGCGCTGGCGCGGGCACGCGGCTGCGCACGAAGGCCACGCGCTTCTCCAGGTAATGGCGCACGACGTGGGGCGGCAGGCTGGCATTGTACAGGGCGGCGATACTGTCGAAGTGCGCGCCGGGCGGCACGACGGTCAGCGCCCCGTCGTGCCCGTGGCCGTGCCCATGGCCGTGCGTGTGCCCCGCCGTCACTGGATCAGCGCCTTGGCGGCAAGCTCGCGCGTGGCGCGCTCCACCGCGTCCTCCGGCCGCTGGTCGCGCGCCCAGGCGACCAGGTCGTCCAGGCCGGCCTGGAAGGTCACGCTGGGCTGGTAGCCCAGGAGCCGCTGGATCTTCCCGACGTCGGCGTAGCAGTGGCGGATGTCGCCGGCACGGAACTGCTGGACGATCTCCGGCTGCAGGTCGAGGCCCAGGTGCTGGGCCAGCAGCTCAGCTACCCTGGCCACCGAGGTGGGCACGCCGGTGCCCACGTTGAACACCTCGTAGTCGCCCGCGCTCGACTCCATCGCCAGGAGGTTCGCCTGCACGATGTCGCGGACGTGGGTGAAGTCGCGGGTCTGCCGGCCGTCCTCGAACACCAGCGGCGCACGGCCGTTCAATAGCCGCGAGGAGAAGATCGCCGCCACGCCGGTGTAGGGATTCGACAGCGCCTGCCGTGGCCCGTACACGTTGAAGTAGCGCAGCGCGACCGTGGGTAGCTTATAGGCGCGGCCGACCGTCAGGAACATCTCCTCGTGGTCGCGCTTGGTGATCGCGTAGATCGAGGTCGGCGCGAGCGGCTTCTGCTCGTCGGTCGGGCGGGCCGCCACCGGCTGGTCACAGTCGGGGCAGTGCATCTCCCAGTCGCGGGCGGCAAGCTGCGCCTCCGAGCGGAGCGACGGATAGACGCGCCCGTGTGTTGGGCACTCGTAGGCGCCCTCGCCGTAGATCGACATGGACGAGGCGACGATCAGCTTGCGGACCGTGTGCGGCTCGTTCGCCAGCACGTCCAGCAGCACGGCGCCGCCGTAGGTGTTCACGTCCACGTAGCGGCGAATCTCGTACATCGACTGGCCGACGCCGACAGCGGCCGCCTGGTGGAACACTACCTCGACGCCCTCCAGCGCCGCGCGGAGATTCGGGCGGCTGCGCACGTCGCCCTTCACGAACTCCGCCCGGGGGTTGAGGTAGCCCGGCGGCTTCGCCCCGCGCCCGTGGACCTGCGGGCTGAGATTGTCGAGCACGCGGACCTGATGGCCGCGCTCGACGAGCGCGTCCACCAGGTGGGAGCCGATGAACCCGCCCCCGCCGGTAACCAGTACTCGCGCCAAAATTCGCTCCCTTGACCTGCCCCCCGCCCCCCTCCCGATGTGGGAAGGGGGAGAACCGGCCGACCTACCCCTCGGGCCCCCCTCCCAATGTGGGAACGGGGAGAGGGACCGGGACGGGGCCGGGGTGGCTCCCCCCTTCCTTGGTAGGGAAGGGAGGCCTGGGGGGTTAGGTCTGTTCTGCCGAGCGCTGCAGGCGCGCGGGCCGGGGCCGCGCCAGCGTGCGCAGGCGGTAGCCCAGAATCAAGCTAATCATGTTGAACCCCACCCGCAGCGTCGTCTTGAACGACCCAGTGATCTTCGACTCACCGAGGCG
>Ga0070738_10000328_pt1 | contig 146489 bp, 142 predicted proteins | sample Coa_R2_2_FD_66446 | JGI IMG/M metagenome (GOLD analysis project Ga0070738, IMG submission 66446) | Surface soil microbial communities from Centralia Pennsylvania, which are recovering from an underground coalmine fire - Coalmine... | ecosystem: Environmental > Terrestrial > Soil >... | reverse complement strand
TTTCGCCGCCGGAGGCGACGGACTGCTGCTCCTCACCTTTGACGAGTGCGGAGGTGGCGAAAACAGCACCTGTGGTGCGCACATTTTTTCCGCGATGTTCGGACCGCATGTCCGTAAGGGATACGTTTCCAGCGCCGCTTACAACCACTCCAACATGTTGCGTACGATTGAAGATGCACTCGGTCTGCAGCCTTATTTCGGAGCCGCGACGAACGTAACGGCAATGACTGACTTCTTTAGCACAACAGTTGCGTCCGGAAGTACCTCCTGCACTCCACCGAGTTCGCCTGGTGCGGTCCTCTGTACGCCTTCGGCGGGACGAACTTACGGCTCTCCTGTGCTGTTTACCGGAGCAGGCACTGCCAAGAGTGGATCGGTGAATCACCTGGAGCTTTGGGTGGACGGTAAAAAGGTCAACGACTATTCCGGAGCCGTACTGAATACCAGTACTGTGCTCGCATCCGGTACACATACGGCCACCCTGGTGGAAGTGGAGCCGAACTGGAGTTACATCAAGTCCGCGCCGGTAACGTTTACTGTTGGAGGATGCACGCCGCCAACTTCGGCCGGCGCGAAGCTTTGTTCACCAGTTGCGGGACAGAGCTACTCATCGCCGGTTGCGATCAGCGGGGCCGGTACGGTTGCCAACGGATCTGTGAACCATCTGGAGCTCTGGCTGGACGGTCATAAGATCGGGAACTACTTCTCGAGCACGATGACCGCGACCGTGTCATCGTCGAGCGGTACGCATACGGCCACTCTGGTGGCGGTTGACGCAAACGGCAATTACGTGAAGTCGACTCCCGCGACTTACTCCGTGAAGTAAGTCACTTGAATCCGGCGGAGCCGCGTGGCTTCCGCCGGATGTCTCTCGGCCTAGATTCTTCGCCGAACAAAGTCGGACTCGGGACGAGAAAATGAGAGAGCTTGTTTCGGCGCAGCGGAAGCCACGCCCCTTCAAAGCAACCGGTTCTAATGATTCTTGGGCTTGACAGGGGTTGAGCCATTCGTGTCGGCACTATGCTGGATCGGTGCCTGTGCACCGCCGATCTCCTGCGAGCTATTGGGATTCTGATAGTTGGGCCTGGTGCTACCAACGCCAAATGTTCCTTCAGGCGCGCCTACTTCCGTCTGCTCGGCGCTAGCTGCCAGATCCGTAGCTGCCCCACGCGATTCTCCCACTTGTTCCCAATTCGGTGGATGGCCCGGCAAGTCATAGACGGTGGGGTTGTGATTGGTTGCGCCGTTCTTGCCGCGTTTTTGCATTACTCCTGCCTGTGTGTCGGGACCGGCGGTGTTCTGGGTGACGTGTGTGGTGGTTTCCGTGATCACGTCGCCTTCGTTGCCTGCTTTTCCAGTGATTGCAATGGCCGGTAACTGCTCAACCACTTCGGGATTACATAACTCACCGGTTTGAACGATATTGTCGACGTGAAAACCGGGATAACCGGACTGGTCCGGGCGCGCCAGCGGATGCCCGCTCAGCCTGACCACATGATTCACGTATTGCGACATATCCCCGGCCTGCAGAGAGTACATGCTGCCATTGCCCGATCCGCTCAGCCAGAAACGTCCCTGCCCATCGACAACGCAACCAGATAGGTTGCTCTCTTCCGAGAAAGTGCTGGGAGAACCGATCGCCGGTATGGTGCCGGTTGTTCCCTTGTCGACTTGGGGCTGCTGCGATGAGGCCTGGCTCTTCCGAGTTTGCGCGAAAGCTAAAGTTGCGCATACCACCAGCGCAAAGATGAAGATGAGATGTCGCATAAAGTCCCTTTCGGCCGGCTGCACGAAGCCCAGTCTGTTCAGTTAGACTTGCTGAGACACTCAGCGGGTTTGCCCTGAATCCGAACAATCACGTGAAATCGCATTCCGACGAACTCTGGATGGAAGAAGCCTTGCGCGAAGCGCAACGCGCTCGTTTGCTTGGTGAAGTGCCGATTGGAGCGGTCGTCGTGTTTGAAAATCGAATCGTCGCGCGCTGCTGCAATCGTCCGATCACCGAGAACGATCCCACGGCGCACGCCGAGATTCTGGCGCTGCGCGAGGCGGGTCGCGAGCTGCGCAACTATCGTCTGGCGGAATGCGATCTGTTCGTGACGATTGAGCCCTGCGCGATGTGCGCGGGCGCAATCACGCATGCGCGCATACGGCGGCTCGTGTATGGCGCGGACGATGAAAAAGCAGGAGGCGTGACGTCAGTAGTGCAGGTTTTAAATCATCAGGGACTCAATCACCAGGTGGAAGTGGTGTCGGGTGTACTGGCGGGGCGCTGCCGGGAGTTGGTGCAAGCATTCTTCCGCGAGAAGCGCGCTGACAAAGCCGTGCTTTGAAGCTGCGGAGCGTCAGGTGCGCCGAAGAGCCGATTTTTAAGAGCCGATTCAGCGGCTAAGAAAAGGCATTCAAGTTTGTTTATCAGTCGGAGGCGACTCAAATCGGCTCGGGTAGAAAAGACTTGCTTCGCTTCAGCGTGGCTGAGGCCACACCCCTTCAGACCAAAATGCGGAGCGGCCTCTTGCCCCTCTGCTATCATTAAGAAGAGCTGGCGGCCACGCCAGATCCATCGTTTCAACTCGTGTTTTTCGGTAAACCACGGCGCGGAGAGGTGCGTGAGTGGTTGAAACGAGCCGCCTCGAAAGCGGCCATACCTGAAAGGGTATCGGGGGTTCAAATCCCTCCCTCTCCGCCAGAAATTCTGACTTCATTCACCTCCCTCCCGTCCCTGCACCTCGGTAATTGAACCTTGGTGAGGTGTGGAGACTCCCGTTCCGATGCTACCGTTTGGTTTTTGGAAGGGGACATCCAATGACTAAGATTGCACCAAAATCCACACGAACTGCCCGGCCCTCGCAAGGGAAGATCTTGTATTGCGAGGACGATCGCGCGGTGATGGATTCGCAGTCCCGGGTATTGGAGAAGGCCGGTTATACGGTTGAGCTGGCGCATGGCCGCGCGGCGGCGGAGCAGGCATTTCGAAGCGGCGTGTATGATGCCGCCGTGCTCGGTCACACGCTGAGCAAAGACGCTCGCCATCACCTGGCGTATATGGCGAAGAAGTCATCCGAGGAGACTCAGGTCCTGGTACTGCACGCCAGCGGAAGGCATCCGGCAGTGGATCTGGCCATCGATTCACGCCAAGGCGATGCAGCTGTCCTGGAAGCATTGAATACCGTAATTGAGCAGAAGAGCCTGGCACTGGCACTCTAACTGTCAACAAAGTGCCCTACCCGGCGGGCTTGCATTTTTCCTCGACGCCCGCCGCCGATTGAATTATCCCGCAAACCAGTCGATTGTTCAGTTTTGAACGGGTGTATGATCATCCGGAGTAGCTCTTCCGCTTGAAAAAGCACAACAAGTTGCTGACTTTGGGAAATTTGTGATGGGACGAATCCTTTCTGTTTCGTATGACGAAACATTGCTGCACACCCGCGAAATGTTGCTGGAATCCCGCGGCTACACGGTAGAGTCTGCACTAGGTTTTACGGAGGGCCTTGAACTCTGCAAGCAGAGCGACTTCGGTCTATTTATCCTAGGTCATTCCATCCCGCCAGCCGACAAGCGTGCGCTGATTGATGCTTTCCGGTCTAGCTGTCCAGGTCCGATCATCTCGCTGCAGAAGGTTTCTGAACCGGATGTAGCAGGCGCCGATTATTACGTGGATCCATTTCCAGAAAGCGTGTTGAAGGTGGTTGGGGAAATCCTGGGCGGCACCGGGAAAGCAAAGCGCGCCTGAACAGTCGCTGTCGAGCAGCGAGCACGAGCGATTGTTCTTCAGGCGGCGGTTGCCCGCCAGACTTCAAGGAACTGAATCTCAGAAATTCGCACCGGCCGATAGTAGCCGCATTTGCATTGCGAATGGATTAAATCGGAGTTTTGCGGCGGCGGATCAGACGAGCGCAGCACCACGACCCGCTGCTTGCACAAGGGACACGTGTAGCCCACACATATAATTTCGCTAGACATTTCAGCTCGGATCGCTCCAATGAGTATCACAGAACCCGTACCTGAGTAGAAGCGCCAATTTCTGCCGTCTCCAGCGTTGGTTTTTAAGCGTTTACGCGATCTACACATGGCTTTGCAGGCTGCGGATAAACTCTGAGACTCGAATTCCTCGAGCACTGAGATCCTCTCGACAAAAATAAAGGACTTCTGGGGCGCAGCTAAAGTTGCGCCCAAAACAAACCCGGTCGCATTTTCCGCAGCTTGTTTGGCCACACTGGACTTGTCTTTCGCGCTTGGCATCTAACTTGACAAAAAAGGACACCACATGCGGAACCCCGAATATTTGGCAGTTCTTGAGGAGGCTGTCGAGTCAGTCCGCTCTGCGATGGCAGACCGAAGGTTGCCGGACCTCGACGCGGAGCAACTGACCTGGTGGTTTCAAAACGTCACGGTTTCCGATATCAACGAAATCATGAGTCGAAACCATCGGCCAGCAAGAGTTCGCGAACTGAGGAGGGTGGCATGAATCGCGAACTCCCCAAGTTGAGCGAACTCCGACTTGAATCTCTGTCATGACAATACCAACGGATATATTTTCCGGGCGCATTGAAAGTGCAGACGTGGGGCTTGACGTGAGCAGCAGACTCAAAGACCTGTTACAAGCACACATCTGGCGATACTGGCCTTATTGGAAGGCCCGATTATCTCGGAGGCGACGCGGAATGACGCGCAACATTTTCGTGTTCAGTTGGAGAAGGACATCCTCGCGCTCGCAGATGAGCAACTGGAGAGAATGGCCGCGGATTGAGCGCCTAGCAGTACGATTACCGACGACAGCCGAGGATTCATAGCATTGTGGCGAGGTCTCAGGGAAGGATACCGTTGTTTACGCAACCTTGGTTCTTTCGATGTCTCGCTTAACCATCTCGATGAGCTCTTGAATCCGCTGCCTGACAGCGGGTGAAACCTCGGTAGATCCGGCAATTCGCTCAAGAGTAGCAACGATTTCTTCCGGGCTCTCGTTACTATTCATGTGTTCAATTTTGCACAAAAGTACCTGGTGCGCAAGGGGGTAAGCTGGAAGGCTGCTCGTTGCTCCAAGTTGACATCGCGACCGATACTTGCGGCTCAGGACTGCCACGTAAATCCGCATTTCGGACATATTGAAGCTTTTCTTCCCGCGAGCAATGCCACAAGTCCAACCGGAAAAAAGCAGATGCAGACGATAATGACCCATACCGGATAGCCCCCTGTTGCGTCAAAGTATTACATTTTGGACAAGAGATAGCCGCCATTCACTCCTCCTGTAATTAGTCGTTCGATCCAGACGCAAAATAAACACACTGTGACAGTGGCGCCAGCAACGCTGGAAATACTGGAAACTGTTTTGTCGAATTTCGACCAGCACAATGCAATCGGCCGTACGACGATTTGAAACGCAAGCAAGAGAAATAAACCGATTCCGGCGGGATTCGAAAGCCAAGCCGTTTTCAGATCGAAACGCGCAGTCGCAATTAGAGAATGCAAGATGCCGCAACCGGGACACGGTATTCCAAAGAGGAAGCGGCCTAAGCACAAATGTGGAAGGCGTGCGGCGAAAGGAACAGCGAACAAAATTAAAAGAGCCGAGACTGACAGCGCGAAATGATCCTGTGAGTCTCTCGGAATCCCGAGCCTGTCCAAGAGCCACGCCGGAACAATGTTGATTTCCATTTCGGATGGACAATTCTTATCGTGATCACCGCAGCTTAACATGCCGAGTGCCCCGCCCGATTCGTGTTCTTTCGGCAAGCAGAGGTGTGACGAGGGAACTGAGTTCCCTATTTCTTGGTCACCTTCGAGACTGTTACGCTACGTCCCGAAACGTTCTGCGGCGCGAGCGCGGGCTTTTGCGGCTTCCTCTTCCCTGTTTTTTGCCGGTGCAGTGGTCTCGAGCGAATGCAGCAGGCGACTTGCAATCGCCGCAATATCCTCGACCGCAGCATCAAAGGTAGCTTCATTTGCTTTGGAAGGCTTGGTAAATCCGCTGATCTTTCGCACGAACTGGAGCGAAGCGGCGCGCACTTCATCTTCTGTGACCGGCGGATCGAAATTGAATAGCGTTCTAATATTCCTGCACATAAGTGATTTTCCTACTTGTGACGCATCGCGCCCTTCTCGCGCTGCTCTTCAGGCCAAGCCAGGAGCGCAACACGAGCGACCTCTCGCAGCTGAGCACGAGATGCGCCACCGGCCGCTTGCACTGACATTCCCCACAACACCGTAATTATGTAACGCGCGAGCTTCTCGGGATCAACATGACTTGGCAGGTCCCCGTCGGCGGTCGCCCGCTCGAACCGGCAGCGAACAGCGGCTTCGGCACCGGCTCGACGCCTGGCTAGCTCCTGCGAGACCGGCTCTCCCATCGGCCCAGAAGCCAATGCGCCCTGCACCAGCAGACATCCGTCGGGATGATTGGGGCTTAGTACCATCTCAATTGCGCCATCGAACAGCTTTTCCACAGCTTTTCGTGCGGTAGGTTCTTTCAGTGCGTTGGGCAGATACGATGCGGGACGCTGCATGTAGCGATCGAGCACTTTCTTGAAAAGAGCCTCCTTATTGCCAAACGCCGCATACAGACTGGGGACGTTGATGCCCATCGCTTCAGTAAGCGCGGAGAGCGACGTGCCTTCGTATCCGTGCCTCCAGAAGAGCAGGAGAGCGGCGTCGAGCGCCTTCTCCGTGTCGAATTCGCGCGGGCGTCCCTTTGGCATAAATGCTTCCGTAATTATTTAACGATCACTACAATAATCTGCTTGACTCGGAAGCTCAAGGCTTTTATAGGTAGCAGACATCGGGGCTCGGTCAGGGGTGACTGGGCAATTTTTATATCTGCAGTGAGAAGCTAACCAGGAGGGACTCTCGACGTCCTTAAAGCGACGTTGCGGTTCGCCATAGCCATCAGGAGAGATTCGCGTGAGCAAAGTTCGAGTGCTGGTTGGTACCAAGAAGGGTGCATTCATTCTGACTTCAGACGGAAAGCGTGAGAAGTGGGACGTCAGTGGGCCTCATTTCACAGGCTGGGAGATATATCACATGAAAGGCTCGCCGGTTGATCCGAACCGTATCTACTGCTCGCAAACGAGCGGCTGGTTCGGGCAGGTGATCCAACGTTCCAGCGACGGCGGTAAAACCTGGGAAACACCGGGCGGCGGTATGGAAAAAGATGCCCGTGGCTGGCCGAAAGGCGAAAGCAACAAGTTTGTCTATGATCAGAAAGCTCACGCTTTAACGACGCATCAGTGGTATGACGGCACGCAACATCCCTGGGAATTCAAGCGCGTCTGGCACTTGGAACCGTCGCTCACAGATCCTGACACTGTCTATGCCGGAGTCGAAGACGCAGCCTTGTTCCGATCGACCAATGGCGGGAGCACGTGGGAAGAGCTCTCTGGTTTGCGCGGACATGGAACCGGCCCCAAATGGCAACCAGGGGCTGGCGGAATGTGCTTGCATACCGTAATTCTGGATCCGAGCAATCCAAAGCGTATCTACATCGCCATATCGGCAGCGGGAGCATTTCGCACCGACGATGGCGGCGAAACCTGGAAGCCCATCAATCGCGGGCTGAAGTCACAATACATACCAGATCCCAATGCCGAAATCGGCCACTGTGTACATCACGTTGCGATGAATGGAAAGCGCCCGAACACGCTGTTCATGCAGAAGCACTGGGACGTGATGCGCAGCAACGACTGCGGCGAGAATTGGCATGAGATCAGCGGGAATTTACCGACCGATTTCGGTTTTGTGATCGACGTACATGCGCACGAACCGGAGACGATTTACGTCATTCCCATCAAGAGCGATTCCGAGCATTTTGTACATGAAGGCAAACTCCGGGTTTATCGCAGTCGCACGGGCGGAAACGAGTGGGAGGCGCTGACCAATGGTCTGCCGCAGAGCAACTGCTTCGTGAACGTGCTACGCGACGCCATGGCAGTCGACTCGCTCGACAAATGCGGAATTTACTTCGGAACTACGGGTGGCCAGGTTTACGCGTCGGCCGATGCGGGCGACAGCTGGAATCCGATTGTCCGCGATCTGCCTGCAGTACTTTCCGTTGAGGTACAAACGCTGTCATGATCCGAGTCGTGCTGCCGCAGCATCTGCGAACGCTCGCACATGTGCAGAACGAGGTGACACTTGACGTCACTGGGCCGGTAACACAGCGTTCGGTGCTGGATGCATTAGAAGATCGCTATCCCATGTTGAAAGGGACGATCCGCGATCACGTCACGAAGGAGCGGCGTGCCTTTCTTCGCTTCTTTGCTTGTGAAGAAGACCTCTCGCATGATCCACCGGACAAGCCGCTCCCGCCAGAAGTGGCATCGGGGAAAGAACCGTTTCTGGTGATCGGCGCAATCGCAGGCGGCTCGTTATAGCGACGTACTAAGGACAATTTTTAATGCAGACTGCAATGGAAACAGCAAAGGTCTCGAAGGGCGCACTCTGGACAGGGCGCATCTTAAGCACGCTGATCGTGCTTTTTCTACTCCTTGATGGAGCCATGAAGCTGGTGCGGCCGCTTCCGACTGCTGTCGTGGAGGCGTGCACTCACCTGGGCCTGCCACCGCACACGATCCCGCATATTGGGATCACTGTCCTGTGTTGTGTGATCCTGTATGCGATTCCGCAGACCGCGATTTTGGGTGCCATCCTGCTAACCGGGTATCTGGGTGGAGCGGTTGCGATCAATTACCGGGTTGGGGATCCGCTGTTTGGGCATGTCCTGTTCCCTGTTTATTTTGGAATCGTGATCTGGCTGGCACTGTTTCTGCGCGAGAAGCGCCTTCGCGCATTGGTTCCCTTGCGACAAAAAGCCTGAAACCTTCAAGTATTCCCATCGAATGTCGATTTGTAGCGGGCCGCACGTCGTTCCAGTGAGCCCGTGAGGCTCAAATCTAATGTTGCAAACTTCTAAGGAGATCTCCATGCAAGCACAGCCATACCTCAATTTCAACGGCCGCTGCGAAGAGGCGATTGAGTTCTACCGCTCCGCGCTGGGTGCAAAAGTCGACATGATGATGCGATTTAACGAAGCACCCGAGGGCTCAGGCGGAATGATTCCGCCGGGAGCGGGAAACAAGATCATGCACTCCAGCTTCCGGGTGGGAGAGACTACAATACTCGCCGCGGATGGCGAGTGCACTGGCGCACCCACATTCCAAGGCTTCTCCCTTTGTCTGACCCCCGCCACCCCGGCCGAAGCCGAGCGCCTTTTTGGTGCTTTAGGCAAGGGTGGAAAAGTCCAAATGCCACTCATGAAGACATTTTTCTCGCCCAGCTTCGGGCAAGTGCAAGACCGGTTTGGCGTGAGTTGGATGATTTACGTGGCGCCGAAAGCGTAAACGCGGGCGTGGTCGGCCACGACACGGCGACCGATCACGCTTTTATCGCTTTTGCTGCCTCGATTCTATCCCCAGCTCTTCATGATTTCGCCAAAGCATTGCAGGCCGCTGGGGATCACCGCTCCATAACCGTGGCCGGGCTGAGTCCATGCTCCGGAGAGATACAGATTCTTTACCGGCGTGTTGTGGGGCAAGCGGCGGGGATTCGTATTGTCGAGAGTCTGATCGAATCCATAGATCGCACCGCGATAATTTGACGTGTAACGAGCGTTGGTGAGCGGGGTTCCAATTTCTTTGACCTCAATTGCCTTTGACAGCCACGGTATGAGCGTTTTTTCGGCTCTGGCAATCAGCATATCCGCTATCCGCTCTTTCTCTGCTTTGTAGGCTGCCTTGTTTCCTTTCACGTAGTCGGCTGCGAATGGCTTCCAGTGGTCGTAGCCCTGCAGAACCAGCAGATTGACTGTATTCTTCCCCTTTGGCGAATAGTCCGGAAAGAGATTGTCATACACAGTAAGCCCAAACCCAGGGTTGCTCAGGTCTGTTCTTAGTGCTCCTTCGTATGCAGCCTCGTGGTCATAGCCCGTGTTGAAGAAGATCTCGCTGTCTGTGATCCGGACCTCGCGGATCAAATCCTTCTTAAGCCCCAGAAACACCTGAAAGGACGACAGGCTGATGCTGTAGCTGTCGAGTTTCGCCAGGTACTCCTTCATCTGATCCGTCGGCGCCGGTTGCGAGATCAGCGTGTGGAAGGTCTCATAAGCATTTGCGTTAGACACGATGGCTCTTGCCGTGTATTGATGGCCGTCGGCCGTCGCCACACCGGAGGCAGCGCCATCTTTTAGCAGGATTTGACTTACGCGGGTGTTCAACAGAACGCTGCCACTATGCTTGCCGATGAAGTCGACGAATGCGTTGCTGATGGTTTGCGAGCGGCCCTTGGGATAAAAGCCGCCGCCCGTGAGGTACGAATATGTCGGAGAAGCATAGTAGATGCTGGCGAGCTTGGAAGGTGGCAAGCCGTAGTAACCCCACAGAGCCGAGACGATTCCCTTCAGCTTGGGATTGCGGAGCTTGGCATCCACAACCTGTCCCCAAGTGCTGCCGGAGTATCGGTAGGTCACGGGAAAGTCGATTGGAAAGCGGTTGTAGTCGATCTTGCCGTTGCTGGCAGAGAGTCGTCCGATTTCGTTGTTTAGTTGACCCATTTCCTCGAAGAGGGCTCCAACTTGCTCGGCTTCTGCCGGGAATGTTTTCTTCAGATACGCAACGTATTCCGGCAGGTTGCGATTGGGAACCCGAACATCGTGCTCCGGGAAGATCGCGCGATACAGCGTGGGATGCGGAACAAAATCGACGCTCGTAATCTCCGGAAATCCGGGAATCAGATTGTGAACACCATTGCGATCCCCGACTCCAGTCGAGTGCAGCGAAACGTCAAACTCGAACCCACCCGGTCGCTTGAAACTAGTGGCGTAGCCGCCGGGTTTGTCGTGCTGCTCAACGACGAGGACCTTGAATCCCTGGCGCGCGAAGGCCGCTGCGCAACTCAACCCGCCAAGGCCGGAACCAATGATGATGGCATCGAACTCGTTGGAGCCTTTCACTTGCCCATGCGCTACCGGCAACGCACTCCAATCGAGCACTCCGGCGGCAAGCGTTCCAACCAATGTTTGAATGAACTCGCGACGCTTCCACTCAGAAGAAGACATAAGGGGCCCTCCTCTCGTTCGCGACAAGTTAGTGGAGATACGTCCGGAAGCGGAGGACCGCGGTCACGAGTGTAGGTGACGGAGTCGTCGGGCTGTGTTCCTCATGGTCTGACACAGCTCGCTGGCTGGCTACACATTCAGGCCAATGGAGCGCATCAGTTCGAGCCCATTGCTCTTGGTGACGACACCGTCGCGAAGCTTGTAGTCAAAGCTGATCTTGCCATTTTCGAGATGATCCTGGAAGTGTAAATTGCGAACTTTGCTGCCGAGAATATCTTCGATGGCGGTGAGCGCGAGGTCATGAGTAGTGACCAACCCGATAGCGCCGCGTTGCACCAGGGTTCGGAGCAGACCTTCAGCACCGATGGCGCGATCATGGGAGTTGGTACCCTGCAAAAGCTCGTCCAGCAGAAACAGGAGCGGAATCGTGCCGGACGCTTCATCGGCGATTTTTCGCAAGCGGGTGATCTCGGCGTAAAAGCGCGAGCTTCCACCTTGCAAGGAATCGTTCACGCGGATGCTAGCACCGATGGCTAGCGCCGAGAGCCGAAGATGCGCGGCGCGGACCGGTGAGCCAGCCATGGCCAGTACGGTGTTGATCCCGATAGTGCGAAGCAACGTGCTCTTGCCCGACATATTCGATCCGCTGACGATCAGGACCTGCGTTTCGCAATCGAGGCAAACACAATTGCGTACGCAGCGATCAGTCGCCAGCAACGGGTGACCGAGTTGTTCGCCGGCGAACAGCGGCTGTCCGGAGTCCGCGAATTCGGGAAACGGGTCGGCAGGATGTTCGTAAGCGTAGCAAGCGAGCGACAGTAAAGCTTCGATTCGGCCAATCGCATCGATCCAAATAGGAACATTCTGCCCTTCCCTTCTTCGCCACGATTCCAGTGCAAGCGCCACCTGGACCGTGTACAGCACCGGCACGTCGAAGATGCGAAGGAAGACGTTGTGACGCGCCTCGAGAAGTTCTGCCAGGCGCTGCAGCCGTCCGATGACGACGGAAGGTGGGTTGCCGTTGCGCGTGAGGGCTCCCGTGAGTTGTTTCAGGAGCGGGGAGTGAAACTGCTCCGACTCAAAGCGCTGCAGGATCGCAGACAGCAACGGCAAGTCCGCGAGCGCCTCTTCAGCATCGCTGATGACCTTCTGTACATCGTGGCGGAGCTTCAGGAGAACGGCCGCCGCAAGCGCAATCGGTACTGCAAGCCATCCGAGATCACCTCCAGTTAAAACCCAAACACCAATTGCGAGGAATGCGATAGCGATCAGCAAGGAGAGCACACGCCATGGCACAAGCTTGGTTACAATGCGCTGCCCAGCCCAGGCCATGAGTTCGTCGGGATGCAATGCTGACTGAATATCTGTGCCAAGAACGGCAAGCCATTCGCGAACGTCGAGTTTCTCGCGCAGTTCGGAAATCGCGTGCTGGCGTGCCCGAACCTCATCGAGCGACGCGGGATGGAGAAGCCAATCTGCCAGGCGCTTTTCGCCCATGCGGGTGCGTGCACGCGACAGCAGCTCGAAGAGGCTCCCCCGCCCGAAAAGATCGATATCTTCGCAGTAAACGTGGTTGGGATTGCGGAAAGGCTCGCCGGTTTCCCCTTCGCCAATCCACTTGTCGGCGATACGGTTCAGTCCACGGCGGTAGAAGTCTACAGCACGGCGGGCCTGAGACTGCCGTCGAAGGATCGTTTCGTGATAGATGACGAGTGCGACGAAAATCGCGAATGGAAGCAGCAGCCACCAGGCTGTGGAAAGGTGGTGCTTTGCGTACGCCCAAACCATGATGGCGCCAATCGCGAACACCAACAAGCGCAGGTTTCCGGTCCAAATGTGCCAGAGTTCGAGGCGGGCTACTTCCGCTTCGCGAAGCTGCATGCGACGAGAATATTCGGCATTGGGATCGGGCACGCTGCGATTCTAAACGACGAAGTACTTTGCCGCAGGATGGTGCACGATGATCGCCGAGGTTGATTGTTCCGGTTCGAGTAAAAATCCGGTGGTCAAATGCACACCGACGTTTTCCTCCGGCTTCAGCAACTGGAAGAGCTTGGTCTGGTCCTCCATGTTGGGGCACGCGGGATAGCCGAACGAGTAGCGCGATCCCCGATACTTCTGGTGGAAGAGATCGTTGATACGCGGAGAGTCGTCTCCCGCAATGCCCAACTCTTCGCGGATCAGCTTGTGCGCATATTCCGCCAGCGCTTCCGCCGTTTCCACACTGAGGCCGTGATGATACAGATAGCGAGTGTAATCGCCAGACTGGAACATCTTTTGCGTTTCTTCCGAGGCGCGGCTGCCGATCGTCACCAGTGAAAGTCCGATGATGTCCACCTGACCAGATGATTTCGGCGCGAAGAAATCGGAGATGCACAAGCGGCGTCCTTCCCGCTGACGGGGAAAAGTGAAGCGTAGTAACTCTTTGCTTGTGTCCGGCGAATAAACAATCGTGTCATTGCCTTCGCTCTGCGCCGGGAAATAGCCATACACTACTTTCGGCTCGTACCAACCCTTGGCGATCACCTCGTGCTGGCACTCTTTCAGCACAGGCTTGAATTTCTGCTCGACCAGTCGCGCATAGTCTTCCTGGGATGCGGTTTTCAGCTGCCACTGGTTCTTGAACAGGGCAGTCTGGTTAATGTAGTTGAAAATATCGCGCAGGTCGAAATCCTTCCGGACCCGAACTCCGTAGAACGGCGGCTTCGGAATATTCGGTGGAGGTCCAACTACTGCACTGCGCTGGGTCGAAACCGGCAGAGCTTCGGCTTCCGCGACGGCGGCCGCCGCCGCAGCTTTCGCGGCAAACTGTTTTCGTTGGCGACCTTCGGCAATACGGGCAAGCTTAGCCTCGTCACCAGCCACCAGATCTTCCATCACGTGAAGGCCGTCGAATGCATCCCCCGCGTAGAAGACGGCGTTCGAATACTCTGCACGGAGGTCGTCTTCGACGTACTTGCGGGTGAGAGCAGCGCCACCGCAAATCACGGGATATTCAAGCTTCTGCAGCTGTAGGTCCTGGATGACGTACTTCATCTCCAATGTCGATTTCACCAGCAGACCGCTGAGGCCGATCGCGTCTGCGTGGTGTTCCTTTGCGGCGTGAATAATCGCTTCTGCAGGCTGCTTGATTCCCAGGTTCACGACTTTGTAGCCGTTGTTGCTCAGAATGATGTCGACAAGATTTTTGCCAATATCGTGCACATCGCCTTTGACGGTGGCGAGCACAATGGTGCCCTTCTGTGCGCCCTCTTTTTTCTCCATCCTCGGCTCGAGATACGCGACCGCCTGCTTCATCACACCGGCAGAATCCAGCACCGAAGGGAGCTGCATCTTGCGCGCCCCGAAGAGTTCTCCGACAGTTTTCATGCCATCGAGAAGAACGTCGTTGATCAGGTCGAGCGGCGAATACTTCAGGAGCGCGGACTCGAGAACATCCTCGAGCGTCTGGCGCCGGCCGTCCGTGCCGATGGCCTTTTCGCCGTTGATGATCAGGTGCTTGAGCTTGTCCTCCACCGAGAGCGACTCAACTGCGACTGGCGCTGCATCCGACTTCTTTTCTTTGCCGGAGAAGTAGTTCATGTAGTTCTGCAGCGGATCACCATCGGTCATGTCGCGATAGATCAGCTTCCGTGCAAGTTCAACTTCGGCTTCAGGAATCTTGTACAACGGATAGATTTTAGAGTAGTTAACAATGGCCATATCAAGGCCATGATTGACGGCTTCGTGCAGGAATACGCTGTTCAGAACGCGTCGCGGATAAACATTCAAGCCAAAAGAGATGTTGCTGACACCGAGAATTGTGCACACCTCGGGCAGCTCTTCTTTGATGCGCTTTACAGCCTCCAGAGTTTCGATACCAGCCGTGCGGTACTCCTCCTGACCGGTAGAGATCGGCAGGGTCAGCGCGTCAAAAATCAAGTCGACTGGACGAATGCCATATTTCTCTGTTGCCAGGTGGTAGATGCGCTTGGCAATCGCAACCTTTCTGTCCGCGGTGAGCGCCATTCCCTCTTCGTCGATGGTCAATGCGATGACGGCTGCGCCGTAGCGCTTTGCCATAGGAAGAACTTTTGCGGTTCGCTTTTCTCCATCCTCGAGGTTGATCGAATTGATGATTGCCTTGCCGGGAATGCGCTTCAGCGCAGTCTCGATCACGTTCGCCTCAGTTGAATCGACGACGATCGGAGCGGGCACGCGCGTCGCGATCTTCTCCATTACGTGATCCATGTAGGCGTTCTCATCTTCGCCGACGATCGCTGTGCAGACGTCGATCATGTGCGAACCTTCGTTGGCGAGACGCTTTGCGAGAGCAAGAATTTCGTCGTAGTCGCCGGAGCGAACCAGGTTGCGGAAATGCTCAACTCGCGTGGTCGTGTTCATTTCCTCGGCAACGACGAGCGGCTTGGGATCGAGATCCAGCGGGACCGACGTATAGGCGCTCGATGCCGCTCCGACGGCCTTTACATCTCTTCTTGCCGGTTCGAGGTTTGCGCACCCGTCAACAAGGGCCCTGATGTGATCGGGACCGGTTCCACAGCATCCACCAACAACGCGAACGCCATACTCCGAGATGAACAGCTTGTGATACTCCACCAGTTCGGCAGGCGTCAGATCGTAAACCGGCTTGCCCCCTTCGTTGCGTGGAATGCCGGCGTTGGGCAGAACGGAAATCTGCTTCGGCGAATACAGGCCGAGGTAGCGGACCGCGTCATTCATCTCCTTCGGGCCCGTCGCGCAGTTCAGACCGAAGATGTCGATGTCGTATGGTTCCAGTGAGGTCAGCGCGGCGCCGATATCGGTACCGAGTAGCATGGTGCCTTCTTCATTGGCAAGCGTAACCTGCACTTGCAGAGGAAGGCGCTTCCCTGTTTTCTTCATCGCCTCGAGCATTGCGATGGTGCCGATTTTCGTCTGCAAGAGATCCTGCGAGGTTTCAACCAGGAGCAGGTCGACTCCGGCCTCAATGAGCGCCACTGCCTGCTCCACGTAGATGGAGACCATTTCATCGAAACTAATGTGTCCCAGAGATGGAAGCTTTGTGGTCGGCCCAAGCGAGCCGGCGACCCAGCGTTTACGGGTTTTCGTCGAATAGCTGTCAGCGACCTCGCGCGCGAGTTTGACGGCAGTCTTGTTAATTTCCTCAACACGGTCCTGCAGCCCGAACTCGGCGAGCACGATACGCGAGCCGCCGAACGTATTCGTCTCGATGACATCGGCTCCGGCATCGAAATAGCTGGCATGAATCTGCCTGATAATGTCCGGACGACTCAGTGCCAAAATTTCACTGCAATTTTCCTGGCCCCAGTAGTCGTCAAGGGTCGGATTAAACTTCTGGATAGACGTGCCCATGGCACCGTCGTAAATGACGACTCGTTCCTGGACGGCCTGGAGAAAATCGGTCATGTAGTTGAAGAAGTCCCTATCTCCGTACAGCAGTGGATTGAATTGCCCCTATATGCAAAACCGGCCCCGAAGGACCGGTTTTGACTGACGAACTCTGCCTGCCAAAACCGTCAACTCGTGAGGGCGGGCATACCCTTGTCAATCTCGGCCTTGTTAAACACGGCATTTGCACCCAAATGTGCAGGCATCGGAGCCAGCAACTGCTCTTTACGATAAACGAGATTGCTGGCGTTAAATGTTGCCAATTCGAAGCCGTGCCCGTGCGTAATGGCGTCGGTTGGGCACGCCTCTACGCAGTAGCCGCAGAAAATACAACGGTTGTAGTCGATGTTGTAGACCTTGGCATACCGCTCGGCGCCGCTGATTCGATTTTCCGCCGTATTTTCGGCAGCTTCTATATAGATACAGTTCGACGGGCACGCGGCAGCGCACAAAAAACACGCCACGCACTTTTCCAGCCCATTTTCATCACGTTGCAATACGTGAACACCACGGAAGCGCTCCTGGAACTTGGCTCCCTTCAAGGGTCCAGGGCCATCCGGATAGTTCTCGACGACCGTCGGAGCGAACATCTCCTTTAGAGTTATGCTCATGCCCTTGGCGATCGCGGCAATGTTTTTCAGGATTGGCATGCATTTTCAGTATAAATGCTTAGGCCTTTGTTCGTGAACTCTTTAGGCGACGGGAGACCAGCTACTCTGGCGTCCAGCTCGCGATACACCCTAATTAAGGGTTACAGCAAAATAAACACAGATCAGAGGTCAACTCCTACAAACTGCAGCAGCCCGCCCCAGCATCTTGGACCAGCAAGGGGCGTGAGTGCACGCGAGCTGCGCTCCGCGGGGGATAGGATGTTTGGCTTCGGTCTACAGCACCGTTTCGACAGAGTGGATAGAAAGCAGATCCTCTTTGTTTTACTCTTAATCAGTGCTCTCTTCCGATTGGATATGAGTGCATCGGCTCAGTGCACCCCAAATCCGAACAACAACACGCTCACGATCTGTACACCGCTGAACAATCAAACGGTTTCATCCCCGTTCACCGTTTCCGCGGAAGCGACTTCCAGCGCAGCCGTAACCAAATTTCTCGTTTATCTCGACAGCGTCTTGAAATACCAGCAGCTGAATACAAAATCGATTTCCACCAGCATCTCTGCTGGAGCTGGTACGCACAACCTGACGGTGCAGTACTACAACGGAGCCTGGATCAAGGCGACGGAATACATCACGGTCGGATCCAGTTCTGGCATTAGCGTCACGGTCAGTCCGGCCTCAGCCACATTGGCTCCCGGCGGTACGCAACAATTCACTGCGAACGTCACCGGCACCACGAACACGAGCGTGACATGGGCGGTCGATGGCATGTACGGCGGCAACACGACTGTCGGGACGATCTCGACCTCCGGGCTCTACACGGCGCCTTCCGGCAGTGGCAGTCACACCGTTACCGCCACCAGTGCGGCCGATACTACGAAGACGGGCGCGGCGACCGTGACTGTGACCTCTTCTTCCGGTGGGGGCTGCAACCCGCCAACCTCGCCGGGAGCAGTGATCTGCAGCCCATCAGCGGGCAGCACCGTTTCGTCTCCGGTGCAATTCAGCGGCGCGGGAACGGGTGCCAGCGGCAGTGTGAATCATCTTGAGCTCTGGATCGATGGCGGCAAGATTAACGATTACCCAGGGAACACGATGAGCGCAAGCGTTGCCCTCGCGAACGGATCTCATACCGCAACACTGGTTGAGGTTGATTCGAAAGGGGCGTACATCAAGTCGTCCCCCGACACATTTACTGTGGGTGCCAGTACTGGCGGCGTGTCAGTAAGCATCAATCCGACATCTGCTACCGTCGCGACTGGCGGTCAGCAGCAGTTCAGTGCCACGGTCTCGGGAACGTCGAACACGAGTGTGACATGGTCGGTAGACGGAACTGCGGGCGGCAGCAGTACAGTAGGGACCGTCAGCACTTCCGGCTTGTACACAGCGCCAAGCACAACCGGAACGCACATGGTGACTGCAACCAGCGTTGCTGACTCAACTAAATCGGCTAGCGCCACGGTTACGGTAATTACGCCAGGCACTTGCGGTGGAGGCTCCAACAACACCATTTCCATTTGTGCCCCGGCAAATGGGGCTTCCGTGACATCTCCTTTCCAGGTGATTGCGCAGGCAAACTCCAGCGCTTCTGTCAGCAAGTTCCTCGTATACATCGATAGCGTGCTTGTGTATCAGCAAACGAACACAAGTTCGATAAACACCACTGTCTCTGCGGCGGTAGGAACGCACAACCTCGTTGTGCAGTACTACAACGGGAACTGGATCAAGGGCGCGGAGACGATTACGGTCACTTCCGGTGGTGGTGGCGGTGGTGGTAGTTGTAGTCCCCCATCTTCTCCGGGAGCAGTGATCTGTACCCCGGCGGCAGGAAGCAGTGTTTCCTCTCCGGTAACATTCACCGGTGCCGGAACAGGAGCCAGTGGGAGTGTTAATCATCTAGAGTTGTGGGTCGACGGAACCAAAATTAACGACTATCCGGGGAGCACGATGACGGCGAGCGTGCCTCTCAGCGGCGGATCACACACCGCCACACTGGTTGAAGTTGATTCCAGTGGCGCCTATCTGAAATCGACGCCGGATACATTCACGGTTAGTTCCGGTGGAGGCGGAGGTGGCGGTACAGTGGCTGTCACCACATATCACAACGATGTCACTCGCGAGGGCGCGAACACGGCCGAGACCACGCTCACTACGGCAAACGTCAACTCTAGTTCCTTCGGTAAGCTGGCAACGTACGCGGTCGATGGGCAAGTGTATCCGCAGCCGCTCGTCTTGCCGAACCTCACGATCAACGGTGGAGCCCATAACGTCCTATATGTCGCTACGGAGCATGACAGCGTTTACGCCTTCGATGCCGATGGCGGCGGCACGCTGTGGAGTAAGAGCCTGCTCGGACCTGGCATGAGCCCCGTTTCCAGCAGCGACACGCAAGGTGTGTCGCCGGAAATCGGCGTGCTCGCCACGCCTGTTATCGATCGCAACAGTGGAACTATCTATCTTGTTGCGATGGTTAACAACAGCGGACAAAACCAATGGTGGCTGCACGCGCTGGATGTAACCAATGGCGGCGAGAAGTTCGGTGGGCCTGTGCGCATTAATCCGACGGTCTCCGGAACAGGTGCCGGGAACGTTGGCGGCAAGCTATCCCTTGAAGGTGGCTGCTACCAGCGGACTGGACTGGCTCTGGCAAATGGAAACATCTACGTCGGATTTGGTCACTGCTCGCACGGCTGGGAGGTTGCCTTCAATGCCGGCAATCTACAGCAGATTGCAGTGTTCAATTCCAGTCCGAATGGAAAGGGAGCGGCAATTTGGAGCAGTGGTGGCGCTCCTGCGGTCGATTCTTCCGGCAATCTCTTCATCGAGACAGGCGTAGACGCGGACAGTACTGTCAATAGCGGCTACAGCAATGCCTTTATGAAGTTGTCTCCAGGTCTGGGCGTGATTGACTACTTCATTCCGTCCAACACCGCCTACTTGACATCGAATGATGCCGATATCGGCAGTGGATCGCCAATTATCATGCCTGACAACTCGTCCTCGCATCCTCATGAACTGATCGGTGCCGGCAAAGACGGCCGTATTTTCGTCATCGACCGCGATCACATGGGAGGATTCAGTTCCAGCGGGAACAACGTGGTCCAGATCGTACAAAGCGGCGCGCGCCAGTTCGATAACTTCTTCGACACGCCGGCGTTCTGGAACGGGCATTTGTACTACCACGCCGAAGGGGATGTCCTGCGTGAATTTGACTGGAGCAACGGCCTGCTTTCGACCTCGCCGGTTGCAGTGGGTACGGCGGTATTCGGAACCCACGGTGCGACCCCTTCGGTATCGTCAAACGGCGGATCGGACGGAATCGTATGGGAGTTGGATACCGGTGGACAGCCGAGCAATCCAGCGATTCTGTACGCATACGACGCGAACAATGTAGGAACGATGCTCTACAACAGTAACGATAACGCCAGCCGCGACTCCGCCGGACCCGCCGTAAAGTTTACGGTTCCGACGATCGCGAATGGAAAGGTATATGTGCCAGCCGGACATCAGGTAAACATCTACGGCCTGCTGCACTAAACCTGTTAAAACTGGGACGCCCTCCTGGCCTGCAAAAGACCAGGAGGGGGCACCCGTGATCGCGATGAACGGTGCAAGAAGAGCGGGAGTCCGACTACCCTATAACTCGTGTACGACATCTGAAAGCGGTCGCCTAGGGGTACGCTCTGGTTTCTCATCTGCGTAGCCGATGGCAAGAATCGCCATAGCTTGCACTCCGACTGGAGTGCCGACGACCTCCGACACTTTCTTCGGGTCGAATGCCCCGACCCAGCACGCACCCAAACCAACTGCGGTCACAGCCAACATCGCCTGTGTAGTTGCAATGCTGGCGTCCTGCATCGCGTAGATTTCCGCACCGGGATATTGGCATCGTGCGGCATGCGTGCAAAAAACCAGCAGGACAGCTGCGTTCGCGATCCACTCCTGGTCCCATGTACTCCGTGCGATGGCCTGCCGCAGGGCCGCGGTCTTCACGACATAGATTTCGTAAGCCTGAAAATTTCCCGCGGAGGGCGCCTGATTCGCTGCTTTCAGAATTGCTTCCAGCTTTTCGGATTCGATCGGTCGTGATTTGTATTTGCGTATGGACTGCCGCCTCTGGACTACCTCGAAGTATTCCATGAATATGACTTTCGTATGATTATTTGATTCCTAACTCCTTCGCTAGTTCCTTCCAGCGTTCGTCGACGCGGGCTCTGGTCGCTTTGTCCATGACGATCTCATCGGGCCAGGGCCGGGCGAAGCCCTCGGTGGGCCATTTACGGGTGGCGTCGATGCCCATCTTCGACCCGAAATCCGGCAGGCGCGAGGCGTGATCGAGCGAGTCGATTGGTCCCAAAGTGAACTGAATGTCGCGTTCGGGGTCGATGTTGTTGGTTGTGCGCAGCACCACCTCCCCGATGTCGTGCACGTTCACATCCTCATCGACCACGATGATGCACTTGGTGAACATCGCCTGGCCCAGGGACCAGATCGCGTTCATCACTTTGCGCGCCTGTCCGGGGTAGGACTTGCGGATGGAAATGATCATCAGGTTGTGGAACACAGCCTCAACGGGAAGGTTGATATCGATCAGCTCTGGGATCGACATGCGCATAAGTGGCAGAAAGATGCGCTCTACTGCCTTGCCCATGTAGGCATCTTCCATCGGTGGCTTCCCAACGATGGTCGTGGCATAGATCGGGTCTTTTCGGCTCGTAATGCAGGTGATATGAAAGACGGGATACAGGTCTTCCAGCGAATAGAAACCGGTGTGGTCTCCGAATGGTCCCTCGGTCCGAAGCTCTTCCAGATTTACATAGCCTTCGAGCACGATCTCGGCGTTTGCGGGAACTTCCAGATCCACAGTCTCGCACTTAACCAGTTCGACAGGCTTTTGACGAAGGAACCCGGCAATCATGAACTCCTCAACTTCGGGTGGAGCGGGAACGATCGCAGAGAATGTCAGCGCGGGATCGGTGCCGATGGCAACGGCAACTTCCATTCGTCCTTCAGGATGTCCGCTTGCGATGCGAGCACCGCCGCCTGAACGCGCCATGATGTCTACAGAAGAAGACGCTTCTGCGTGGCCTTCGGCGACGGCAGCACGCATGCGCTCACGGTAATGCTCGGCGGCGACTTTTTGCCGCTGCCAGTGCATGCCCGTGGTTTTTCCGTCGTAAACCTGCATGCGATACATGCCGACGTTGCGCTTTCCCGTTTTCAGATCGCGCGTGATCACGCATGGCAGGGTGATGAAGCGCCCGCCATCTTTGGGCCAGCACTGAAGGATGGGGTAGTCGAGGACCGAGAACTCGCCGCGCCGGATCACTTCTTTGCAAGGGCCGGTACTCACCTCTTTAGGAAAAAACTTCCCGAGGTCGGCGAGCATAGGCAGCATCTTAATTTTGTCGAGCAGACCTTGCGGACTCTTCACGTCCATGAAAAGGCGTATCCGATCAGCGATGTCGTTCAGAGAATCGACTTCCAGGGCCAGGTTCATGCGCTTCGCTGAACCGAACTGGTTGATCAACACCTGGTGACCTGGATGGCCTTTGACGTTTTCGAACAACAGGGCCGGACCTCCCGGCGCTATGCGCTCCAATTCAGGGTATCTCGCATTACGACGTCGTCCGGCTTTGGAAACCCGGTCAGTAATTTCCGTAATTTCAAGAATGGGATCGACCTCGGCCTGCACACGGCGTAGTTCGCCGGCGTGCTGCAACGCTTTGATCCAATCGCGAAGATCGCTATACGCCAAGCTTCCCCCTTAAGCCCGGGAACTAAGCTGCTGGAATGAACTCTGAATTATAGAGGCTCGTGGCCGTTTTTTAGGTATCACCCAACTCCGCAGCCGCTCTGTTCATCGAAGCAGGCATCACTCTCTTTTCGAGGGCCTAAAGGAAATATGCCTGCCACTTTGGAAAAGCAAATCATCCAGGCGCTATCGAGCCTGGTGCTGAAACCGCAATCGGCTCAGGGTCCCATTCGCTATCTCGCGACGCTCAGCCAGTCGGATTTGCAGCACACCCGCAAGATCGCCGATTCTCATCATGTTGTTGTGCGATCTCTCGGGGTGGTGCGCGATCAAGCTGCAGGTTTGGGATTTCGCACACTTGGAAACTGGGCAGCCCAGGTCCTACTGGAAGAAGAGGCGCGAATCTCGAATGCAATCACGCACTTACAAGAAATCGTAGGAACTCTCGAGAAGGCCGGGTGTCCGGTAGTTGTAATGAAATCGCTCGACCACTGGCCGGACCTAGGGAACGATCTCGACCTGTATTCAACCGCGTCGGAAACTAACATCGTACGCGTCTTCACACAACAGCTGGGGGCACAGATCGAAGCGCGCAGCTGGGGCGATCGGTTGGCAAAGAAGTGGAATTTCGCTCTGCCCAGCCTTCGTGAATCCGTTGAGGTACACGTGCAACGACTGGGCCAGACGGGTGAGCATCGCCAAATGGCCGAACGCTTCGTTGGGCGAAAGACAACCAAGGAAGTAAACGGAATTCCCTTCCCCGTGCCTGCTCCGGAAGAACGAATCATTGTGGCGACGCTGCAGCGTTTGTACAGGCACTTCTATTTTCGGATCTGCGATATCGCTAACACCGCCGCACTGGTTGAATCGGGAACGATTGATTACAGCGAATTGCGCAAGTCGGCAGATCTCGGCGGAATCTGGCCGGGTGTTTGCACATACCTCAATGTGGTTTGCGATTACATCGCGCAATACCGCGGGCTCGGACTTGCACTGCCGATCGAAGTAAAAGATGCCGCGTTGTTTGGCGGCGAGAAAGTCTCGGCGGAAAAGCTTTTCTTGCGTGTTCCGGTTTTGCCGCAAGGTGCGTCCCTCTACACGCGGCAAGTGACAACTACGGCGCTCCGCGGAGATCTGGCCGCCACGTTGCGCCTCTCGCTGTTGCCCCCCTTGGCTTCGGCAGCTGCGATCGCCTACCGTGTCACTGGCAGCGACAAGGGAATCTGGTAAATGAAAAGGCCGCCTCTTGAAAGAGGCGGCCTCGGCCAGAAGAACGATATCACTAAGACAGAAACTTCTTCTTGAAGAGTCCGGCTAACCCGATCAATCCGCTTCCCAGCATCAGCAAGCTGGAGGGTTCGGGCACCGTAATCAGGTATTCCTGCGGAGAACTCGGTCCGGTCGCCACCGGAGTCACAATACGATAATTGTCAAACTCACCCGGAGTGAAAGCCTGTTTCCCGGCCACATTCAGCCAGTATTGCGAGCCGAGCAACGTGCCTGTCACGGGCTGTACCGGCGTAGACGGGGTGAAAAGGGACCAGATGGCAAAATTGATATCGCCCACTTCGCTCGACGGGGCAGACCCAATCTGCGAGAAAAGCCATGCGGCTTCGTTGTATTCCGTCCCGGCGTTCGTCTGTGTTCCAAACCGCGCCTGCAGATACTGGCCCATGGTATAGATGTTCGCCGTCCAGCTTTCGCCGATGTACACCTCGTGGCTGTAGTCGTCGCAAATGCCGGCGTAGCTGGTGCCATTAATGTTCAGGGTGTAGGGGTAAACGTAGACGCCACCCTGGTTCGCCGGTCCAGCTCCAGTCAGAGTCACGGTGTCCGCGAGAGAAGTTCCCGCTAAGGTCAATAGACAGATAAGTCCCAATCCCAAAGCCCTGAGTTTCAAAGTTCCCCCTAAGTACCGTAATGCCGTACTGCATCCAAGAGGCCAAACGGCAACGGGTTATCTCTTTTAAAAATCAGTTATTTATGCATAGTAATCAGGGGCAGTGTTACCGGAAAATATGCAATCACTTGCACATCGGAGTGGCGAAGTGTGGACTTCTTGTAACAGGACGTTGATTAGGATAGGCGAGCTCGGCCCGGTTCCTGTTTAACCACAAACGGCTTGTGGTGATAGGTGAATGGAGCGGGGTACGGGACTCGAACCCGTTTCGCCGGCTTGGGAAGCCGGGGCACAACCCATATACCAACCCCGCGACGAAGTGAGTGTAGCATCCAGGAAATAGCGCGGCAATTGCAACGCAACGCAAAGAAAGTGGGATGATCAGGATTCGTGATCCCGCTTAACCCCTATTGCGAGTTGGAGTATAGAGCGACTGTATCGAAGCCCACATCTCCCAACGGCAGGACGATGAGGGCACTAGCAGCACCCCTCGCCTAACGAACGAAAAACCTTTTCTTATCTACGTTTGCTGGGACGGCCACATCGAAGAAGCCGACCATCATCTCGTCGCGCGTTTGATCGCCCCACTTCACCGTTGCATCCGGGTCTGGATTGTGCGGGTTTTTATCGGAGTTATCGAACCATGCGATCGCCTGCAGCTCAGTTCCTTTTTTTAAAAATCGCGGTTGCGCTAGACGATAGCTTAGCTGCCAATGAAAGTTGTAGTTGACTCTTAGCAGCGTCTCTACCGTGCCATTCGCGTGAATGATGTTGTACTCGAAGCGCTTGCCTCGAAGATGCATGTGCGGGAAGAAGTTGAGCAGAGTCGCATCGTTGGGGAGAGTTCCGTGCACTTCCACCTCGAAGTTGTCGGCGTGCGGAGGAATCAGAAAGCTACTGTTCGTCAACTGCAGCGTGAGTACGCGCTGCGTGACCGGAACTTTGGAAAAGACGATGCCCACCGCGGTCTGGTCCATGCCAGCGTGACCGTTGGTGGTGTAGTGCATCTGAAAGACGAGATCGGAACCAGCGGGAATGAATTTAGCCATGCCATCGGCCCACCGATCTGGCGAACTTCCAGGCGCATAGACAAGCAGCATGTCACTGTCGGTCCAATGTGCATTACGACGCTGCACCGGATCGGTCAGATCGTTTGCCGTAAACGGCACGCCAACGGGCGCGCCACGAAGCCAGTTCGAATCTGGCGGTCGAATGTAGACCACCGCATGATGCACATACTCGGGCGAAGAAGGCCGTATCTGCGACATCTGTACCCACTTATCCGTCGTGAACCCGGTTGGAACGATTTCATAGGTATAGTCCACATCCCCATTGGTCGGAATCGGCACAGGCTTCGGCATGCGAATGACAACGTCGGGCTCGGGAATGTTCCATGCTTCGGCCCAATGGTGCGGAGATGGCGCGTCGTGAGAGTTGCCGGATGGGGCTCCTGCAGCGGCCCAGGAGGCGAGCGTGGCGATTTGCTCTGGCGATAGCGAAGGATCGTCTGCCCATTTGCCAAATCTTGGATCGGCAAACCATGGCGGCATGTCTTTGGATTGCGTAGCCCTCTTGATTGCCTGCGCCCACGGCTTGGTTTCCTCGTAAGTCACCAGTGAGAACGGAGCAATCTCGCCGGGGCGATGGCAGTTCTGGCAATGCTGTTGGAGTATCGGAACAATATCGCGATAGAAAGTAGGCGACGTGGCTGTCTTGTGCGGCAAGTCGGCTGCGATAAAAAAAAACGCAAATGCGACTGCCGCTCCGCAACTGAGTGCCCGCAATACCCACAACCTCATCGTCGGGACTACCACTTCAAGAGAACGACTTCAGAACAGAATCCAGGGCCCATTGCAGCGAGAATACTGTAGGTGCCCGGCTCACCGCGACGATTCGCCAGAAAATCCTCCAGCACGCACAGCACCGATGCCGAAGAAAGATTCCCGACCCTGCGCAAGCATTCCCAGGAAGCCTCCAAAGCCTTGGCCGGCAGATCGAGAGCGTCCTGGACTGCTTCCAGTACTTTGGGACCGCCGGTATGAATGATCCAGCTGCTGATGTTCTTGCGAGTGAGATCATGTTCCGCGAGCAACGTGTCTATGTCCTCACGCAGGTGTAATTCGACCATGGTCGGCACTTCCGGTGAGAGGACAATTTGGAAGCCGTGTTCCGAGATGTCCCAGCCCATGACCTGCTCAGTCCCGGGATAGAAAACTGATCGCGTAGCAATGATTTCCGGTCCGTCGAAATCACGATCTGATCCCGCAATCACCACCGCGGCGGCACCGTCGCCGAAAAGACCTGTCGAAATCAGATTGGCGACAGATACGTCGTCGCGCTGCCAGGTTAGTGAGCAAATCTCGACTGATAGAAGAATGGCCAACTGGTCGGGAAAAGCACGGACGTAATCCGCCGCACGAGCGATACCAGCAGCTCCCGCTACGCAGCCAAGGCCAAAGATCGGAATGCGCTTAATGTTTGGGGATAGTCCCATCTTGTTTACCAGGCGGGCATCGATGGACGGGCTGGCAATGCCGGTGACAGATACAAAGAAGAAAGCGCCGAGATCCTTCGGCTTGATTCCCGCCGGCGTGATTGCTTTGCAAATGGCTTCCGAGCCTAATTCCTGCGCATGGTCGATCCAGATATTGTTTGTTTTCCCGAAGGTGTTCGCGCGCACGTAGGACTGCAATGGCATCACCGTGTAGCGCGTATCGACTCCGGTTCGACCATGGAGGCGATCGAGGAAGTCGGGGTTCGGTAGCTGATCTCTCCAGTAGCCAGACAAGGCTCCGCTTATCGTCGCCTGATCGTAGGTATTTTTGGGAAAGGCACTTGCCGCATTCACAATTCGCATGGGTCGGGTTCAGACTAGAGACGTTGCGCAGCTCCCTTCAAAGTTTGGCTGCCATTGTTCTCGAAAGCAGCGAATTTGGCAAACGATAAGCGAAAAGAAAAGAGTCACTGCAAATGATTAAGTTCGCGAACGTACAAATGATTCAGAGGAAATTCATGTGCGAGGCCGGCAAGCAGCGTTCGGGCCTTGCCCTTATCCTGATCCCTCAGCGCGGCAACGGCCAGCAAAAGTCGCGCATACGGCAGGAGATAGTGCCCTTTCTCTGCCGTCAGCTGAAGATTCTTCAGCCCGGTCTCTTTATCGGTTTGTGCTCCGCCCATTCGTAACAGCCAGCGCAATGGGGCAGGTTTCAGGCTTAACAGGTAGTTCTCTACCCCGACTGCTATATATGCATCGTAGCAGGTTGGATCGACTTGCAGCAGGCGATCCGCCATTGCGCGACCATCTTTTAAGTAGCTGAGCCCTGTCAAATCCCGTTTTTCGATCAGCGCAGCATAGTCGCCCTGCAAGCCGAGCATCATCACGGAGGCGAATAGGGCGTTCTTGTCATTCGGGTTCTTTGCCAAGGCAGAGTTCGCCAGTTGCTTGGTCTTGCTGATTTGCGATATGAATGCCTGTTTCGTAGCCGGATCAGGACTCAGTTTCGCGCGATGCTCGAAAAAGCTGTCGTTGGTGAAGAATTCGCTTTCGAGGATGTGCAACCGGTCGAATTCGGAAAACAAATAGGCGGCAGCATTGGAAACCGGCCCCATGGGATCGGCGGGATAGGCGCGCTGCCAATCTTCGAATTGCCGATGCGCATTCTCGAATTGAAGGTTGTACATATCGCGGTAGCCAAGTTCCAAGCCGGTGGGCTTGCTGTCCGCGTATCCAAGACAGGATGCGAGAACCAGAAAAAGTGCCGGGATGTAGTGCAGCTTCATGTAATGGTGATTTTGAGGGAACAGCAACCTCTTGAGGATGGCTTCTGAGGTCCTACCCACTCTCTATTGGAACCCGTTTATTCGGCAGTGGTTGCGGCTCCAGTAATTTCGTATCCTTAAATTGACCACCTAGAAATAGCTTCCGGGCAAAGATGACATTCTATTTACAACAGCCGGAAACTCTGCTTTGCTTGAGTCCCGGATCTGACCGTGAGCAAGGCGGCAGCAGCGTACCTTCCTAAATTCCTGCTTGCAATAGGGTGCCTGGTGACACTCTCCTGCACCGACGCACCTCGCTCCGTACCAACGATTCAGACGGCGTCAAGCCATGGGCAGTACAGTCGCACACGCGGCGGACCGCCGCGCGACCTGTCCGAAGATGAGCAGGAGGGCGGACATACGTTAAAACGCCATGTCGGACGCACCGACGCCGAACTTCGCGACCGGCTGAAACACGAGCCGAACATCTCTGCGGCTTCGACGTACACGGATCGTACGACAGCAGAGTTTGCTGTCGGTGAGTCCATTCGTCAGAATCAAGATCGCGTTCAGCGCTGGCTCGATCGTCCTGGCCGGCATCCGAACCTGGTGCTTGATTACCGTGCAGACCAGCCAATTGGGCGAACGATGAATCGGGGCGACTCAAATTCCATTCCCTGTTCGAATGCTGTTGTGGTATTGAAATGGGCAGGGTCCCGTCATTACTACGTGCTGACTAGTTATCCGGAGTGCCGATGAGCGACCGCAAGTCTTCCGCCAGCGTTTCCAAAAGCGATTATCCGAAGTTCTCCGAATTTTTGCGTGGTTATCTGCACCAGGATGCACACGAGGAGTACGACACAGCCGACGAAGCCGCGCAGGAATTTCTCTCGGATGCCGACTCGGAAGAAAGAATCACACTCCAGAATGAAGTAAAGAAGTTTCAGGAGTGGAGCACACACCAGAGCCTGACCTCGCAAAACTCAGCCCTGAAATCGCTCGGAGGCTACTGGTCATTCGCGAACACAGCCGACGTTGACCGGTTTCTGAAAACACTTCTGGGTGCACGCCCCAGGCACCACGAAGATGAAGAAGATGAGTTGTAATTGCCGCGACTTGAGGTCGCATACTGCGATGTCGAACATGAATCAAATCTGTCGAAAACTGGGTGTCTGAAGGGCTGGCTAAGCCAGCTGTTCAATTTTGGATTGCGGACCCGGAAGGCAATCTAATGGCTCAGTGGCGAAGTGTCGGGGACTCCGAGAAGAGACGCGCTTTGCTGCCGGGATGACGAAGGAAGTCGCCTTCGAGCCGGTGAATGGCGAAATCAATGACCGCATCGACGATGCGTACCGCGCAAAATATAAACCCAGCCCATACCTGAAGCCCATAATTGGGAAGTGTGCCCGGTCTGCAACCGTCAGGATTGTGCCGCGTGACTCCGAATCGTGGTCATGGAAAGAATCATGCCGCACGTAATAGTGAAATTGCTGGCCTGGCAAGTCGGAAGAGCAGAAATCTCGGCTAGCTGATGCAATCACCAGGAATGTAATGGAGATTCTGCGCTACGGTGAGGAAGCTATTTCCGTCGCGATGGAAGAAGTCAAGCCACGAGATTGGCTCAAGAAGGTATACAAGCCCGACATCCTGAACAAATGGGACAAAGTCTACAAAAAGCCGGGCTATGACCCGACCGATCTATAAATCGGTCGCAGGTATCGACTGGAGCGAAGTACAACGTAATTAGAGGCAACCGCCTAGTCGATCTGCTTCACGTCGATGATGTTCCCCTGCAGCACCAGGAATGGCACGCCGAGGGTAAGATTTTCGCTCGGCGGATCATGGGTCAGGTCGTAAATGTGCAATATCCCGCCCTGAGCCACATAGATCAAAGCGCGGTTGTCCAGAGGCAGCATCCCGGTAACGTCGCCTGATGGGCACGTTGCAGTTCCCGCCACACACGGATTGATGTAGGCGGTCTGTGACGTAGTATTCAGGATGCTCATGCATTTTCCATCCGGGCAATTTCTTGCACCGATGAAAAGCTGTCCCTTGGTGGTAAGCACCATGTTGTTGTGGTAGCCGTCGCCTATGGGGATCGCTGATTTGCTAACAGTTAAACTCGAAGCGTTGAGGATGTCCAGCAATCCTCCGCTTGCACCGGTTCCAGCAACATAGAGATTGTTCGCGCCATCAATGATCCCAACTGTTGCCGCGGAAACCGGCGTGGGTGTGCCAACCACACCACTGCTGATGGTGAGTGCCGCCACGTTTGCGGTTGTACCGCCGCATTCGGGCCCACAGCTCAGGATGTAAGCGGTCTTATCGTCGCTGCTGAAAACTGCATTTACCGGATGATCGAAACTCGGGCTGGTAATAGGAGTGGCAGTTCTCGCTGAAGTATCGACGAGGTTCACACCATAATCGTCGCCGAAAACCAGCAGCTTTGTTCCATCGTGGCTCAAGACGAGCCGGCGTGCTTGGGAAATGGCAACCGTCGTGACGAGGGTGCCACTGGTGATGTCGATGAACTGAACAGCTCCAAGCAGAGATGTACCAGCTACGGAAGCGCCTGGTTCGGCAACGATGAGCAGTTCGTCGGAGCTGCAACCATTAGTTCCGGGAACGCACGGAATCGGCATTGCGACCATGCTTTGTGGTCCGCCGCCGATTGCCGACGAAAGCCCGACCGTCCCACTAGTTGCCTCGGTCTGACTGTCAATTACAAATATAGAGTTGGTAGTGCTCCCGAAGACCGCCGTCTTCGTCTTGTCGGGCGTTAATGCCATGTTCGACGCGCCAGTAACACTCAGAATCGCGGGATTATTGAACGAAACTGTATCCTGCGTAGCGTCGATTACATAAATCTGACCGCCGTTCACCAGAGGCGTCGAAGCGATGACCCGATTTGCCAGTCCGCTGGGGCGCGGCGGCTGGGAACTTCCGCCGCACGATAACAATAAGAAAAGCGTCAGGATTGCCAAACAGCAGAAGAAGAAACGCGATTTCAAAACGTACTCCGATGAATTCGGCGCAGCAATGTTGTTGAAAACGCTGATTATAGCAGAGCGAAACTGTGTCATTGCTGCGAAGGGGGTAAGCGCAAGGTGGCGCGAGTTGACGGCGTCATTTACATTTCCTGTAGGCGAGATCTGGCGCCTCTGCGCTCTAACAAAATAATGCCGAATGACTTCTTAAGCCGACTTAACGAAGGTCCCATGCTCTGCGACGGAGCCATGGGAACCCTTCTCTATTCCAAAGGCGTATTCATCAACCGCTGTTACGACGAATTAAACCTCTCCCAGCCTGAGTTGATCCGCGGCATTCACCAGGAGTATCTCCAGGCCGGTGCCGAAATCATTGAGACCAACACCTTCGGTGCGAATTCGTTTCGGCTCTCCCGCTACAGCCTTGGCGACAAAGTACGCGAGATCAACACTGCGGGCATTCGTCTGGCGAGGGAGGCGGCGAAGAGTTTCGATGCCTATGTAGCCGGATCCGTCGGACCACTGGGTGTGCGAATCGAGCCTCTCGGTAAAGTCGCGCTTGATGAGGCATATCAGTCTTTTCTGGAACAGATCACTGCGCAGATGGAAGCGGGTGCTGACCTGCTGATACTGGAAACGTTTGTCTCCCTGGAAGAATTACATCAAGCGATCCGTGCGGCGCGCACGGTGAACTCGAAGATACCGGTGGTTGCTCAGGTAACGATTGACGAAGACGGCAACTGTCTCGACGGCTCGACGCCGGAAACATTTGCCGCGAAATTAGCGGGCTGGGACGTCGAGGTCCTTGGCTGCAATTGCAGTGTCGGTCCAGTCGCCATGCTCGACGCCTTGGAGCGCGTACGCGCCGTTACCGATTCCCTGCTCTCCGCACAGCCGAACGCCGGAATGCCACGTTCGGTGGATGGCCGCAATATTTATCTCTGTTCGCCCGAATACATGGCGAGCTATGCAAAGAAGTTTGTTGCCGCAGGTGTGCGCTTGGTGGGCGGGTGCTGCGGAACTACTCCTGAACATATTAGAGCCATGAAGTCAGCGCTGCGCGTGGGGGAAGCGCGATCGACTTCCTTTCAGGTCATAACGAAACCAAAGACCGCAGTGGCTGTTGAACCTGCGCCTCTGTCGCAACGGTCGAAGCTCGGGCAGAAGTTGGCATCTGGAGAATTCGCCACCATGGTGGAGATCGTTCCACCTAAGGGAATCGACATTGTGAAGGAGATTGACGGCGCGAAGTATCTAAAATCCGTCGGGGTTGACGCCGTCAATATACCCGACAGCCCGCGCGCCTCCGCTCGCATGAGCAATCAGGCACTCTCGATTCTCATGCAGCAGCAAATCGGCATTGAGACGGTGCTGCACTACACCTGCCGCGATCGCAATGTGCTGAGTATTCAATCGGATCTACTGGGTGCGTCGGCGATTGGCCTGCGGAATATTCTCTGCATCACAGGGGATCCGCCGAAGCTCGGCAATTATCCCGATGCGACCGCGGTCTTTGACGTCGATTCCATTGGACTGGTGAACATCGTCCATAACCTGAACTGCGGTTTGGATATTGGTGGTAATCCAATTGGCACCGGAACCAATTTTGTGGTTGGCGTGGGTGCCAATCCGGGTCTGCCCGACATCGACGAGGAGATCCGCCGCTTTGAGTACAAGGTGGAAGCCGGCGCGGAGTACGTAATCACTCAGCCAGTCTTTGACGTCGAACTCCTGGAAGGATTTTTACGGCGTATCGAGCATGTGCGCATCCCGGTTATCGCCGGCATTTGGCCATTAACCAGCTTGCGTAACGCTGAGTTCATGAAGAACGAACTGCGCGTTTCTGTCCCAGATGAGATCATGCGCCGGATGGCAAGGGCTACCAATGCCGAGGAGGCTCGCGCCGAAGGCGTGGGCATTGCCAGAGAAATGTTGCTGCGCCTCAGGGATGTCGTCCAGGGGGCGCAGATCAGTGCGCCTTTCGGAAAGTACAATGCGGCGGTCGATGTTCTGGAAGTCCTCGGTAGCCAGGGCGGACGAGCCTCTGCTGGAAGCAGTTTGTAGATCATTCGTCCTGTCCGATCGTCAGCTTGTCCGCCGAAGCTATAAGAATATGCCGGTATAAATCGGTTTACTAGGTAATTTCCGGAATGGTAATTAAGCAGATTTTCACAGCACCATCACTGCTGAATTGGACTAGAATGCTTTTGGGGAAGGACATTGGCAAAGTTCGAGGAGTGCCTGGATAGACTCGAGAAAATAGTTGATCAATTAGAAAAGGGAGATATTCCCCTCGAGCAGGCGTTAAAACTCTTCGAAGAAGGTGTTCAGCTGTCGAACTCGTGTCGAAAAGAACTCGAGGACGCAGAAGGCAAAGTTGAGATTCTTCTAAAGCAGAATGGGAAGCTGCAACCGGAGCCTTTCGACAGCATGAGTGAAAAAGTTGAAACTCGTAAGTAGCGCTGCCGGGCGCTAAGTTTGCCAAAACTTCAACCTGCGGTATAACCGCAGCTCCAGCCAGTAGGAGATCGGAAAATGCAGCCCCTCAGTGTAGTTATCGCTCAGCCCGACCTGCGGACTGCGAGTCAATTAGCCGCAAGTATGCGAACCAGATTTCGCAATGTAGCCGTCACGCAGGAAAAGGAAAACTTGCGGGCGGAGATCCTGAAGTCTCGTGCGGCATTGGCCGTTGTTGACCTTGAATTGCTTCCTCTGCCGGAAGTTAAGGAACTCTGCCGTGAACTCAATAACGTTCGTGTTGTCTGCACTCATCGCATCGCGGACGAAAAACTCTGGGCGGCAGTCCTGGGCGCTGGTGCAGAAGACTGCTGCACGGCCGGCGACATTCCTGGAATCATTTCCGCTGCGGAGCGCTCGCTGATTCCTCGCGCTCTTGCGAAAGCAAAAGCTGCATAATCAGAACTAATCTCATCGGCGCGGACGTATGGTCCGCGCTTTTTTATTGCGCACGAAGTAGTTGAGACTTGTGGCGGATCACGCGGTAAGGCCCAATTCTTTCAAGGATCTTCTCTCACCACGCAATTCCAACTGATCGTAAGTGCAGAGCTTCGGATCTTTGTCGGGTCTCCACCTCAGGAACTTCGTCCCGTGGCGAAAGCGCCCGCCCGAAAAGTGATCGTACTGAACTTCACAGACGAGCTTTGGCTGGAGCGGCTCCCATTCTCCGGTGCGTTCGGTCGACCATCGGCTCGGACCACCCGGCGCGCTCCCGGTAAAACCGGAACCGTCCTTAAGCTTCTCAACAATAGGTTTCAACTTTGCCCGCATCTCGATGTTAAAGCTGGATGTAAATCCCACGTGATTCAACTTGCCGTCGTAATCGTACAGGCCAAGTAGTAGTGATCCGATCCCGCCTCCCTTACTGGCATACCGGAACCCTCCGACGACGCAATCGGCACTCCGGATGTCCTTGATCTTCATCATTGCTGTGCGTTCACCCGACGTGTAAGGCATATCCAAACGCTTTGCCACTACGCCATCGAATCCGCTCCCGGATAGTTCAAGCATCCAACGTTGCGCTTCTTTCAAGTCGTGCGTCATCGGCGAGAGGCGGATCGAGCGATTCCGGAGCCCCTTAAAGAATTGCTGTAGTTGCTTCTTGCGTTCACTAAGCGGACGCTCGGTCAACTCTCGCGCTTTTTCATCGACCAGCAGATCGAAGACAAGATAGCTTGCCGGTGTGTCGCGCGAGAGCTTGCGGATACGGCTTTCAGCCGGATGAATTCTCATGAGGAGATCGTCGAATGACAACTTGCCGCCATCCACAATAACGATCTCGCCGTCCATGACGAACTGCTTATGCGGAAGTTGCTGGAGAGCTTCGACCATCTCGGGAAAATAGCGCCCCAGTGGCTGACCGCTCTTCGATTGCAGCAGCACTTCGTTGTCTCGACGGAATGCCAGGCAGCGGAACCCATCCCATTTCGGCTCGTAGATCCAGTTGTCACCTGCTGGAATCGTGTCTACCGGCCGCGCTTCCATGGGAGGGTATGGCGGCCGAATTGGCAGGTCGATGCTCGGGAATTCGACCTTCAGCTCTTCGGGAGCGATGGCTCTATTCGCCTCAACTGCAGGCCCCTTATCCCATTTACCATGAGGTTTTGTTGCGGTCATCGATCTGGTTAGATGCGAAAGCTCCCTGCAGCAAATGAAGTGGCAGAGTTGGTTTTTACCGTTAGTCTTTCCGCCCGCGAGCATAGCCGTTTCACATCACCGGAAAATGTAAGTCACTCATTTATACTGCCCATTTATGCTCAAGGACATTCTTGAACAGGGGCAGAGTCTAGCGGATGAAGCCCTCGAACGCCTGTTGCCGCCCAGCACGCAATACCCGCCATCGATTCATGAGGCGATGCGGCATTCGGTGTTTGCGGGCGGCAAGCGCCTCAGGCCCATACTCTGCATGGAAGCGGCACGTATGATTGCCGGCATGCTTCCCGATGGCGTAGCCGAGCTGGGCGGGGCTATCGAGATGCTGCACACCTATTCGCTCATCCACGATGACCTTCCGGCCCTGGATAACGATGATCTTCGCCGCGGGCGCCCGACTTGTCACAAGGCTTTCGGTGAGGCTCTCGCGATTCTCGCCGGCGATGCACTACAGACCAATGCCTACGAGGTCATGGCGAACCTACGCTGTCCCGCAGAAGCACGCGTGCGCATCATCGGTGAACTGGCGCACGCAACCGGAACCATCGACGGAATGATTGGTGGGCAGGTAATGGACCTGGAATCAGAACACTCAACCCCTGATCTGAAGACGGTCGAATACATCCATCGCTCAAAGACAGGCGCCCTGATTACCGCCAGCGTCGTAACCGGCGGCCTGTATGCAGGTGGCACACCCAACGATATCGACCGGTTGCGCTGTTTCGGTCAATCACTTGGGCTCGCATTCCAGATCGTCGACGATGTACTGGACTTGACGCAATCCTCTGAACAACTCGGCAAGACGGCTGGCAAGGACAAGAGTTCGGAGAAAGCTACTTATCCGGCGCTATTCGGAATTGATGAATCACTGCGAAAGGCCGACGCGCTGGTCAGCACTGCAATGAGTCAGCTCGAAGCCTACGGCACACGGGGGGATGCGTTGCGGACAATTGGACATTATCTGGCGGAAAGAAAGAAATGAATGCATCGGCGCTGGATGTCCTGGCGATTGCTGCGCATCGCGACGACGTGGAGCAGACCTGCGGCGGCACGCTGCTGAAAGCTGCGCAGCGCGGACAGCGGACTGGAATTCTTGACCTCACACGGGGCGAGCTCGGGACGCGCGGCACGGCTGACGACCGGGAGCGCGAGGCGGTGGACGCGGCCAAAATTCTTGGCGTGTCGTGGCGCGGCGCGCTCGATATTCCTGACGGGCGGGTCGAAAACACATACGAAAATCGTCTGAAGGTCGCATATGTGATCCGGCTTACGCGTCCCCGTGTCGTCATACTTCCCTATTGGAAAGGGCGTCACCCGGATCACTACACGTGCTCGATGCTCGGCTATGAAGCGTGTTTCCTGGCTGGTTTGACAAAGCTGGATCTGAGCTCAGTTTCCGAGTCGTCTCTGCACTTGAATCTGACGACTGACCACTGGCAGCGGACAGCTAAGCTCCTACCACAGCGGCCATTCAAAATTCTGTACGCGACCTTGTACTACGACGTGCGGCCCACCTTTGTGATCGACATTTCTCAGCAGTTCGAAGGGAAGCTGAAATCGATTCTTGCCTACAAATCTCAATTCAGCGACCAGCAGGCAGGAGCCGATATCTTCCCTGCCGCCGCCGAAATCCGCACGCGCGTGGAATCCATGGCGCGCTTCTACGGCATGCTCGCCGGAGTCGACCACGCGGAACCCTTCCTGCAGAAAGAAGTCGGGCTGGTGGAGGACCTGACCGCTATTCCGGTAAAGTCGATTTGAAAAGAAGCAATCACCATGAGCTATCAGCACTCAGGAAAATCGGCGTTGCAGTCACGCTATCGCTTCCTCGCCACCGCCACCCCGTCACGGATCGGCAGGATCGTAGTAAAGAAATCCTTGTCCGCGTACATGGCCTTATTCAGCTCAACGATTGCCTTGGTGCTCTCCTGCTGTGAAGGCTTAAGCTCAGGGTTCCCGGCTGCGTATGACACGCGCCCGCTCCAGAGCACGTTGTCGGCGACGAATAATCCGCCTCTGCGGATGCGGGAACGCGCGAGTCGCCATGCCCGTGGATAATCTTCTTTGTCGATATCGCAAAAGATGATATCGAATTCGCGATTCTGTTCCGACAGTACTTCCAATGCATCGCCCACGTGCACTGTGATTCGATCGCTCACGCCCGCGCGCTGGAAATAGCCGCGGGCCTCGTCTGCCTTCTTCGAGTCTCCGTCCGTGTAAATCACCTGTCCACCTTCGCTGACGGCCCTTGCCCACCAGATAGTCGAATACCCGATGGCCGATCCGGCCTCGAACACCTTTTTGGCGCCAATCATCTGCGCGAGTTGGGTGAACACTCGGCCGACGATCGGACCTACAATCGGAATATCGCGTTTCTCGGCCTGCTCTTCCATTTCCTGGAGGACAGCGTCGCGTTGCGGAAGCATGGCATAGAGATAGCGCTCCACAGCCTCCCCGGTGATTGTCTGCGCATCGGGATAATTGCTCTGATTGAATTTCATGCTTATTCGAGTGTCTGTCCTGGTTTCATTGCCACAATGTTTGTTGATTTTGGCGCGTACTTCTCCAATTCTTGTGGAGTCCCGATCAGCACGGGAAAAGTTCCAAAGTGCATTGGGATGACGTGTTTGGGTTGCAGCAGGTTCAGCGCATATCCTGCCTCGCGCGGCGACATAACGAAATGATCGCCAACAGGAAGGCAGGCGACGTCTGGCGCATACAGCTCATGAATGATCTTCATGTCGCCAAAGACCGCGGTGTCGCCCGCATGATAGAGCTTCAGCCCGCTTTCAAACTGAATGACGTAGCCGCAGGCTTCGCCGCCATAAACGATCGATCCATCATCGTCCTGAATGCCGCAGGAATGGACGGCGTTGACCATGGTGACGCGAATGTCTTCTACCTGCTGCGTGCCGCCCTTGTTCATTGGAGCGATCTGCTGCACGCCTTTCTTCTGCATCCAGGTGCAGAGCTCGAAAATTCCGACTACCTTCGAATTATGTTTTCTGGCAATGGCAACCGCGTCGCCGATGTGGTCGAAGTGTCCATGCGTGCACACCAGCAGGTCAGCCTTCCTCACGTTTTTTTCGGACTCGGGGCACATCGGGTTACCCATCACCCAGGGATCGATATAGACAGTTGTTCCACGTTTGGTTTGAATGCGGAAAGTTGCATGCCCCAGCCACGTCAGTTTAATACCCTTCAGATCCATAGCTCACCTTTCAACCCAACCAAAAGAAGATGCATTCTAGCCGCCGCGTTGTCTCCCCCGCAATTTAATGACGTTCGGTTTATGTTTGGTTAATCTTAGGCATGCACGGCGCGCCACAGTCTCCCGAACTCCGAGTCCTTCTGACCCGCGAGCGCATACAGGCGCGCGTTGCCCAGATGGCAGCAGATATTTCACGCGACTATGCGGACCAATCGGTCGTGCTCGTTGGAGTGTTGAAAGGAGCAGCCATTTTTCTCAGTGATCTCGCGCGCCAGATTCAACTCGATGCCACTTTCGACTTTATCAGCGTTTCGAGCTATGGAAGCGGCAAACAGTCCAGCGGGGAGGTGCGCTTGAATAAAGACGTGGACCAATCCATGGCCAACAAGAACATTATTCTTGTGGAAGACATTCTCGATACCGGTCTGACGTTGCAATTCTTGCGCCGCCTCTTTCTGAATCGCGCTCCCCGTAGCGTGAAGATAGCCGCACTGCTCGATAAGAAATCCCGACGAACCGAACCCGTAGAAGCAGATTACGTCGGCTTCGTCATCCCTGATGAATTCGTTGTCGGCTATGGACTCGATTACAACGAGCGCTACCGCAATCTCCCGGACATTTGTATTCTTCCTCCGGAAATGCAGTAGGCCTGTTGCGCACACCTGCCCTCGACGTCTGATCGATGGCAGCTCGACGCCGGCTGTTATCATGACCAAGACTCTGCCGGGATGAACGTCAGCACAGCCAAATCGAATGCAAGTATCGAGACATTTCTTCTCGAAGTAGCCGACGTGGTCAATACCACGCTCGATCTCGATACCCTGTTGCGCCGCGTTGCTGAGATCATCCGGCGAATTATCGATTACCAGATTTTCGCCATTCTTCTGCTCAATGAAAAGACCCAGGAGCTCCGCTTTCGGTTTGCCATCGGACACACGCCTGAAACGGTAGAGAAAACCCGCGTAAAGGTCGGCGAGGGCGTCACTGGCCTCGCTGTTCAGAACCGTGAAACAGTCCTGGTGAACGACGTCAGCAGCACACCATACTACATCGAAGCAATCCCGGAAGTCCGTTCTGAGCTGGCGATTCCACTGATCGTTAAAAATCACGTTATCGGCGTCATCGACATCGAATCGACGCAGGCCAACTACTTCACCGAAGAGCACTCGCGCCTTCTGACGGTCGTTGGCTCGCGTATTGCGATGGGCATCGAGAACGCGCGCCTTTACACCCGCATCTCGCGCCAGGCGCGGACTCTGACACTGCTGAACGAAATCAGCCGCGACCTGTCTTCGATCCTCAATTTGGATGAACTGCTGAAGCGTATCGGCGAGCAACTCACTCGTATTATCGACTACCAGATGTTCAGCATTCTGCTCGTCGATTCCACGGGCACGAAACTGGATCACCGCTTTTCTCTTCGTTTCAATGAAAAGGTTCAGATCAAGCAGCAGATTCCGGTCGGAGAGGGTTTGGTTGGCTATGCGGCAAAACAAAAAGAGCCTCTGCTCGTCCCCGATGTGACCAAAGATCCGCGTTATATCAAGCTAAATCCGGAGACACGTTCTGAACTGGTGGTGCCGCTGATTCACAAGGGCAACTGCATTGGTGTCCTGGATCTCGAGCACACGAAGCGGCGTTTTTTCACGGAAGATCACCTGCGGACCATGACGACACTGGCGGCGCAGATCGCGATCGCCATCGAGAATGCGCGGTTGTACGAGCGGGTGACGCTGCAGGAGCAACGCCTGGAGCGCGACCTGGCCCTGGCTCGTACGCTCCAGTTTCGCTTGCTCCCTGGCAAGTTCCCTTCTCTCGCGAATGCGGAGCTAGCGGCTCGATTCAATCCAGCTCAGGCGATTGGCGGCGATCTCTACGATTTTCTCCAGTATCCGCCCAGTCCGTCTGGCGGCTGCCCGAACTGCCTTGGCATCGCGATAGGCGACGTGAGCGGCAAAGGTCCGGCTGCGGCACTTTATGCGGCGCTGGTCAGCGGATTCCTTCGTTCCCACGCAACCGACCGTCCCGGCGCAGCCGAAATGCTGTTCCTGATCAACAAATCTCTCGCCGAGCGCCGCGTGGATGCCCAGTACGTCACGCTGGCTTACGCAACGTGGAAAGACGAGGATCGCATTCTGCAGGTTGCGAATTCCGGCCTACCGCGTCCCATTTATTGCAATCAGGGCAAGCTCCAGCGCGTGGAAGCAGTAGGTCTGCCTCTTGGGCTGTTTGATACCGTCGAGCACGAGCAACTGGCATTCAAAGCTCTACCCGGAGACGTTTTCGTCTTCTTCAGCGACGGCTTGGTCGACGCTACCAGCCCGGAGGGCGTTCTGTTTGGGCGCGGCCGGATTGAAAAACTTGTTGAACAAAACTGGAGACTCAATGCCGATGACCTTGTAAAGGTGCTTTTCCAGGCGGCTAAAGATCACACGGCCGGCGCCGAACAATTCGATGATCAGACCGTTGTCGCATTGAAAGTCAAAGGATCAAGCAAAACTCGCACGCAAAAATGACCAAATCCTCACAACCTGAAGGGCGGCCCCCTGCATTTCCCTATCTGGCGGATCCGCGTAGAAAAGCTATGCGCAAACTGCATTGCGAACGACTTCCGCTCAACAAACTCGCTGAACAGTACGGCACACCGCTGTACGTGTATTCGGGATCGACAGTTCGCAGCCGCTATCAGGCGTTCGATGCCGCATTTGACTCCATACCGCACCTGGTCTGCTACTCGGTGAAAGCAAATTCGAATCTCTCGATTCTGCGCATGCTCAGCAAAATGAGATCGGGATTTGACATTGTCTCCGGAGGCGAACTCGAGCGCGTCCTCGTTGCTGATAAGAAGGCCGCAGAGCGCGTTGTGTTTTCAGGAGTTGGCAAGACGGCGCCGGAAATGGATCTGGCGCTGCGATCCGGCATTCTGATGTTCAATGTTGAAAGCACCTCGGAGGTTGAGCTGCTTGCGAACCGCGCTTCAAGACTGAAGAAGCATGCTCGCGTTGCCGTCCGCGTCAACCCCGATGTGTTTGCCGAAACTCATCCTTATATTTCTACCGGACTCCGGAAACACAAGTTCGGTGTGCCAATCGAAGAGGCACGCGGACTGTACCGAACCATTGCGCGTCATCGTTATCTCAAAGCGTCGGGCGTCAGCGTACACATCGGGTCGCAGATAACCAGCGTAGGTCCATTCGGCGACGCCATGCAGCGCGTGGCGGATTTCGTTGGCGTACTCCGTTCCGATGGACATCAAATCGATTACATCGACGCGGGCGGCGGCCTCGGCATTCAATATCACGAGGCCGCGCTGGATACTTTTCCAGAGAAGGCAAAAACGTATGCGGTATCGATCTCTAAGCCGCTGGCCGAATTGGGCGTTACTCTTCTGCTCGAACCTGGCCGCTCGATTATCGGACCGGCCGGAGCACTGCTCACGCGCGTCCTTTATCACAAGCAAAACGATGGAAAGCAGTTCCTCATCGTGGACGCGGCGATGAATGACTTGATTCGTCCGACGCTGTACAGTGCCCATCACGAGATTGTCCCCGTGGACTTGGCACCCGATGCAAAGACTGCAACCTATGATGTTGTGGGACCGATCTGCGAGACGGGCGATTTCTTTGCGCGCGATCGCGAGTTGCCCGTGACTGGTGAAGGTCAATTATTGGCCATTCTGGATGCGGGCGCGTATGGGATGTCGATCGCGTCGAACTACAACACGCGTTCTCGCCCACCTGAAGTGTTAGTCGACGGCAAGAAAGTCAGACTGATTCGCCGGCGCGAAACGGTGCGCGACCAGGTCCGCATTGAGCGCAAAAGCCTTTAATCGTAGAGTTCAGACAGCGATGCATATGCCCGCCGAAGGTGCGGAATCACAATACTGCCTCCGACTACCAGTGCGACGTTCAGGGCTTCTTCCTGCTCCTGCCGCGTCGCCGCAAGCCGGTACGACTGGATGATGTGATACTTGATGCAATCATCGCAGCGTAGTCCGGCGGAAACCACGAGTCCCATCAGTTCTTTGTACTTCGCAGGAATCGCACCTTCGAGATACGTGTTGTGGTCGATATTCTGGAAGCGTTTGACCAGATAGTTATCAGCAGCGGTAACGATCTCGTTGAGCCGGGACCGATCCTGCAGAAACTGCCGAGCGATGGCGCTTTTTGTTGCAACATCCTCTTCCGAATGCTGATATACAGGCTCGCTTCGTTCAGAACTCATGTTGTCGAGAATAGCAGCAGGGTTGGAGAGTGTCAGTACTTCCTATCGCTGTCCCCATTTCAGCTTCGTCCGAAGGACGTCGAAGAAAGTCCGCTTCATTCGCAACAATGACGTCTTGTAGGGCGACTTCCTGCATTGCAGGCGGTCACCCTGGCAGAGCGGCATTCCCATTTGTCCATCGATGCTGAGAAATGCTTCGTCGCACGTGGAGCCGACCACCAGTTCGATTTCGATGTCGTCGGGAAGGACAATAGGCCGGTGAGTTAACGAATGCGGGCAAATCGGCGAGATCACCAGGGCCTCGACCGAAGGCGTGAGAATCGGGCCACCTGCGGCCAGCGAATACGCGGTGGAACCAGTCGGAGTGGCGATGATCAGTCCATCGCCCTTGTAGCTGGAAACAAAGCCTCCCCGGAGGTACAGATCGAAGCTAGCCAGGCGCGCGATGGTGCTCTTGCCGATCACGACATCATTCAGAGCATGAAATTCCGAAATCTGCCGCGAATCGCGCACGACCCTTGCGTGCAGCATGGCACGTTTTTCGACCGAGCAGGCGCCCGACTGAATGCCCTCGAGTGTGGCATACAGATCGTCGATCGGAACTTCCGTCAGGAATCCGAGGGACCCAAGATTCACGCCAAGAATCGGAACTGCCGTTGCCGCGAATACACGCGCTGCCGAAAGTAATGTTCCGTCTCCGCCCAGCACGATAACCAGTTCCGGAGACTTCGACGCTAACTGCTCCCGGTCCACCACGATCTCCGGTTCGTTCAGATACGTGGCCGATTCCCGGTCAATGTAGACGCTGTATTGGTGATCGATGAGCCATCGAAGCAGCGCTGGCAGAATTTCAGCAACCTCAGGCTTCTCCGGCTTGGAAACAATGGCGGCGACTTTCATTCAGGCAGTGCATCACAACCGATGCGAATTCGAATTGTATCGGATCAATGCAGCCAGATCGACCTGCAACGAGGGAAGGCTCCTAAGTGTGATCAACTCTTAACTGCATTGTCATTTGCCGGTTGAGCATAGAGTAGGAATTCTCGGTTCCCTTCTGTGCCCAGGATCGGCGACTCGATGGGCTCTTTCACACTGAAATTAAGCAGTCGCAATGCGTCTTTAACCTTCACTACAGCGGCCGAGTGCGCCTGCGGGTCACGAACGATACCGCCTTTTCCGACCTGTTCTCGGCCAACTTCGAACTGCGGTTTCACGAGAACCACAATGCTTGGCCGGGCGCCTAGACTTCGAGCCGCGTCTACGACGGCGGGCAAAACTAATGTTGAGGAAATGAAAGAAACGTCCATTACGATCAGATCGACAGCTTCGCCAAGATCTTCCGCCTCGAGATAACGTGCATTGGTCTTTTCTAACAAGCGCACCCGCGCGTCCTTTCGCAGTTTGAAGTCAATCTGGCCGTATCCCGTATCGACTGCAATCACTTTTTTTGCGCCATGTTGCAGGAGACAGTCGGTAAAACCTCCGGTAGAAGCGCCGATATCCAGGCATGTCTTGTCACGGAGATCGATTCCCCAGTACTGCAATGCAGCCTCAAGCTTCAGGCCGCCACGACTCACGTAGCGGAGGTCGTCCCCAAGCATTCTTATGTCGGAATCCGCAGGTACAGGTGTGCCCGGTTTTTCGATCCTTTGTCCATCCACCAACACTTTGCCGGCCAGAATGAGTGCCTGCGCGCGTTCGCGGGAAGGAACGATTCCCTTATCGACCAGCAATTTATCGATCCGAACTTTCAACTTGTCGTCTGCCTTTTGACGTACGCCTCTGTAAATGTTCGATTAAATTCGTCTGCCACTTATTTCTTTCGATTCACGGAATCGTTAGCACTTGTTCATGTGCAATGTGTTGAACATACGGCTTTTGTTGACCTTACGCATCCCTTATTCTCAATTTCCACAAAATTTTCCACAGCGGTGTTGAAAAATACGAGCTGGCTTTGGCATAAAAATTCCTGCTGATTTTCATTCGAATACAGGTTTTCGCTTATCGCGAAGTTTGGGCATCGCGCTGCACACGCCGGTTAACCTGCTGAGAAAAACGTCGAGTACAATCCTCGGTTAGGCGGCCACCCATTTCGAATGACAGCTCAAAACAGTAAGCAGCTCAAGACAACACTGAAACGGCGACAGTCACTCGCACCGCCGTTGGCGACTACTGATCTGCTGAAAGACATGTATCGGCGTATGCTTCATATCCGGAAACTGTGCGGGCACGAATGCAGCTGTTCGGGGTTGTTAGAACCAAAAATAAATTCGGAAGGGGTTACAGTTGGCGTTGCTGTCGAACTACAAGCCAAGGATACCCTTTGCGCCGAGCTTACGCATCTTCTCCAGTGCGCGGCTTCGACGACCGGCACCGAATTTCGCAGCGTGATGACTTCCCTCACACGCAACCGCGGTCAGTTACCATTGCGCCTCTGGAGAGGAGGCCCGGGCATTGTTCCGCCGGACTCATCCGGCCGTGCGCAGATCGCGTTGGGAGTAGGCGTGGCGCATGCATTCCGCGCACTGGAGCAGCCAGCGGTATGCGTAGTTTTGGCCGGTGCATGGAGCAGCAGCCTGATTTCGGCGTTCGAATCCTTAGAACTCGCTGCGCTGCAGAAGCTGCCCGTGATCTTCTTGATCGAAAACACATTCAACGGGGAAGCCGACCAGCATCATACTTTTCGAGTATTTCTTGATCAGGTGGGATTCCCGAGTATTCCCGTTGACGGCAACGACAGCGTTGCAGTACATCGTGTGGCAACGGAGGCCGTTCAGCGCGCGCGCATGGGAGGTGGCCCAACGCTTATCGAATGCCAGATCGCATCGGCAGCCGATGCCCTGCGACTTGGGCTTGCAGCAGACCCCCTTGTTCACATGCAGGAGTATTTGAGAAAACACGGGCTGTGGTCGGACGCATGGAACCAGGAGCTACAACTTGAGTTGAACAGCTTACGTAATCAAGTCGCCACAGACAGCCAGTGAACTAGCGCCGATGTGAGCAAATTTCACCCGGTCCGGGCCAGCAAATCGCTTTGCTCATGCTACACTCGGCTTAATGGAGACGATGGGAGTGGAACCTCGGCAGGTCGTTCTTTATTCGCGAAAAGGCTGTCACCTGTGCGAAATCGTAAAGGAGTCGTTGAGCAAACTTTCGCGTCGTGGCGGCTTTGAGTGGCGCGAAGTCGATGTGGACTCTGATGGTGAACTGCGCCGCCGTTTTACTGACGAAGTGCCAGTTGTTTTCATCGACGGCCGAAAGGCTTTCAAATATCGGATGGACGAGCGCGAGTTTCTGCGTAAAGTCTCTTCCTGATTTTCCTGTCGCTCAGGGCCACTGTTGAATCCTCGCTCATGCTTCGAACGAAGCTTTACGCAGATCCGAGCAGCGTATTTGTTCACGACCTGGTTACTCGTGCTGCACTTCGCTTCGGTGAGGACGTCGCAATTGTGGACGGTTCCTCGTCTCCGCCGCGCAGACTCAGCTTTTCGGAATACGCCGATTCGGTAGAACGCCTCGCCCGAGGCCTTGTTTCCGCCGGCATCCAACCCGGTGATGTCGTCGCAGCCTTTCTCCCGAATTCCTGGGAATTCTGTGTTTTCTACCACGCCGCCACGATGGCGGGTGCGATTCCGACGCTTGTAAATCCGTCTTATCGCGAACGTGAATTGCGTTACCAACTGGAAGTTTCTGGATCGAAGCTGTTGGTCACGGACGGCCCGCTCATAGCCGGAGTCAATCTCGACGGTTTGCCCAGCCTGAAACGGGTGTATACGACGCGCAGTCATGGTGCGGGTAGCGAAAGCTTTTCCGACCTGCTGTCTTCCACCAGCGCGGCTTTACCGGAACGCTCAGACAACAAGGCGACGCTGGCAGCTCTTCCGTTCTCCAGCGGAACCACGGGCCTGCCGAAAGGCGTCATGTTGACGCACTACAATCTGGTAGCAAATGTCTTTCAGTTGCTGGGCGAAACTGCGTTGCCACTGGAACACGAAGACACAACGCTCTGTTTTCTTCCCCTTTATCACATCTATGGACTCAACGTCGCGCTGAACCCTTCTTTTGTGCATGGGGTCAAGCTGGTGCTGATGCCGCGCTTCGAGGTCGCCCAGGCGATCTCGATGATCCGCTCGGAACACGTGCGCTTTATTCCCTGTGTTCCGCCGGTGCTGAATGCGTTTCTGCGAGCGGCAGAAAGCGGTGAGTTTCCGCGCGATCATGGCATTCGTTGGGTAAAATCCGGCGCGGCGCCTTTGCCGGCCGAACTGGCACGGCAATTTAGCGATAGGACCGGAATTCCGATCCTGCAAGGTTATGGAATGACCGAAGCGTCGCCGGTCACTCATATCGGCGTGCTCGATGCAGCTCTGGCGAAAGCAGACTCGATTGGATTGCCTCTGGCGCAAACCAACTGCCGCATTCTCGATGTGCAGAGCGGCGTTGAGACCAGCGGCCCTGGGGAACTCGTCATGCGTGGTCCCCAATTTATGCTGGGATATTGGAACTCTCCGGAATCCACCGCCGACGTGCTGCGCGATGGTTGGTATTGGTCGGGCGACATTGTCACGCGCGACGAACTGGGCCGGTACACGGTCGTCGACCGTCGTAAGGAGATGATCAAGTTTAAGGGCTTCTCTGTCGCACCCGCGGAAGTGGAAGCGGTACTGATGGAACATCCGGCTGTTCGCGATTGTGGAGTAGTCGGGCGTGCCGATGAGGAAGCTGGCGAAATCCCCTGCGCATTTGTTGTGCTGCGAGACGGTTTTGTTGAATCCGAACAACTACGGCGCGACGTTTGCGGCTTCGTCGGCGAGCGCCTCACGCATTACAAGCAGCCCCGCGACATACGATTCGTCGCCGTTGTACCGCGCAACCCTTCCGGGAAGATTCTCCGCCGCAGATTGCGCGAGCAACTCTGAAGGGTGCTGCTACCTACTTCTGTTTGGCGGGTGGATCTTTATAGATGGAGTACTGTTCCTGCGGGCGCTTCAGTTTGATCGTGATTTCCTTTGTCGCCTCGTTGATATCGTAGTCCTCACCATATGTTTGAAAGCCAGGCGCAATCACCTGGATCAAAATCTTCCCATACGGAAGGCCTGAATAGCTGGCATTGCCTTCAGCGTCGGTTTTCAGCTCCATTCCGCCCGCAGACGTTTTTCCGTGCTCGTTGACGTCGTGCAAAATCACGGCCGCATTGCGGATCGGCTTGCCGTTGTCGGCTTTCAGAACCTTGACGCTGAGATCGGAAGCCGGCTCGTCCTTCGCCCAGCCCAAAATCGCAATGCCCAGTAGGAGGATGACCGGGAGACAAACCCTCATCTTTTTCATGCGGGAATTTTACGCCTGAGAAGCCGGGCGTTCAACTGGAGACGGAAGGCTGACGACCCATCTTGTTCCGGCATTCTTCACAAACACCGTAGATCTGGAAAGTATGCCGTGTCGTAAGGTATCGGTGTTTTTTGCCCACCGCTTTCTCCAGATGCTCGATTTCGGGAGAGAAAAACTCGACCGACGATCCACACTCGGTGCAGACCATGTGGTGATGGCTGCGCCGATTGTATTGATGTTCGTACCTGGCAATTCCGTCGTGGAAGGCTACTTCGCTGGCTAGCCCACATTCCGCAAGCAGCTTTAGCGTGCGATAGACTGTTGTGAAGCCTATCTTCGGATCTTTCTTTCGAACAAGCCGGAACAATTCGTCTGTCGAAAGATGATCGTGAGTTTCGAGGAAGGTAAGAAGGATCGTGTCGCGCTGCCCGGTGTGTTTCAAGCCGACTTTTCGAAGATGCTGATGCAGAATGTCTGTGGCCTCGCGAATCATTTCGCCCGAGACATTCGCATGATCATCAATTCTCTTTGGCAGCATTCCCATCTTTGAGAAAAGGTCCTGTAATGATTGCAGTATAGCCCCTCGGCAGGAGCTATTGGTCGCGTGACGTAGGTTTTCATTTGCTCAATATCAGGTCACATTGGCCTTCTAGACCTGTCCCGGGGAGCAAAATGCTGTAAACCACTCATTGTCCGGAGTTCCATCGCACACATACAATTGTCCCATTTATGGCTACGACGGTTGCAGGCTCCTATATTCGGCGTACCTCGAACCCCGTGCTTCGTGTCACCTTAATTACCGCCGCGATCGTCATTGTGGTGTTGGCCGGCGCCACGCTCTGGTTCTTTGGAGCCGCTCGGGCCGGCCTTCCGCAACTGGATGGCACGATCTCTGTCTCGGGACTCAATACGCCGGTACAGGTGATTCGCGACCATCAGGGAGTTCCCCATATCCGCGCGCACAGCCTGGATGATCTGTTCTTCGCACAAGGATACGTCACCGCCCAGGACCGGCTTTGGCAGATGGATCTTACGCGGCGCTTTGCGGCCGGCGAGCTTTCCGAGGTATTCGGCGCAGCAGCAATCCCACAGGATCGGGAGCAGCGAATTCTCGGTTTTCGCCATTTGGCTGAAACCTCTGTTCAATACCTGAGCGATAGCGACAAACGCTATCTCGACGACTATAGCCGTGGCGTCAATGCCTATATAGCCGAGCGGCAACAGAAACGTACTCTTCCCCTGGAGTTCCGCATTCTTCGCTATGAGCCAAAACCATGGACCGTTGCCGATTCCCTTCTTGTCGGCATCAACATGGCACAGACCTTGAACTTTTACTGGGTCCCAGAAATGCTCGGCCGCGACAAAGTAGCTACCAAGGTGGGTCCTCAGCTCGCCGCCGAACTGTTCCCGACCACTTCGTGGCGTGATCATCCTCCGAGCATGGACCCTTCGCTTCGGATCGATCTGCCGCAACATGCAGTTTATCGGCATCCCCGCGTTGGAGATACCGTCCCTCGCGCGTCATACCAAGCATCCTCGCTCATCGATGTTGCCGCCCATCCTCCTGGTTCCAACGATTGGGTTATCTCCGGAGCGCACACAGCATCGGGCAAGCCTTTGCTTTCGAATGATATGCATCTCCCCATCCAGATTCCGAATGTCTGGTACGAGGCGCAACTCGAAGCACCCGATTTCAATGTCGCCGGTGTGACTCTGCCGGGGTTGCCGTTCGTAATCGTCGGACACAACCAGCGGATTGCGTGGGGATTCACGAATGTGGGTCCCGCGGTTACCGATCTCTACGTCGAGAACTTCAATGCGGACGGTGAATACCAGGCTCCAGACGGCTGGAAAGAACCTGAGCATAGAAAAGAAGTAATCCACGTAAAAGATGGAAGCGACATAGATCTGGATGTGGTGGTAACCAGGCACGGGCCCGTCATTACTGATCTGTTTCCGGGCGAGACACGCAAACTGGCGTTGAAATGGAATATCTACGATCCGGGAATTGTGCAGATTCCATTTCTCGATGTGAACGCTGCCCAGAATTGGGATCAGTTTCGTAAGGCCTTCTCGCGTTACGGCGCGCCATCGCAGAATGTGGTTTACGGCGACGTTGACGGAAATATTGGCTACTTCGTAAACGGCAAGATCCCCATTCGGACCAATTCCGATGCGATCGCACCCGTTCCCGGCAACGACAATGCGCATGAATGGACGGGCTACATCCCATTCGATCAACTGCCCACCGCCTACAATCCAGCTTCCGGCATCCTTGCGACGGCAAACGGAAGAATTACACCGGACGGCTACCCGTATATCATTGGCTTCGAGTGGGACGCGTCGATTCGAACGCAGCGAATTTATCGCTACCTGGAAGCGAATAAGAAGTTCACACCTGCAGATATGCTGACGCTGCAGACTGATGTTTACTCCGACTACGATCGATTCCTGGCGCAACGCTTTGCTTACGCGGTCGATCACAGTCAAACTGCAACGCCCCGAGCGAAACAGGCTGCCGAGCTTTTGCGAAACTGGGACGGCATCCTCTCGGTGAGTTCTCCGGCTCCAACTATCGTTTCGCGTGCCCGGGATCAACTGCAGCGGCTGCTTCTGGAACCCAAACTTGGCGCCGCGTCAGACGACCCCAAAGTGCGCACAGGATGGCGCGAGTACCACTGGTTCATGTCATCGGCATGGCTTGAAAGCACCCTAACGCATCAGCCAAAGAACTGGTTACCACCTAATTTTTCCAGCTACGACGAACTGCTGACCGCCGCTCTCGATGCTGCTGTCACCGCCAAGGATGCGCCTCCCGGCCTGTCTACATGGAATTGGGGCAAGGTACACACCATCAACGTGCAACACATCCTCTTCAGCCGGTTTCCCATTATCCGTCGCTGGGCTGAAACGGGCGTGCTGCCGTTGCCTGGAGATGGAACCACGGTGAAACAAGCTGCTGGAAATGTCGGTCCTTCCCAACGCCTGACCGTTGATTTTTCTAATCTCGACAACAGCACGCTGAACATCGTGAATGGACAGGGCGGAAACTTGCTTAGTCCCTATTTCAATGATCAGTGGGGAAACTGGTATCACGGCACCGCGCTGAAGCTGCCATTTTCCGATGATGCGGTGGACGGCGCGAAAGAGCACGAACTCACGCTCGAACCCGGCAAGTAAAGTTGCTCGTTGTCCCTGCAAGTAAAAGCCGTTAGACTGCCAGTCGCGCCGGGGGCCATTCGAAATACTCACAGGCCCGCTGCTGGAGAACCGCCCCTTGACCAAATCTGTTACCGCTGCTGTGTCATTGCTTCTGCTTTCATCGCTTGCCTTGGCCGCTCCTCTATCAGGCGCGTTGAAAAAAGCCTACCGTTTTGAACGCGACCAATGGATCTATGTGCACCTGGAAGGCACGCCGTCGGAGATCGGGTACCAGCACGGGTATCTTCTTGCGCCCGAGATTGCGGACGCGTTCAACGCGGTGAAGTACGAAGACACACATCGCACCAAGCGCGAGTGGAGCTTCTACCGCCAGACAGCTCGCGAGATTCTTTGGCCCCACATTGACCCTGAGTATCAACAGGAGTTGCAGGGCGTAACGGACGGATTGAATGCGCATGGAGTAAAGCTCGACCTGTATGATGTGGTCGCTCTCAACGCATTCGAAGAAGTCCCAGATTACTACGTTCCCCTGCTGGACAAGAGAGAGGCTCGCGCGGATACGCCGACATTAGTCGTCGAGGGACACTGCAGCGCCTTTGTCGCGACCGGTAGCTATACCAAGGACCACCAGATCGTCATCGCTCACAATAATTGGACGAGTTTTGTGCCCGGCGCGCGCTGGCGCATTATTTTCGACATCGTTCCGCAAAAAGGCCGCCACTTCATCATGGATGGCTTCCCGGGCGTGATCGTCAGCGACGATGATTTCGGCATCAACGACGCGGGCCTAATGATCACCGAAACCACGATTTCAGGCTTCCACGGATTCGATGTGAACGGCAAGCCGGAGTTCATGCGCGCCCGCAAAGCCATGCAGTACGCCACCTCGATCGATGAGTACGTCAAGATCATGCTCGACGGAAATAATGGCGGATACGCCAACGACTGGCTGCTTGCCGATCGCAAAACGGGAGAAATCGCGCAGTTTGAACTTGGCTTGAAACACTACCGTGTGTGGCGCACTAAAGATGGCTATTTCGCCGGATCCAACTGGGCGCGCGATCCCGAACTGCTGAAGGACGAAACGGATTTCGATTCCTCCGATCTCTCCAGTTCGCCCAATGCTCGTCGCGTGCGTTGGGAACAGTTGATGTCGGAGAATAAGGGCCGCATCGATGTGAAACTGGCACAGCGGTTCCTTGGAGACCACTTCGACAGCTACGAAAAGAAAGAAGATGCCGATGAGCGGACACTCTGCGGGCATCTGGAAAATTCGCCACGTGGCGCGCCTGTCTGGGATCGTCCACCCTACTCTGCCGATGGCTCCGTTCAGGGTAAAGCCAGCGACAGCGCCATGGCGGCTTCCATGAGCTTTTTTGCGCGCAGAGGACACCCGTGTGGAACCGATTTTGTTGCCAGCGAACATCTGAAGAAGCATCCAGAGTTCGATTGGCAGAAACCCGTTTTAGTTGATATGAAAGCAGGCCCCTGGACAGCATTCAAGCCCGGCGAGAAACAATAGCGTTTGGTGTGGGGCGGGTATTCTTGTCCGCCGGACGGTATCCGGACATTTACAGGTGGCGGCCTTCTCTAGTAAATTTTCACGCCGTTCGCTTTCATCTGCTCAATGGCCTTCGTGCTGGTACTTGCATCCACTCCCGCGATCAAATCCGGCAGTACGTGAACCTCGTACCCTTCTTTGACGGCGTCCAGTGCCGTCGCAAGTACACAATAGTCCGTCGCAATACCACAGACGTACACCCGTCGCACGGCATGCGCCCTCAAGATCTCGAGCAAGCTGTTTCCGTGATCATTAACTCCTTCAAACCCCGAATAACCATCTTCACCAGGCTGCGTGCCCTTCTTCACAATCTCGGCATCTGCGGGCACATCGAGGCCGCTGACCAGTTGGGCGCCCGGCGTTCCTTGGACACAATGCACCGGCCATATGCCTCCGTTAATTTTGAATTGCGAATGATTCGCGGGATGCCAATCCATGGTAAAGACGACCAATGCGTCACGCATGCTGCGGTGGAACCAGCGCACGACCGCCGCTTACGGCCAGTGCACCGATCGCTCGCAGTTCCGGCCTTTTACCCTTAGCGGATAACGACGTGGAAGACCCTGTCCGGCACGCCTGAAGGCCCCAGATTCGCGCCGTGCGGGTTTGCGCCAGCCTAAACTGCTAACGGAATGCTTCTTTATTCACGACATACGGCATCTTGCTGGGATCGCCGCCGTAATTCCCTTCCAGCACGTCGATCAGCCCCTGCACGCATCTGCCTGCCATGCCTTTGTTCGGATCCGTTGAAAGCCTCGTAATGCGACCAGCGCTCGCGAAGTGTGAGAAGAGGCGCACGCGATCGGCAATGTCGGTATCCAGTAGGGGCGAGGTCGCAGGCAACGGCTCCTTCTCGAAGACATCCAGGGCAGCGCCGGCAATCCAATGCTCGCGAACCGCTTTTACGAGCGCAATTTCGTCTACCACAGGACCACGAGACGTGTTCACCAGGTATGCGGTGGGCTTCATCAATCGGAACGTGCGCTCGTTGAATAGATGATAGGTTGGCGTCTGGCTTTCGCCTTCCCGGATCAGCGGAACATGCACGCTCACAAAATCCGCTTCACCCAGCGCATGCTCAAACTCCACGTACCGGATCCAGGTCCTCTCTTGCTGAACGCCGTTCGCATGCCGGACGTCCATCACCTTCTGAATCGCGGAGACGTAGTCGTTATTCTGATATGCGGGATCGTAGCAGAGGATGTTCATATCGAATCCCGTGCACTTCTTAATCATCGCCAACCCGATTCGGCCCGTACCGATGATTGCGATCGTCTTCCCCGTTATTTCGTCGCCGAGAAACGGCAGATAGGGATGCCAGTAACCCCACTCGTGTTCGCGAACCAATCGTTCGCTCGCCCACATGCGCCGGGCTACCGCGCCCATGATGAAGAAAGCGAACTCCGCCGTCGCCTCGGTAAGCACATCAGCCGTGTGGGTAAAAGGAATTTTGTAGCGGTTGGCGTCGGCGCGGTTGATATTGTCGAAACCCACGGCGTCCTGGGCGACCACTTTCAGCGTGCCCTTCCCTGCTTCGAATATTTCCGCATCAATCGGATCACGCAGCGTGGTGATCAGGCCATCAATGCCTGATCGCACTTTGTCGAGAATGAGTTGTTTCGGAGGTGCTTCGGGCTTCGGATAGACCTCAACTTCGTATCCCCTCTGGCGCAGCAAATCAAGGGCGTCTTGCCCAATATCACAAGTAGCAAATACGCGGAACTTTCTGGTCATTATTTTCTCTGGAGTATGTGTGGCCGCAAAGCACTGTCGTCGGCGTGCGAAAGATTGCCGGCGCACACCCCACGTGCTGCGAACCGCGTTTTATCTTACTCCAGGGCCAAGATGACCACGCATGGACGATAGCTGAATTTAGTGTGCAGCCGCTAATGCATGCTCTTCTTGCTCACGGCGATCTTTCTTAAGGGCCATCAACTCTACTGCTTTGCGTGCGATGTGTTCTGCGCTGACCTCAAATTCCTTAATCAACTCCCATGGTGCGCCTGAATCGCCAAACCGATCCTTCACGCCAATCGCTCCGGTAATTACTGGCACACCGTAAGTTGACGGATCTTCCGTGATTACCCCGCTCACTCGCCAGGCAAGCGCACCGATCTGATGTTCCTCAGCAGTCACGACTACTCCCGTCTCCTTGGCCGCACGAACGATCGCGTCCGCATCAATCGGTTTCATCGTGTGCATGTTGATTACGCGTGTTTCGTAAGCGAAGTCCTGCTTGAGAATCCAGGCTGCTCGCATCGCCTCAGGAACCATCGGTCCGCAGGCAATGATCGACAAGTCCTCCCGCTCGTCGCGATACTCCGATGCAAGCATCGTCTCGAAGGCATCGATGAACTTATCCGATGCCTTTCGCAACCGAATGACATTCGCCTTACCGAAAACGAATGGCGTCTCGTTCGTGGTCACGATCGGCGTTGCTTCTCGCGCAAACCGAATGTACTTGGGACCGACATGTTTCAGGAGCAGATAATCGGTCGCCTTCTTTGTTTCCACTGAATCGCAGGGCACCACGACAGACATGTTCGGAAGTCCGCACATCGCGAACAAGTCTTCCAGCGCCTGATGTGTCGCACCGTCTGGACCAACCGACACTCCCCCATGCGCGCCCGCTATCAGGACGTTGAAGTTGCCATAACAGATTGAAGTGCGTATCTGATCCAGATTTCGCGCCGCTGCGAACGTTGCATACGTACCGAATACCGGTAACTTACCTTCTTTGGCCAGTCCGGCTGCTGCCGAAGTGGCTGACTGCTCCGCTATTCCCATGCTCAACCAGCGGTTCTTCCGCTCAGGATGCTTGGCGTAAAACTCGCTGATTGTGATGGAACCGGAAATGTCCAGGCCCAGGCAGACGACCCGTTCATCACTCCCGTTCTCCGCAAGTGACTGCCCGAAGCCCATGCGCGTCGGCTTCATCTCCACTTTCATATTATTGGCCGCGTTCCACCAGTAATCGGCATGAAAGCGAGGCATTTTTGATGTGAGCTTTCGGTCGACTTCGACCTGGTAGTTCTTCGCCTTCTCCAGCAGCGCGGATACCGGCACACGGTCGGCGACTCCGAGTTCGGCCAGGCCTTTCATCATTTCGTCGTAGGTCGGTGCTTTGCCGTGCCAACCGGCGACGTCTTCCATGAAGCTGACCCCTTTGCCTTTGACTGTCTCAGCTAGAATCACGGTCGGCTTCCCTTGCACTTGGCGGGCGTTCTCGAGCGCCTTCACCACGGCATGCATGTCGTGGCCGTCAACGTGGTGCACTTCCCAGCCGAAGCTCAGGTATTTTGCGGTCAGCGGCTGAACGTTCATTATGTCGCTGACCTTGCCATCAATCTGCAGCCGGTTACAGTCAATGATGGCAATCAGGTTATCGAGCTTGTAATGGGCGGCCTCCATGGCAGCTTCCCAGACCTGGCCTTCCTGCTGCTCGCCATCGCCCATAAGGCAGAAGGTCTTGTAATCCTCTCCATTGAGCTTGCCTGCCAGTGCTATGCCCACTCCAATGCTGATACCCTGTCCCAACGATCCAGTCGAAACCTCCACTCCCGGCAGCTTCAGCCAATGCGGATGTCCCTGGTAGGGAGAGGAAAGCTTGCGCAACAGCACGGTGTCTTCAATCGGGCAGAATCCTGCAAAAGCTAATCCAAGATAGAGACTGGGAGCTTTATGTCCCGTAGACCAGATGATCCGATCGCGCTTCGGCCAGTTTGGATTTTTGGGATCGTGCTCCGCAACGCGCAGATATAGCGCCGCTGCGATATCCATGATCGAAAGCGTCCCGCCGGCATGTCCCGACCCTGCCGCGCACAGCGCCACCAGATCGTAGGCACGCATCATCTTCGCAGCGTCGACCAGTTCTTCGATTGAGTACTGTCGCAGAATCGTTCCGGTGCTTGAATCTTTCAGGGCCATGCTCGTCTCCTTGGGCTGGGAACCCGAGTGCTTCCACTCGCATTCCGGATGCCGAGGCTAGTTCAGCCCTGCCATCGCAGCAGTGAGGACAATCACGAGCAGGGGTGACTGGCGCACAGCGCGTTTAGCTACCTGTTCGCAATTCTATGAACCCGTGGTTCTCTTGCGCTCATCCGAAAGGTGCCGGAGGAGGGTCTATGGCCGCTGTTACAGTCCCGCTTGATTCCGTTCAGGGCTTGGAAAGTATCGAGAGCAGACACTCAGTGGACGAGACGCTGGCGCAACTTGAACTCATCCTTAAGGAGAAAGGCATAACTGTCTTTTCTGTTGTAGATCACAGCGGCGAGGCGGCAAAGGTCGGAATGGAGATGCATCCGACGAAGCTGGTCCTTTTTGGAAGCCCGAGAGGCGGTACTCCCCTCATGATCGCAGCCTCCAGCGTTGCAATCGACCTGCCTCTGAAAGCCTTGATTTGGGAAGATAATGCCGGTCGCGTTTGGATTTCATATAACACACCGGAATACTTGCAGCAGCGCCACAATATTCCATCCGACCTGATACAGAACATTGCGGGTGCCACTAACTTGTTGAAAGTGGCTGCGCAGTGATGTACGTCATGTTGCGATTCAACGTGCGTTGCTACACTCGACAGGAATGCCGCTCTTCAGCTCAATCTTTTCGGAATTAGAGTCACAGGTTTCTTCTTTTTTGACCGAGACCTCGTGCCCGTCATTACAACAAACGGAGGAACTACTGCTGGAAGGAGTGGAGGAATCTCTCTCGCTGGCGAATCTTGCGCGCCTCTTGCAACTCGGAGCGGCACCAGATGCGGAGGAGCAACGCGAACTTTTTCGCCACTTTGTGCGACAGCACTGGTCGCCGACTGTAATGTACCTTCGCTACATCGCTCCCATTTATGTTTCGAGCTTTTGCATTGACGCATGCCCTTACTGCAACTTTTCGGCGAACCGCAGAACCGCAATCCGGAGACGACTTTCTCTGGAAGAGCTGGAACGGGAGGTCCGGCAGGTACTTGAGCGCGACATGCGCGTGATCGAACTCGTTTACGCAACCGATCCTGAGTTCACGACCGATCTCCTCGTCCGCTATGTCGCGAAAGTAGTTGAATTATTGGACGGTGAACCTGGCACAGGTGTCCTGCTCTGTACGGAATACCTCACGAATGAAGCTTACCTGGCGCTTCGTGATGCCGGTCTGTGGGGTATCGTTCAGTGGGATGAGACTCTCGATCGGCGAGCTTATAGAAGGTGGCACTCGCCGAGCCCGCAGAAGCGAGAGTTCGAGCTGCGAATGGATAATCACGACCGAGCCATGGCGGCAGGGCTGGAAGTCGCAACCGGCGCCCTTTTCGGCTTGGCGGATTTTCGCTACGACGTCCTGATGCAAATCGCGAAGGCTCGTCACCTTGCAGAACAGTATGGGCGCGGTCCATTTGTCTTCGGGACCGCACGGCTCAAGCCGATCGCCGGACAAAACCTGCACCTGCAAACAGAAGTCAGCGATGGCGCGTATGAAACTTCGCTGCTCGTTTATAAACTGGCAATGCCGAATGCCGGCCGCTGGCTGCAAACCCGTGAAACCTTTGAGCTGAATCTCAAAAATCTGCTGGACGGAGATGTCTTTACCTACCGTTGTGGCGAAGTCCGGCCCGGTGGTTATCAGGCTTCCGAAAAGCAGTTAAAGGGCGGCCAGTTCGGTGTAAACGAACTCGAACGCGACTACGTTGAGAGCAAACTTGCCGAGCGGAATGTTCGCATCAGTTATGCGTGGATAAATCCGGAAAAACCGGTGTACTCTGCACTTCCTGCAGTCGGGTGCCGGAAGACGCAAGCCGGTCACACGTTATAAGTTGTTCTTCGTCCAGTCGTCGATTCGATTCAGCGCGTTCGCCAGATTCTCATAGGAGTTCGCAATGCTGAATCGTAAATATCCTTCGCCGAATTGTCCAAACGCAGTCCCCGAAAGAGCGGCGACTCCCGCCTGCTCCAGCAACGCGTCCGCCAGCTTCTTTGAGTTCCATCCTGTCTTCGTGATATTCGTGAAGGTGTAAAACGCGCCTTTGGGCGAGCGGCACGAGAACCCTTTGATCCGGTTCACGCGATCGATGAACATGTCGCGCCGGCGCTTGAACTCCGAGCACATCCTCTCCACCGACGACTGATCACCGATCAGAGCCTCGATGCCGGCTACCTGCGTAAAACTCGCAGTACAGGAGTTCGAGTTGGTCATCAACCGCGCAATATAGGTCGCCAGATCCGATCGCATAACTCCGTAGCCCAAGCGCCACCCTGTCATTGCATACGTCTTGGAGAAGCCATCGAGCAGAATAGTACGATCCTTCCAATCCTCCAGCGACATGATCGAGTGATGGTTGCCTTCAAAAAGCAAACGGCTATAGATTTCGTCTGACAGAACCATAATGTCACGATCGCCAATAGCCGCCGCAATGTCTCGCACATCGCGCTCGGCGAGCACTCCCCCTGTTGGGTTCTGGGGTGAATTGATGATCACCAGGCGTGTACGATCGGTAATCAAGTCGCGCAGTTCATTGGCATCCATCCGAAAATCCATGCTTTCGCGCAACTGAATCGGGACTGGCTTGGCGCCGGCGAAGTTGATCATTGACTCATAAATGGGAAAGCCGGGGTTCGGATAAATGACTTCATCCCCTTGTTCCACAAGTGCCAGAATCGTGTAGAAAATGATCGGCTTACCACCTGGCACAACAACAACTTCTTCGGGCGTGACACGCACATTCCGCGTGCGGCTTACATAGTCGGCAATGGTCTGTCTCAAGTCGGGTAAGCCAGCAGAGGGCCCGTAATGCGTCCAGCCCCCGTGCAGCGCTTGCGTCGCCGCCTCGATAATGTTCGCTGGAGTATCGAAGTCCGGCTCTCCAATCTCCAGGTGAATAATATCTTTGCCCTGCTTCTCCAGAGCTTTGGCGCGGACAAGTACTTCGAACGCCGTTTCTGTTCCCAAGCGCGACATGCGCTTGGACAACCGCAAATCATGGCTGACTTTCTGCATAGTAGGCATAGGCAAAGCCGCTACATTATAAGCCTTTCTTTGCTTTCCATAAGCAGCACCCGTACTACCTTGGCTGAGTCTCCTTGCGGATTGGGCTGATTTCTGTGATGCCAATCACGCGCACTTCGCCCCTCCCGACGAAATTTCATTCTCAAAACGAGAATCAGTTGATGCGGCGGAATTGCTAATTTTGAGACCAGCGCCTCCGCTCGGCGAAGCGTATCCTTATGTTTCAGCAACTTAGCTTATCTTGCGCTTGGCAGCAGACGTGCCCTCTCCCCAGTACTATTTGGGGACCTCACAAAATCTGAGAATGGGCAGGGTCTGTATGGAAGTTCGCATTGCTCCACCCTTTCGTACACTCGCGGCAACGCTGATTTTTGCGGTGCTGTCGACAACCTCATTTGCGCAGAAGCAACCCGGCATAAGCGACAAGGAAGTAAAATTTGGCTCCTGTTCCGCACTTGATGGTCCGGCACGCTTCCTTGGGATTCAAACCGTCCTTGGTGCAACCGCCTACCTGCATTACATCAACGAGCAGGGAGGCGTGCATGGCCGCAAAGTTCAACTGATGGCCTTCGATGATGGCTACGACCCTACGAAGGCAGACTCATGTTTCAATCGCCTGAAAAAAGAAGAAGTGTTTGCTGCAGGATTTTTTGTTGGAACTCCGACTGCCGCCAAGTATGTGCCGTTGGCACAGGAACAGAAGCTTCCGGTGGTTGGCCTGTTTACCGGTGCACAAATTCTCTACGTGCCGTTGAAGCATTACATCATTAACGTTCGCGCGTCCTACTACGACGAGACCCGCGAACAGGTCGACGGGCTTTGGAAGATCAACCTCCATAAAATTGGGGTGATCTATCAAGACGACGCTTTCGGCAAAGCGGTTCTTGATGGCGTTAAACTCGCGCTCGACAAACACGAGGCGAAGCCGGTTGCGCTCGGCACTTTCGCGCGCAATACAACCTCCGTACAGAGCGGAGTCGCAGCGGTTCGCGCGGCCAATCCTGATGCAGTCGTACTCGTTGGACCTTACGCGCCGGTCGCTGAGATTCTAAAGGAAGCGCACGCCAGTGGATGGCATCCCTTGTTCCTCACGGTTTCTTTCGTTGGAACAGAAGCCTTAATTAAGGAAGCAGGAAAAGACGCCGACGGGATCGTAATCACTCAAGTGGTCCCGCCGCCGGACCGCACGGATCTTCCTACCGTCAAACTCTATCGTGAATGTGTTGCGAAGTACTTCCCCGGATCCGATCCCAGCTACGTCAGCCTGGAGGGCTTCGTTGATGCCATGGTGGCAGTCGAAGGCTTAAAGCGCGCTGGTGCTGAACCGACACGCGAGAAGTTCATCGAGGGCATCGAAAGTATCCACAACATGGACCTTGGACTTGGACCGGCATTGAAACTTAATTACGGTCAGGAGGACCACAAAGGATTCAAGAAGGTTTACGTCACGGTTGTCGAGGGAGGCCGTCCGATTGTGATGGACGACTGGTCTGCTGTGAAACATTGATTCTTTTGCGCCACTTCACAGCAAACGAAAAGCCTCGGTCGCGGCCGAGGCTTTTTTCTTCAAACTCGTGAGGGTATACCTAGTCCGCCATCGTGGACTGCGAATCGTGCGTGCGGAGCACACGTTCCACAGCATATGGGGCATCGCCAACGGCGTCGTGATAATGCCGTACATTCATCTCGCCTAGAAGTCCGAGTCCCAACAACTGCCCACCGGCAAGAATCAATACCGCCGCAAAGATCAATAGCGGGCCATGATCCACCATCAGATGCGCGTTGTTAAGAATCTTTGTGACCGCCAGGAAAGCCGCGATCCCACTTCCTGAAAGGATGCTTAACATCCCTAGGGTGCCGAAGAAATGCAGTGGCCGCTGCAGATACCGCAGCAGAAACCGTATCGTCATCAGGTCGAAGAACACGCGGAAGGTGCGGCCGATGCCGTAATGCGAGTTCCCTCGCTCGCGATTTACGTTGCGAATCGGAATCTCGCAAATCGAAGCACCATACGCGGACGCCAGCGCCGGAATGAACCGGTGCAGTTCCCCGTAGAGTGGTATCTGCTTCAGCAAATCTCGACGGTATGCCTTGAACGTGGTGCCGAAGTCATGAATGTCGACCCCGCTCAGCTTGGCCATCAGCCAGTTCGCCGTGCGCGACGGGATGCGGCGCAACCAGAGATTGTCGATGCGCACCTTGCGCCAGCCGCTAACTACATCGTATCCCTGGCCAATTTTCTCTAAAAACAGCGGTATGTCATTGGGATCGTGCTGAAGGTCGCCGTCCATGGCGATGACGTATTCGCCACGTGCATGGTCGAAACCCGCAGCCAACGCGGAGGTCTGACCGAAGTTGCGCCGAAGCTTTACAACGGTGACGCGGCTATCAATGCTGGCAATCTCGCGAAGCAGCGGAAAGGTGCGGTCGTGACTGCCATCGTCGACGAAGACAAGCTCAAATGTCTCTCCGGTATTCTCCATAACTGCCTTCAGGCGGTCATAGAGTTCGGTGACATTGTCCTCTTCGTTATGGAAAGGAACTACGATCGAATACTTCATTCCGTACTCGATTATAAATGCTGTATTCACAATCGTTGCTGGTTTCCTGGGTTCCGGTCCTTTTTACGGAATTACAAATCTGTCATCCTCCAAGTCGAGAAGGAGTGAACCCTGAACCTAAGACGCCTCTCGTGCGCCCTCTTTGGCGAGCATCGGTGCCGGTTCTGTTCCCGTTCGTCCCCACAGCCAGAAGAGCAGTCCCGTCGCAACAATAATCGTCACAGTAACGAGGAGCGACTCGATCCAATATTTTCCGGGATGTCGCAAAAACTTCAGCAGGTGCAGATGATAATGCGACACCGCGTAGGTAATCGCTCCGTAACGTATCGCACGTCCCAGTGCGACCGCGGATAGGTATTTCGGTGCGGGATAGTTGAGGCTACCCGCGGCAAAAAAGAACGCTGACGCCGGGAATGGTGGCGGCGCCAGCGTTGGCACGAGAACCGCGCCAAATCCCCATCGCTCGATCAGGTAGCGCACCCTCATGGAGCGTTGTTGCCCAAACTTTTTCTCCAGCCAGCCGTTTCCTGTTCTGCGGCCCAGCCGGTACGTCGTGAAAGCCCCAATCACCGCCCCGATTGTGCTCATCACCGCGTAATAAAGCCAAAGCGAATGATTGCGGACAGCCAAAATCCCCGTGACCAGATCGAGACTGCCGAGCGTCGGAACGATGGATCCGTCCAGCACTCCCAGCAGCAGCAGCCCCACTCCGCCGAGGCTCCGTACCCACCTCGTCCAGTTATGGGCTGCTATGAGCAGCGAAAGCAGACCGATCGATCGCATCCTCGTAATCACATCCATGCTAACGGTCAGACTCGTCACAGTGGGTTAAGTTTAGTGGCAGTGAGTAAAGAATTGTTAACGATGAAGCTCGTAGTCCGCCGATGGGCACCACTTTCGGCAACAGAGACCTGAACCGGAACTGGCCAGTGCTGTCCACACACAAACAGCGATTCAACGGACGTGCGCCCTGCGCCCAGATGGTACGATGTTGCTATGCCGGGATGGCGAAATCGGCAGACGCATCGGACTTAAAATCCGAAGAGCCGAAAGGCTCGTGTGGGTTCAAGTCCCACTCCCGGTATGGCATAATACCCGCTATTTTAGCGGGTTTTTTATGCTTGCAGACGTTGAACGCGGCCACTGGCGTTAAGCCGCTGCATGGTTTGTTAGGCGTGACGTAGAACGACCATGAGGAAGGTGGTGCGCTTGAGTTGGGGATCGCGCAGTACAACTAAAAAATCATTGCGCCAAGGAGTCAGTCTTGGCGCAACGGGATTAACCTAGTAGCGCTTTTCTTTCAGGTAGACATCGCAAATTTGTTGGTTATCGGTGGAGGACTTCTGATGTAGTTCGCAGCAGAAGTGGTGCTGATCGCCGTGACCTTGGTCCGGGGTAGTTTCCGCGTTCGGGTCAGGGCTTTTCACACCTGGCGGGAGGTCTGGATTGGTCCCGTCCGCGTGTGGCGTGAAGTTATCGCAAGCCTTCCGCCGCTGTCCTTAAAAAATGTAAATCGCGTCGAACTGTACCCGAGTTAGCCACGGTTCAGTGCTGGCCAGCGGACGGCCGATCAGCGCCGTCGCCCCCAATTGCACACTTGTCTCAAATTGATAGAACCCGTCCACTCGATGCTGCGTCACGTTCGATCCCTGGCGGATGTCGCTGTAATTGAAGTTGCTGAGAACGGCTTCGCGCTCGATATACATGCGCGTGTATCCGATCTGCCAGTCTCCCTTTCGCTCGAGCCGTCCCACTCGCCCTTCCAGCCAATACCCTCGCCTCTGATTCCCGACGCACGTGAAGTTTTTAGTCTGGGTGTAGATCTGTGACGCTGTATTGGTGGGCGCCTCAGCAACATTCACAACGTTGGCGCATGCTTTCATGTTTTCGACGTAGTCGCCCAGAAGCACCGCAGGAAATTTGGGGTGGCCGGTGTCGAATTCGAAACGCGCGATATTGTCGAAGAGCGCGAACTGCGATCCGAACTGTGCATTGGCTATGCGGGAAACTCCGGTTGGGTAGGACTTGCCCGCGATCGTCACCACGTTACTCGCTGTCGTAGTGTAGATCACATTCTGAACCGTATTTCCTGTGCCCAGTGGCAACACACCTACGAGCGGGGTTTGCGGATTCTTGTTGTTGGCGCCCATGAGAGCAGGCGCAATCGAATCGCTCCCATCGAACCAGTAGAAGCCGCTGTAGACGCTGAACTTCATTCCCGGGAGCAGCTGCCAACTGGTCTGCACTTGTCCGCCATAGGTAATCTGCTGGCCGATTCTCTTGTCGTATACCGATGTATTGGCGGCCTCCGCGAACGGTAATTGAAATGCGACTACCGCAAAGCGCTTCAGTGCCGGTATCTTTAGATCAAATGCTAAGCTTTCGGCGATTCCCTCCGGGTTCAGATCCTTGTCCCAGGTAAGCTCGGTATTGAACCACGGATAGCGAAACTTTCCTCCGATCAACGTCAAGGCTTTGAATTGTTTCGGTCGGTATTCGAGAAACGCCTGATCGAGTGCAATCGGTTTCCGCGCGTAAAATCCTGTGAGCGTCTGGTTGGTTGTCGTCGGATCGTTGATGTCGCCGCTCGCCAGCGTGATGCCGGCGCGAAACTGCGATCCCAGATCCGCCACGGCGTTGAAGCGCGCACGGACACGCTCTCTCACACGATCCAGCGATTTGTCTGTCGGCCCGCCAAAGAATGGTTCTCCTCTGAGCCGGATATCACCGCTGAATGAGACGGGGCCCAGTCCTTTGATTTGTCGCTCGAGATTGCGAATGCGTTCGTCAGAGCTGCCGGCGTCTTGGTACGAATTCGTTGCGAGGGATGTAGCGGGCGCCCGTGTTCCCGAGCCTGAATACGTCTGCTGCGGCTGCGACGTAGTGCTGCTCGGTGCGGTTGGGGCGGGCGTTTGCGTATTTGAATCGCCGTGAGCCGCCAATCCTTCACGCGCTGCCTCGAGGGCCTCGATTCGCTTCTGTTGCTGAGTTACCCATTGTTTCAACTGCTCGAGCTCAGATCGGAGATCCGCGTCGGTCGAAGCAGTGGAGGCAGCAGACGAAGCAGAAGGAGGCGAAACTGTCTCCGCCGCGCCAGCCGTCAAGGCGGTGAAAAGCGAGAACACGAACACCGAGCCAAAGAGAAGGCATAATCGCAAACGATTCATCCGGTGAGTACCTTTCCGTTTTTGTTGGAGTTGCAGTCGTGGAGCAGAGCGGAATGTCCGAAAACACAAAACCCGCCGTAGGTTCTGGCGGGTGCAAGGTCGCGTAGCGCGGTCGCGCTAAATCTTCAATCCAGCATCATTGCAGTCGGCCAGAGGACAGAAATCGCATGGCGCGATAACAACACGTCTTCTGGAACGATGCCGTCATGATTAGGCAATATAGCAGGCCGACACGCGATCAGGGCAACCTGCAAAATTCCGATGGGGAAGATTGGTATCGCAGATAGCGTGCCGTGAGAAATCGAAATGTATCGTAAATGGGACATTTCGGTGCGATTACATGGGGACCGTTACTGCCAGACCTGAACATTCGATCTTAGGGAACTCGGGTATACTCTTGCCGCACCGAGCAAGCTCCGCTATCATGCTTCCTATGTTCTTGCCAGCGTCAAACATGTGCACGGCGTGTTGTTGTTGTCCGTCGTGTCACCTGTCGACGGGTGGAGGAACGAAGAGCTCATAGCATTCTGATCATCTCAGCACTTCTCAGACCCACCGTCGCAACCGTGCCGGTGGGTTTTCTATTTGCGGTTGCAGCCGGCCGAAATCAGCGAATAGCGATGAAAGGATGAAGGATTGAAAATTCGCATTGCTCTGGCTGGCATATTCCTAATCGGGCTCGCTTGCGCCGCGCACGCACAGTTCGCCATTCGTGCGGGCTACTTCCCGAATATGACGCATGCCCAGGCCCTTGTTGGACGCGCCACCGGCCGCTTCGAAAAAGAGTTAGGCCCTGGCGTCAAGATCGACTGGAAGACCTTCAACGCAGGGCCCTCTGCGGTTGAAGCGCTGTTCGCCAACGCTGTTGATCTCGTATACATCGGGCCTAACCCGGCGATCACGGGCTACATTCGATCGCAAGGAGCGGCGGTTCGCGTTGTCGCCGGTGCAGCGAGCGGGGGCGCCTCATTTGTGGTACGAACGTCTGCAAACATCCATAGCCCCGCTGATTTTCACCATAAACGAGTAGCCAGCCCTCAACTCGGAAATACTCAGGATGTTGCTTTGCGTGCGTGGCTCCGGGAAAACAATCTGCAGTCGACAGACAAAGGCGGCGATGTGCAAATCATTCCGCTCGCCAACCCCGATCAGCTCACGCTTTTCGAGAAAGGGCAGCTTGACGCTTCGTGGGCGCCGGAACCGTGGGCAACGCGCCTCATTCAAGAGGGTGGCGGTCAGCTTTTTGTCGACGAGCGTTCACTTTGGCCGAATTACCGGTTTGCCACCACCGAAGTCGTCGTACGACCCGAATTTCTAAGCGAGCATCCGGATCTCGTGAAGAAGTGGATTGCGGCGCACGTCGACCTGACCGAATGGATCGCAAGAAATGTCGAGGCTGCCAAATCGATCGTCAATCAACAGATCGCCAAAGATACAGGCCGGCTGCTTCCACCTCGAGTTCTGAACGAAGCATTTCAGCGGTTTGAGGTCACAAACGATCCGATCCGCAGTTCCCTTGTCACGTCGGCAGAACACTCATACGAAGCCGGTTTTTTGAAGCAGAAACCGGAGCTGCCCGGTCTTGTCGATGTCGAGTTACTGAATGAAGTGCTGCGGGAAAAGAAGATGTTACCTGTGCAATAGAACATGGAGAACGAATGGCCGCACTCGTCGAACTACCCGAAGTAGCAACAGAAAGTAAGATCCAGGTTCGCGCGCTCACCAGGGAGTACGACCACGGACACCAACGGACCCTCGCGCTCGACAACATCGATCTCGAGGTCCGGCGTGGCGAATTCCTGTGCCTGGTGGGCCCATCTGGCTGCGGAAAGTCCACTCTGCTGCACATGATTGCCGGACTCGATAAGCCGACCAGCGGCCAGCTGCTGATCGATGGCTCTACTATTGACGGCCCCGGCCCTGACCGTATTTTGATTTTCCAAGAGTTGGGGCTCTTCCCTTGGCTGAATGTGCTGGAGAACGTGGAGTTTGGACTGAAGGTGAGAGGGGTACCTCGCAAGGAGCGCCGTGAACGCGCGCGGCACTTCATCCAGCTAGTGCATCTCTCGCAATTCGAGCACAGCTACGTCCACCAGCTCTCAGGAGGCATGAAGCAACGCGTCTCCCTGGCGCGAGCGCTTTGCCTCGATCCTGGCGTGCTCCTTATGGATGAGCCCTTCACCGCGCTCGATGCCCAGACGCGTGACTTGCTTCACGACGAACTGGAACGCATCTGGGCCGAAACCGGCCAGACGATCATCTTCGTCACTCACAATGTGCGCGAGGCGGTCCGCCTGGGCGATCGTGTGGTTGTCATGAGCTACCGTCCCGGTCGAATTAAGCGCGAGTTCGCTATAGAACTCGGACGTTCGCGTTCGCTCGAAGACCCCGAGGTTACTCTCCAGGCAAAAGAAATTCTCGCCGAGCTGCGGTCCGAAATCGATAAGGCCGTTCACGCGGAGTACAAAAATGCGTAAATCTCTTCACCAGATCGGATTCTTTGCCGGATTGATTGCGATCTGGCAAATCGTGGCGCTTCTAAAAATCTGGCCTCCATACCTGTTCCCCACGCCCGCATCGGTTTGGGAGTCGCTGCATGCCGGCTTTGCCGATCATAGCTTCTGGATCGGGATCGGCGTCAGCATGAAACGTGTGGCGCTTGGCTATGCCGTTTCCTGCATCTTCGGTGTAGCGCTCGGCTTCGCTACGGCCTACAACAAATTTCTGTCGGAGACCGTTGGGCGGATGGCGGTGAGCCTTCAGAGCCTTCCCAGCATTTGCTGGTTGCCGATGGCAATTCTCTGGTTCGGGCTAACGGAGAAAGCAATTCTCTTCGTGGTCATTATGGGATCGTTGCTGGCGATCACAATTTCCGTTCAGTCAGGATTGCGGAGCATTCCGAAGATTTATCCCATGGCCGGCCGCAATCTCGGAGCGCGTGGTTGGAGACTGATCCTGTATGTTCTGCTCCCCGCAAGTCTGCCGCATTTGACTGTCGGACTAAAGCAAGGCTGGGCCTTTGCATGGCGCTCGCTGATTAGCGGAGAGATGATCTTCGTCACCCTGGGCCTCGGCCAGTTGCTGATGATGGGCCGGGACCTGAATGACATCAGCCAGGTATTTGCCGTGATGATTCTCATTGTTGCGATCGGCTGGCTGGTTGACACAATCTTTTTCCGCGGTGTCGAACGCGCGCTGCAGAATCGCTGGGGTTTCGCGACGAACTAGGCAGCGCAAACAAGCACGGGTGGCGAAGTGGCAAACGCGACGGCCTGCAAAGCCGTTATACGTGGGTTCGAATCCCATCCCGTGCTCCAAACTTCCCATAGCCAGAGCGGTCCCTCGCTCTGCGATGGATTTCACCTGCGGGCTCAGACACCCGCAACACGGCTCAAGTTCGAATCGCATCCCGTGCCCCAAATTGTTCAAGTGCTTCTTGAAGCTGTGCACGATTTGTAACCAGCATTAAACACTCCTTTCAGCTGATATTCACGATTCCGCACTAATGTGTCTGCCTCAGGAGGATGTGCGAATGTTTGGAAGATGGATGGCATTTCTGTTGGCAGCCACATTTCTGGCAAGCTCAACGGCGGTTCAGGCAGGCGACTGGGGTGATGACGATCATGGTGGGATACGCCATGTACTTCTAATTAGCATTGATGGGATGCACTCTCTCGATTTCGTAAACTGCGCCAATGGTGTTGCCGGCGCCAATGGTGGGAAACCGTACTGTCCAAATCTGGCTGCGCTCGGCAAGAATGGCGTAAACTATCTGAACGCCTCCACTTCCCGCCCATCTGATTCCTTCCCCGGCCTCATGGCCATCGTGTCCGGCGGCAGTCCGCGCACCGTCGGGGCGTTTTACGATGTTGCCTACGACCGCGTGCTCGCTCCCCCCACGGTCACGACTGGAAACGGCGTTGCCGGTGGCACCTGCACCCCAGGTGTCGCGAACGGAACCACAACCGAGTACGAAGAAGGAATTGACAAGGACCAGACGCTATTGAGCGGCGGCGGGAACTTCTCCATCGGATCTATCGATCCGGCGAAACTAATCCGTGATCCTTTCAACAATTGCAAGCCGGTCTATCCCTGGAACTTCGTTCGTACGAACACGATTTTCGGCGTTGTCCACCAGGCGGGTGGTTTTGCGGCTTGGTCTGACAAACACCCGGCCTACTCGTCGGTTGCCGGTCCGGGCGACGGTTCGAATCTCGACGATTACTATGCTCCGGAAATCAATTCAAATGTCGTACCACTGAACGTGACCACGCCGGAAGGCATGAAGTGCAACCCGATTCCGGATCCGACCGTTACTTCGACGTCGCAATACACCGACAGTTTCCAGGAAATTCGCTGCTACGACACGCTCAAGGTAAATGCCATTCTCAACGAGATTAATGGCATGACACTGATGGGCAATGCGCACGCTCCGGTGCCGACCCTGTTCGGCATGAACTTCCAGGCCGTAAGTGTCGGCCAGAAGTTGATTGAAAAGAAGGTGGGCACTGGCGGATATACCGACGCTGCAGGGACTCCAACTCCGCTAATTCAGGCGCAGATCCAGTTCGTGGACGACTCCATCGGGGAGATGGTTTCTCAACTCAAGCAGCGCGGCCTCTACAATTCGACTCTGATCGTCATCACCGCCAAGCACGGACAGTCGCCGATCGATCCGAACCGTTTCTTCCCGATTCCTGGGCACAGCGGTAACAATGGCAACTCACCCGCTACCATCCTCGATGGTCTTGGGCTCATTCCGTCGTCGGAGTCGCCGAGCAATCCCACGGGCATCGGACCGACGGAAGATGACGTCTCTCTGCTGTGGCTCAATCCTGGATCAGACATCCCAAGCGCGGTGAAAGCTCTGGAAGAGAACGCTTCGCAGGCTGGCATCGGCGAAATCTTCTACGGTCCATCCCTGACGACGATGTTCAATAAGCCGGGAATTCCTCCGCAAGGCGACCCCCGGACACCTGACATCATCGTGACACCCAATTATGGGGTGGTCTACACCGGCAGCAGCAAGAAGCAGGCAGAACATGGCGGCTTCTCCCATGACGACACCAACGTGATCCTTCTGGTTTCGAATCCTTCATTCAGGAAGGCGACAGTGAACTCGCCGGTGCAGACCGCGCAGGTTGCTCCGACAATCTTGAAAGCGCTTGGCCTGAATCCTTACTTGCTGCAGTCGGTTCAGATCGAAGGTACCCCCGTGTTGCCTGCGGTTCCCTTCCGCAGCGATGAACGATAAACCTTCGTAAATAGAGAAGGCAGTCATGTGCTGCATGACTGCCTTTCATTTTTGATAGGAAGCGGCTTCGAACAGATGAATCTTCCGTTCTGTCATTCCGAGTGGACTTCAGTCCACGAGGAATCCCTGTGCCAGCTAAATGAGATCTTACGCTCTCACCCAATTCGGGTGCCCAATCTCCAAATGCTCCGGAGCACAGATCTCACGCCCGTATTGCCGCATTCTTGTGCGGAGTCTTTTCCTCCAGCTTCCTCTCATGTCCTTCTGCATAGGCGGCATAGAACAGCATCAAACCCATCACCATGAACACGCCCAACGCCATCAGCGCCATGAACAGAATCGGCATACGTCACCTCTGGCGCTAAGTCTGCGCGCCGTTATTACAGGATTCGGTGACCGCGATCACGCCCTGAAGTGAGGTTTTCGGGTGCCATCCTTGTCAGCACTTCCCTGCTTCCGAATCGCTTACACTCTGCTAATCTCTTTGGTTCGGCTGTTCAGATTCCGCGGATCGGAGCGCCACTTCGGTTCCGCCACAATCAGGTCGGAGAATGATTCGTTTTGGAATTGTGGGATTTGGATTGCACGCGGTCAGGCGGCTCATGCCTGGCTTCCAGCTATCGTCGAACTGTTCCGTTACAGCGCTTTCCCGGCGCGACTCAGGAAAGGCCAAGGCTTCCGCGGCGGAATACAACATCCCGCACTACTTCACGTCTACTGACGATCTTTGCCGCTGTCCCGATGTGGACGCCGTGCTGGTTACCTCTCCCAACGCTTGCCACCGGCTCGATGTCCTGACCGCTTTGCGCCGCGGTAAACCGGTGCTTTGCGAGAAACCGATGGGCATGGACGCAGACGAATGCCGAGAGATGGTGGATACTGCGCACCGTTTGCGCCTTCTCCTTGGCGTAGCCCAGGTTTTTCGCTTTCACGAAAGCACCGCACGCATTCGGAGCCGCGTCCAGTCCGGAGAACTGGGACGGCTGGTCTTCGCCCGTTCCGAGTTCTCGTTTGATGCCCGCCTGCATCAGCGCAAGTGGCTTACCGACAAATCACTTGCCGGCGGGGGACCGATTGCCGACATCGGAGTGCACTGCATCGACACACTCCGTTACATCCTGCAGGATGAAATTGTTCGCGTTCATGCGCGTACGTTCTCCGACAGCAACTCCGGTGACGTCGAAGCCGCAGCCGTACTCACGCTGCAGTTCCGCGCAGGAACATTGGGAAGTGTACTGGTTTCCTACCGTGCGCCGTACCGAACTCCGCTTGAGATCGTCGGCGAGGCAGGTGAGGTCTTCGCAAAGGACGCGCTTACCGTTGACAAGCCTGTCACAGTCGAATTTAGCCTAGACGGCAAGCTACCGTTTTCGGAGAAAGTCGATAATCAGCTCGCCTATGCGCGCCAAGTCGACTCTTTTGCTGCGGCGTTGGAAGGAAGGGGGAAGTTTCCCGCACCCGGGGAAGTTGGGTGGCAGAATCAGATTATTCTCGATGCCGCGTACCGCTCCATGCGTACCGGTCAGATGGAACCCGTAGCTGTTATCTGAGAACCGCGCATGGCTACAGACGTGCATCCTTTGCTAATTCAGCTTCTTCCTGGTAGCTCTCTACCCCGCCGACATTCTCGATTCGCGTTGGGAGAATCTGCGCTTCGAGTCCGTGCTGCGCAAGATAGTCGCTGATTTCAACGGCAGCACGCGTCAAATTCGCGTGCTCCTCCATCACCATCAAAACGCCCGGTCCGGCACCGCTAAGCGAGCAACCCAGGATTCCGTGCCGCCCGACCTGCGCCCGCAATGCTGGCAATAACGGGCAGGCCTTTTCCCGGAAGGGCTCATGAATGCGGTCACCCAGTGCGAATTGCAGCAACTCGCCGCGACCCTGCGAAAATGCGCCCAACATCAGTAGGGAATTCTGCAGGTTCGTGACTGCATCTGCGCGCGTGTAGGTTGCAGGAAGCAGTCCACGTGCTTCCTCCGTCGACAGGGCCTTGGGAGGAATCGCCACCAGGAGTGGCCAAAGCACTGGCGGTTCAATCTTGATTGCTTGTACCTGGCAGTCGTGACCCATGCGAGCCGTCACCAGTCCTCCCAGCCAGCACGCGCCAACATTATCCGGATGGCCCTCCAATCGTGCCGACTCAGCCAGCACGCGGTCGCCAGACCAGCCGAGGCGACCAATCTTCGCGGCAATTGCCAGCCCAGCCAGTCGTGCCGCCGCCGATGATCCGAGCCCCATTCCTAGCGGAATCTGGTTGTGAACTCGCAAGCTGATCGGTTCCGGCTTTTGTCCATTTGCACGCAAGGCCTCGACATATGTGTCCAGAATCAAATTACGTTCCACGTGCGCGCACGCGTCTGCATCGCGGCCTGTCGCAAAGACTTGAAATTCCGCAGCAGGTGCCGCTTCCACTTCGAGGTAGATGGAAACGGCCAGGGCTGCAGCGTCGAAAGCTGCTCCTAGGTTTGCTGAACTTGCCGGCAGTTTCAATCGAACCATTCCCAAGCTTTGCCCCTATTCGTTTTTCCCTGCCGACTCCAGCATTGGAAGTACTGCGTCGACCGTCCCATCCAAAACAATCGGCGGGCGCCGATGTAGCTCCATTGCTGCTTGATCACCTGTATCCTTCAGCAGCTCACCCTGATGAAACTTCAAGCTGTACTCCGGATCCTTCAGCACATGGCCGGTTAGCACCAGCACGACCGATTCATTCTTACGCACCAGGCCTTGTGCCACTAGCTTTTTCAAACCTGCCAGGGTAGCAGCCGAAGCCGGCTCGCAGCCGATGCCGTCTTCGCCGATTTCGGCCTTCGCCACCGCGATCTCTGTCTCAGTCACCTGCTCAACAGAGCCGCCGGTCGCTTCCACGACGCGTACTGCTTTCTTCCACGATGCCGGATTGCCGATGCGGATCGCTGTCGCCAGTGTCTCCGCCTTTACAGGAACCAGTTTCTTGCCACCGGTTTCGCGGACAGTTCGCACTAGCGCATTGGCGCCTTCCGCCTGGATGACGTGAATCTGCGGCAAGCGGCGAATCAACCCAGCGCGATGCAGTTCGAGCATGCCCTTCCCAATCGCCGACGAGTTGGCGAGGTTTCCTCCCGGGACAACAATGTGATCCGGGGCCTCCCATTCCAACTGTTCGAGCAACTCGAACGCCAGCGTCTTCTGTCCTTCCAGCCGGTAGGGGTTCATCGAATTCAGCAGATAGATCGGGTAACGATGTACCAGCTCAGTCAGGACATTCACGCAACCGTCAAAATCCGTTCTCAACTGCAATGTAACCGCGCCATACTCCAGCGACTGCGCCAGCTTTCCCCACGCAATCTTTCCTTCTGGGATCAACACCAGGCTGCGCATCCCCGCACGAGCAGCATAAGCGGCCATCGAAGCCGATGTGTTCCCAGTGGAAGCACAAGCCACCCAGCGGAAGCCCTTCTCCTTGGCCACGGAAATCGCCGCCGTCATGCCGGTATCTTTAAACGAACCAGTTGGATTCATCCCCTGATGTTTGGCGAGCAATGTCTCCACACCAGCGCTCTTTGCACCGCCTGGCATCTGGTACAACGGGGTGTTTCCCTCGCGCAATGTTATGACGTGGTTCAAATCCTGCAGAATCGGAAGGAAATCACGGAAACGCCAGACCCCGCTTTGATCCAGCGGCCCCAAGGATGTTCGTCGGCGAAGCCAGAATCTTTGAACGGTTTCCGCCTCGATCTCCGGCCAGTCGTAGACAGCCTCGAACAGATCTCCGCAGTTTTCACATCGAAAGTCTGCACTGGCTTCTGCACAGTTGGCGCCACATCCGATACATTGCAGCTTATGGTGGCTCACTTGCGGCATCTGTTCAACAGCTTGCGCGGAATGGCTCATCTTGTACTTATGCCTCCGCCCGCGCCGCATGCTGTGACAGGAACTCACCGTGAACCGCCTTCACCACGTCATCGGCGCTCGATGCATTCACGGCGAAGCAGATGTTCAACTCGCTCGCTCCCTGCGCTACCGCTATCACGCTCTGATTTGCATTCGCGACGGCGGAAAACAGCCGGCCCAGGATTCCTCTGGTGCCTCGCATCGATTCGCCCAGGACGCAGACCACGGCAATATCCCGTTGCACCTGGATGGGATTCACGACTCCATGCTGAATCTCTACGCGGAAGGTACGCTCCATCAGTTTGACTACCGTGTCAGTATCTGCCTCGCGCAGCACTAATCCTAATGAATTTTCCGAGGAGGATTGCGTCGAAAACAGAACGTCCACATGTTCGTGGCCGAGGCGTAAAAACAGCCTTCCGAAGATTTCCGCGAAAGAGGCCTCCCGCTTCGTGGTGAGAGTAATCAGGCTTGCTTGCTTTACAACCGTCACAGCTTTCACGGCCGAGCCGTTCCGGGGTACCTTCGCGACGATCTCCGTTCCAGCAACTTCAGGGCGAAAAGAATTCTTGATCCACACCGGAATGCCTTTGTCCATCGTTGGGTGGATTGCCTTGTGGTGAATAACCTTCGCTCCATAGTAGGAAAGCTCGATCGCCTCCGAAAATGTAATCGCGGGAAGCGTCTTCGCATCGGAACAAACGCGCGGATCGGCAGTAAGTACGCCGTCGACGTCGGTATAGATCCAGACTTCGTCGGCTCCCAGAGCCGCTCCTAATATCGTTGCCGAAGAATCCGAACCTCCGCGTCCCAGGGTGGTAGGCTGGCCCTTTGTAGTGGCGCCCATGAACCCCGTAATCACCGGAACCTTGCCAGCCTTCAGCAGAGGCGTCAGTACCTCGTGTGCCTTCTTTGCAGTCGCTTCGATATCGGGAGAGGCGTCGCCGAACTTATCATCGGTAACCAGAACGCGGGTCGAATCCACGAACTCGCCTGCCGTATTCATGGTGCGTAACACAGCGGCAAAGATGTGTGCGGACATCTTTTCTCCCATCGGGGCTGCGGCATCCATAATCTGTGGAGTGGTCGAGCGCAACAACAGCAGGGCCGCACAGACGTCGTGAAGCTGTTTCAGAACTGCCCCAACCTGGTCTTCAACGCCCTTGCGCTCCGGCCCTTTGAAAAGTTCTGCAATGACCTTCTTGTGGCGCTCCTGCAGGAGTTGCATTTGCTCTGCGACCTGCTTGTCCTCACCCTGACGCGCCGCGCTAACTGTCTTTAGAATCAAGTCAGTAACGCCGGACAGAGCCGATACGACGACTGCCACGCGGTTCTTCGCGGCAGTCTTACACACTATTTCGGCCGACCCGCGGATGCGTTCCACGCTACCGACAGACGTACCCCCAAACTTTAAGACAAGAAGACTCATCCCTGGCTCGATTTCCTTGGCTGTAGCAAATACTCGATTGTACCGGAGGAGGTTTCGCAGCCATTTCGAAAAACCCGAACAGTCCTAGCGGATTCTTCGATAACGACGTCTGCGCTGTGTCCTGCAACCGTGACCTGCTCTCCTGCGGATGCTAGAATTCGGCGCCATTGAGGTCTTCAGTGGCATCCTCCTCGCACTCTGTCGTGACTGAGAGCGTCATTTCTTTTCTGCAGAATGTACCACCCTTTGAATTCCTGCCGTCCGCGGAACTCGCCACAGTTGCGCGAACCATGTCTCTGGAATATTTCCCCAAGGATTCGACCATTCTCAGCGCCGGCAATCCAGCATCTGAGGCTCTCTATATCGTGCAGAAAGGGGCAGTGAAGCTGGCAATTCGGACACAAGTAGGCAAAGAACTCATCATCGATATGCGCAGTGAAGGCGAGTTCTTCGGCCTGCTCTCTTTCCTGGGACGTGATATTGCCCGCCTCGATGTGACTGCAGTCGAAGATACCCTTTGCTACGCCATTTCCAGTCAGGACATGCAGAAGCTGATGTCTCGGCATCGCGATGTTTCCGATTACCTGCTGCGGACCTCGGTGACCCGCTATGTCGATCGCAGTCTGAACGAGCTGCGTTCGCAAACCAACTTGATGGGCAGCTCGGAGCGTTTGCTTTATGCACTCTCTGTACGCGATGTGGCGAAGGTGTCTCCCCTACTTTGCCCGGGCGATACTTCGATTCGCGACGTCGCGAAGCTGATGTCGCAACGGCGATCGAGCAGCGTTTTTGTCATTGATGAAAACAAGAATGCTGTCGGAATCGTTACCGATCGCGATCTCGCGGAGAAAGTCGTCGCTCGAGGTATGTCGCCCGACCTTCCGGTTACGAAGCTCATGACGTCCCCCGTTATCGCCGTCGACGAGGGCGATCCGGTATTCAACGTCCTGCTGACCATGCTGGGACGGAATATCCACCACGTGCTGGTGACATCGGGTGGATTTCCTAAAGGCATTCTGACCAGCCACGACCTGATGCTGCTCCAGGGGAAGTCGCCACTGAACGTCGTAGAACACATCGATCAGCAGCAGACGCTGGAAGGCCTGGCCAATGCTCACAAGCGAGTGAGCGACTTGCTGCCGTTACTGCTGCGCGAAGGCGCCAAGGCCAGTCACGTTACACGCGTTATCGCCGAGATGAATGATCGCTTGCTAGCCAGAATTCTGAACCTTGCAGAGGAAAAGCTTGGACCGCCTCCTGTGAGCTATTGCTGGGTTGTTCTCGGCAGCGAAGGACGGCGTGAGCAGACGTTCAAAACCGATCAGGACAACGCCATTATCTATGCTGATGTAGAGCCGACAAACAAGGATTCCGTTTCTGCCTACTTCGCCGACTTTGCTTCCTTCATTGAGTCCGCGCTACAAGCGTGCGGGTATCCGCCATGTCCCGGCAATTACATGGCAACGAATTCGCGCTGGCGCCAGCCGCTCTCAACCTGGCAAGGTTACTTTGACCAATGGATCTCCGGAGCAGAGACCCACGATACCGAAGATGCTCTGATCTTCTTCGATATGCGCCCGATTGCAGGTGACCTTTCATTGTTTCGCTCCCTGTCAGCCCACGTGCAGCCACGCGTCAAAGAAGCAGCCTTCTTCAAATCCATCCTGGCGTACATTTCCACGCAGCACAAACCGCCGCTTGGATTCTTTCGCACCTTCGTTCTCGAGCGCTCCGGAGAGCACAAATCCACCCTCGACGTAAAACTCTATGGCACCGGTCCTATCGTGAATGCCGCGCGCCTGTTCGCCATCGATGTCGGAGTTGAGGCCTCCAACACTGCCGAACGCTTGCGAGCAATCAAGGCGCTCGCATATGCCGATCCACCCCTGATCGATGACCTATGCGAGGCTTTCGAATTCCTGACAATGTTGCGCATCGAGCACCAACTTCGGCAGGTCCGGGAAGCAAAGTCTCCCGACAATTACATCGCTCCCGACACACTGACAACACTGCAGAAGAGCTTACTGAAAGAGTCCTTTCACAGCATTGCCCGTGCCCAGTCTTTTATCGAAGACCGCTTTCGCAGCGCGGTATGGGCTCAACTGGGGAGATGAGTTTGCGCTGGCCTAACCCTTTCTCTTCGCAAGCTTCCTATGCAATTCCCCTCGCCACGCCGCTCCGCGAGCTGCGCTTTGTAATTCTCGACACCGAACTGACATCCCTGAATCCGCACGACAACCGGCTGCTCTCTCTCGGTGCCATTGCGATGACCGGCACAAAAATCCATCTGGGAGAGCAGTTTTATCGACTAGTGAATCCGGGAATTCCGGTTCCCTCCGACACTGTGGTTGTCCACAAACTTCGCTCCAACGATGTGGCGAGGGGCGAAACTGCAAATGAGGTTCTAACTGCGTTTCAGAAATTCTCCGAGGGCGCCATTTTGGTTGGCCATTTTGTCAGGATTGATCTGAACGCAATCCGCAAGGAACTGGCAATCGAAAAACGCGACTTTGCTCAGAATGCCATCGATACTGTGCGTGTTCATCGCTGGATTGTCAGCCGCACCAAGTGTGCCGAAGACGTCGGGCATGCTCACGAGAAGCTTGATCTATCTTCTCTCTCCGCGGTGTATGGCTTGGATATTCACGATACGCATCACGCGCTGGAAGACGCCTTCCTCACGGCGCGCTTGTGGCAGAAATTGCTTTGCTCAATCGAGAAACTCGGCGTCCGTGATCTGGACAGCTTATTACGAATCGGGTCCACCTAGCTCTTGAGTAAGTAACCTTATCCGTTTGCGAGCGCCCTGAGCGGCTCGCCCATTATCCTCACGCTCAGCCATTCCTTCTGTAACTTGGCGCCCAGTGCTTCGTAGAACTCGATTGCCGGGGTGTTCCAATCCAGCACCTGCCACTTCATGCCATAGCAGTTTTCGGCGAGGGCGATGCGTGCCAGTTCCGCCAGCACGGCTTTGCCAATCCCCTTTCCGCGGAATTCGGGACGGACAAACAGGTCCTCCAGGTACAAACCGGGGCGGCCCAGCCAGGTTGAGTAGTTCAGAAAGAACAAGGCGAAACCGGCAGGCTTGTCCTCCCACTCTGCCATGAGTACGCGAAATTTCGGATCGCGTCCGAAGCCATCCCGCAGAATGTCGACAGAGGTTGCAATAGCCGCCTGCGGTTCGCGTTCGTAGTCCGCAAGCTCGCGTATGAATTGAACGATTAAGTCCGCGTCCTCGGGGACTGCGGGTCGAATCCTGAGCATGATGTCATTCTACTGAGAGGAGTTCCCGTTTGGCAGAATCTAACTACCGGCAGCAGGAATTACTGGCAGTGGCTTATCGAACTTCATGCCCACGAGCGAGTACTTGTCCCGCACCTCGGTTCGTACCACATCTCCCTCGATGAAACGAACCGCGTTTTGGCCTTCCGGTGCGGCTACTGGCGAGACCGGTATCTCGATGGAAAGCCGATGAGAGCGCGGGCTCTTCCGTAGCGCGAGCAGTACCCCTCCTGCACTCACGTTGATCGCGGTGGCAAATTCCAGGGACATTTTGCCCTGCTCGTCGATGGTGCGAACGAACACAGGAAACGCAATGGGCAAACGCGGCCACCTGCGCGTATTTCGGAAAGAAGCCACACTTCATTATGAACTTTCTGATGCACTTCGGTTGTAACCATAGTAGCTCGCGATTGTTGCTAAAGGGTCCTGCAGCTTCTCGTCCCTCTGCTCGCCAATGAATGTCCTTCTGTCGGACCGCTTCTGTACTGGGGAGCATCGACCTTCGTAACAGAACGGATCACCCCAATCAGCCATCTATTAAGGCATGATGAACCAGGAGCATCTGCTTGAGATGGTTTGGCAAAAGTCGTGACCGGTCGCATAAACCTTTCCATGTAACCGGCCCTACGCATGCCCGCGCCAAGCGTTTTACGGTGCGAACGCCCATTCGCTTTCGCTCGAACCGCGAATCGGAATGGCGTGTTGGAATCACGGAGAACATCAGCTGCACGGGCGTGTTGTTCCGTTCGGATGACGCTTTGCAACCTCGTACTCAAATCACGATGCGCTTCACCGTGCCTTCGCAGATTTCAGGCGGGCTTCCCGTCGAAGTAATTTGCGATGCACTGGTTGTGCGTGAAGCGACTATAGCTCAGAATTCTCATGCACTGGCCGCAGCCATTCTGAACTATCACATTCAATATGACCGTACTCAGGTCCCGACTTTTTCGGCTGTGCCTGAACTGCTTTCTCCCGATAAACCCGCTTCCGCCAACTTCGTCCATCAATTCAACACACACTTGGCGGTCATCGTCGGCAACTGTGACCTTGTCCTAAGCCAGGCGAATCTGGATCCTGCGATCAGGAAAAGCGTTGAAAGCGTAAAGAGCGCCGGACTGAAAGCGGCATCCCTGGTACGTGAACTCACAACCGAATCTTGAAAAAGGAAAAGGAGTAGAAGTGCAAATCACGGCTAACAACCTCCCCCCATCGGTCATGGCCGCGATCCGGACCCCGGAACCATTGGTTTGGATAGACCGCTACATCGCCATCGTCGACGTGCTGCTCGCATCGCATCCCGACGAAGACGCTTACGGCCCATGTAAGCCTCAACTCAAGGAGAAACGGTCACACAGACTGAAACTCGTGACCAAAGCTCAATAACCAAAAATCCGGCCCTGACTGCCTCTGATCAACCTCCGATCCCAAAGCGTCAGGGCCTTTCTCTTTTCGCCCGAAATTCCTGTGACATTCTCTGTGCTAGAATCCGCGCGAGATATGCACGAAAACGACAGCGCGGGGCAAATCACCCTGCACGAGATCTCCGTCGTTGTACCCGTGTATCAGGGTGAACATACACTCGCGGCACTAACACAGGAAATCCTACCGCTTACTACACCTCAGGTCACGGCTGAAGGAAATCGATTTCGAATCCTTGAGCTGCTTTTCGTCAACGACGGTGCCGTCGATCGTTCTGCGGATGTGATGCGCGAACTTGCATCTCGGCATTCGTTCGTGCGGCCCATCTGGTTGTCACGCAATTACGGGCAACATCCTGCGACCCTCGCCGGCATGGCAAGTACCGTTGGCGAGTGGATTGTCACCCTTGATGAAGACGGCCAGCAGAACCCGCTGGATATTGGACCGATGATTGACACGGCTCTGGCAACGGGTACGCGGCTCGTGTACGCGAAACCTACCAATCCCGCTCCACATGGCTTCATTCGCAACGTACTGTCGAAATCGGCTAAATGGATTTCCACCAAAATGCTGGGGAATCGTATCGGTGCATTCAACAGCTTTCGCTTGATCGAAGGCGAGATTGCCCGCGGAGTCGCCGCCTACTGTGGCTCCAATGTATTTCTCGACGTCGCACTCTCGTGGGTCGTGGATACCGCCGAGCATTGCCCCGTGACTCTACGTCCGGAACGTGGCCGTCCGTCCGGCTACACATTCAGCAGCCTGTTCTCGCATTTTTTGCAACTTGTGCTCACCTCAGGCACGCTTCCATTGCGTCTCGTGAGCCTGATGGGAGCGCTCTCCATCATCTTTGGGGTCCTGATCAGCGCCTTCGCTGTCTGGGAGCGTGTGCAGAATAGGGTACCTGTCCAGGGTTGGACTTCGATTTTCATCGTGACCTGCCTCTTTTCCGGCTTGATCCTCATTTCACTTGGCGTAATTTCTGAATACTTGGGCGTGGCCGTTTCGATGGCGATGGGCAAGCCTGCCTACCTCATAACATCGCACCCCTCAGAAAATCTGGCTCGCAAGCCATGAGTACTCTGTCATGGGTGATTGGTCGTGGTGGATTGCTAGGCTCGAGCGTGGAGCGGGCGATAAGCACTTCAACCTTTCGTCCTGACGAACTAATTGCGTGGCAAGATCGAACGCGTCTGCACGATCAAATCGTAAGCACCGTGGCCGCCTTCCGTATGCGGTTGGAGAGCAATCAATTTAGCGACTGCAGTGTTTACTGGTGTGCAGGAGCTGGAGTCATCGGCACTTCGACAGAAGATCTCGCAGCTGAAACAGCCGCTCTTCGTTTCTTCCTCGACCAACTCGGCTATGCGCTCGAGTGTCTTCCGGAGATCTCTGCCCGAGTTTTTCTTGCCAGCAGTGCCGGAGGCGTTCACGGCGGCAGCTCCGATCGTCCGATCACGGAAACAACTCCTCCGAATCCCATGTCGCCTTACGGGTGGGCCAAACTCGAGCAGGAAAATGTTCTCCGCGATTGGGTGCATGCCCACCCACACGTTTCCACACTGATTGGACGCCTATCCAACCTATACGGTCCTGGCCAGCGCCTGGACAAGCCGCAAGGACTGATTTCTCACATGAGCAGATGTGTATTGTTCAATGTGCCGGTTCGAATCTACGTCTCACTGGATACGATCCGGGATTATTTGTATGCAGAAGACGCGGGAACGCTCATTGCTGCGGGAATGCGGCGACTGTGCCCAGTCGGAAGCGACGCACCGCAACATCTCATCAAGCTGTACGCTTCCGAAAAGGAAACCACGATTGCGGCTCTCATCGGGCTGTTTCGCGATATCGCCAAACGCCATCTTCGGCTGGTAAACGTTCGCAGTCCCGCAGGTGCACAGCAACCTGCCAAATTGCACTTCCGCTCAGCAATCTGGACAGATCAGCGCTTCCTACTCCGAACGGAACTGCTCGACGGAATTCATCGCGTATACCAGCACCAATTGATGCTGCTGCAGGCCGGTCGATTGCCCAAGCCGATAAGTTGATTCTTTCGCGCGAACGCGCCAGTGCTATATGTCCACCCGCTGCTCCCGATGCCGGGTCAGGTACCAGCAAGGCGAAAACCCCATGTGCGGAAATAATGCGTGAACGCAGGTCTGAGTTTCGGCCTGTTGTGGGAACATGTATTCGGTTTTGTTCGCTTTTTCCTTAACCGCGTAGTACACGTCAACTTGAACAGTGCCGAATGCATTCTGATTCCGCCATGCGCGGTACTGAATCTGCGCATAGTCAATCACGTACGCGAGTGCTGCGACGGCACACACCGCTAACACAATGTTCCGCAAAACTTTCAGACGCTCTCCTGTACCAGTGCGATTCTACAACTGCTGCTGCCTTCTATTCCCAAACAAAAGCCCTTTGCACTCTCACGAGCACAAAGGGCCTGATTTTCAGTTACTCTAATCAGCCTTGCGATTTCTCTGAAGGCGCATGCAGAACTCGGAAGCTGTTGCCGCCATTCGACCACACCAGCACCAGCGCATCCTGACCTTGTGGTACCGAAGAGAGCGCCTGCTGCACGTCCGCCGCAGTCTTCGTGTCTTTATGGTTGACCTGCAGGATCACGTCTCCGCGCTGCAGTCCGGCATCATCGGCGGAGCTTCCCGGAACCACCTTGCCGACTACCGCTCCCTTTACATCGCTGGGCGCCTGGATCTCCTGGCGGATGTCCGGAGTCATGTCCTCCAGTCCCAGTCCCCAACGAGCCTTTCCGTGATTCTCTGCCGAAGCGGTAATCACGCCACCGTGGCTACCCATCGCTTCGAGCGTAACCGGCAGCGTCATCTGCTTGCCGTCGCGCAAAACGGTGAGTTCCACTTTCGTTCCTGGCTGTTTCTCGCCGATCAGGATCTGCAGGTGGCTGGCATCATTCACCGGCTTTCCATCCACGGCTGTGATCACATCGCCGATCTTGAGTCCGGCTTTTGCTCCCGGCGAATCCGTCTCCACTTGCGTGATCACGGCGCCGTTGTTGCTCTTCATGTCGAAAAACCTCGAGTTTTCCGGCGTGATGTCCGTGATGCCAATTCCCATGTACGCATGCTCAACCTTGCCCGTGCGAATCAGGCTGTCAACAACCGGTTTGGCAATCTGCGATGGGATCGCAAATCCCATCCCCGAGAATGCGCCGGACGGGGAGATCAGAAATGTGTTGATTCCCACCACTTCTCCGCGCGAATCTACGAGCGCTCCTCCAGAATTGCCCTGGTTGATCGCGGCATCGGTCTGAATAAATCCACCAGGCCTGCGCGGATCCGAGCTATCAGGATTCGCCCGGTTCAATCCACTCACGATTCCGCGGGTCACTGTAAACCGAAAACCGAACGGATTACCGAACGCCAGCACCGTCTGTCCCGGACGCAGTGCCGTGGAATCGCCCCATGGGACGCTCGGGAAATCGTTCCCGTTGATCTTGATTACCGCCAAGTCGGTCAGCGGGTCGCGCCCGATCAGTTTGGCCGTGTAGGTTTGCCGGTTGTTCATGGTAACGCGAATTTCTGTCGCGCCTTCCACTACGTGGTTGTTGGTGACGATGTATCCATCGGGTGAAATCAGAATTCCGCTACCGATGCCATGTTCGATCTGCTGGCGTGGCTGCATCTGTTGCATCGGAGGCATCTGGTCGCCGAAGAACCGCTGGAAAAACTGCTCCGCGTCACCGTCATCGCCACTCAGTTGCGATGCCTTCACCTTCGAGGTGACCGCTACGTTCACGATCGCGGGCGTAACCCGTGCCGCAACCGTTTCCATCGCATGATCCAGCGCCGTTAGTGCGCTGACGCTATCCGGATCGAGTGGTGCCGCTGCTGGTGCTGCAACCGCTGCATGCGCTGCTGCCGGCCTCACTATTTCGTACGTGCCGAACGAAACTACGCTCGCAATAGCCAGCGCCGATACCAGCACCCGCCGTGATGCTTTTGCTTTCAATTCATTGACGTATTTCATTTCTCATTCTGCTCCTATTTAATTAGTTGATGTTGGCAAACCCTTTCTCTTTGTTGCCTTCAAACTCCTAGATTTTTCGGGATCCCTCAGGCTTGCTCTGCTGAGGCGTTGGATAGAACACCGCCAGCCGCACGGTGCGCACGATCCACAACTGGCTTGCACCGTCCGGCGTACCACTCTCAACAAGCAGGGTGGTTGTTAACAGAACCGGAACTGCATGCATCTGCCGGGCGCTGGCTATCATGACCTTCGCTCTGCGTTGGTCAGTTCGTTTCGCGAAGGCATCTACTGTTCGCTTCGAGTCCCTCTGCAACGGCTTCGGGACTCTCACCATCGCGCTCTTCAATGCAGGTTTAAGCCCTGCCTGCATTGCGCGCGGCCGCCGGACTGTCATCAGGGCCGGGACCAATCTCGGCGCAAACTGCTGTACGCTCGCGAGGTCAGAAGCTTCTGCCCCTGCGGGTGCCCAGCTATCTCGAAACGTAACCAGCTCTGGCGCCTGCACCAATACGGCGGAACACGACAGCACTCCTACCAGACTCACAGCAACCGCCCACGGACGCGCCGATCGGCGCTCCTCTGCCCGAAGCAACTTTTCCACCCGAAGCGATGTCTGTCGCATCCGGCTGACTGCAGCCTGAACCAGGGCGACGGTCCTTCGCAGAACGCTGCGTTCAGCCAAGCTTGCAAGGCATTGAGCGTAAGCACGGGCGTCGGAGGTCTGGGCCACGACGGCTTCGTCGCAGGCCATCTCACGTTCCAGCGAAAGCCTTTTCTCGAGCCACCAAACTGCCGGATGAAAGAACAACAGCGCACCCACAATCTTCTGCAGCAGGTTTGTCCAATCGTCGTAGCGCAACAGGTGCGTGCTCTCATGCAGCAGGAGTTGTTTCAGCTGGTCAGGCGGAAGTTGCCTGAGCAGATCGGCAGGAAAAACCACCGCAGGACGCACGAAGCCAATCGCCATGGGAACGCGCACCTGATCGGATGCGCGCAGCGTGAATTTCCTCTGCTGGCATGCGCGCTCGATCACCTCGCGTACAGTCGGATCCAAGGTGCCATTCTCCACTGGCACACTGTTTGAGCGTAGCTTTTGAATGTGCAGGGCACCGCGAATCACTATGCCGAGTCCAACACTCGCGAAAGCAGCCCAGCTAAACAACAGATAGGTTGCAAGTCCACCGGGCAACACGATCAATCCATGCACTGCCGAACCCGGCTCAACTCCCCGGAGGCGTTGCAGCACGCCCTGAGCCACCGGCATGAGCGCGATTGCCGTCAGAGCGCCAAACCACAGTCCAAAACGCAGTCCTGCCCTGCCAATGGGCAATACTCTGGAAAGCAACCAGGCCACAAGTGCGATGGCTAAACCCAACGCAAGGCTGCTGATAATTGCTTCCGCGAGTTTTTGTGCGATGGCTTCCATAACGTCCCAGGTCAGCTCTTCTGTTTCAAAAGTTCGCGCAAGCGCATCAATTCCTTGTCGTCGATGCTTTCGTCCTCAATAAGGTTCAACACCAGCAATTCATGGGAGTTCTTAAAGAACCGGTTCACCAGATGTTTCACTTCGAATCGAGAGGCTTCCTTGCGGCCAATAACCGGAGCATACACATGGGCACGTCCATCTTTCCCGTGCTTGACGTATCCTTTCCGCTCCAGCACCCGAATGGTTGTAAGTACGGAGTTGTACGCCAACGGTGGATTCTCCTCCAGAGCATCCAGTACTTGCTGCACTGTGGCCGCACCCTTTTCCCACAGGACGTTCATCAAGCGGAGTTCAGCTTCGGTCAGGGTCGCGGACGTCTTCGGCGGCACAGCGTTTTCTCCTTTTCTTCAAACTATCGATTTAGACGAGGCTCCTTGGAAATAGTAACTAATTTTTTAAGATTTTTTCTACTACTTACTGCGTCTTCGTAACAAATTGACATAGTGGCATTTAGCTCTTGCTGTTCTATTCGCGAGGTCAGTGCAGTGGAGTTCTCACCCTCACCGAAGCTGATTCACAGTCGTTTTCCACTGGTTCTCTGGGCAGTTACATTGCGGCTACCACAAATTGGACACTTTCTTTAGCTGCGCCTTATCCTGAGTTGCACTAAATCTCAAAAGGCGGATACATGAAACACTGGATCGTCGTGCTGCTTCTCTGCTCCTGCAGCGCAGTGGCTGTGGCTCAGGCGCAGAAAGCACCTCCCAAGTGGGACTTATATCTCGGATACAGCCTGACCCACATGAACGCAGGCAGCATTGCTTCTTCTTTCAACGAACAAGGCGGCGGGATTCAATACCAATACCACTTTGGAAAGCACCTCGGCCTCGTGGGTGATCTCAGCGCCGGCCACATCGGCAACATTCATAATCAATTCATTGATCAGACGACCTACAGCCTGATGGGAGGCCCTCGCTATAACTTTTTCTTTCTGAAGGGCAATCAAATCGTTTACGTCGAAGGCTTGGCAGGTGAAACACGCGAAGCGAGCCACATTTCTGTCCCGGGCACAATCCCCATCGCTGTATACGTCAATAGACAATGGGCGGTTTCGGCCTTTGTAGGCGGAGGCACCGAGTTCAAACTTTCTCCTCGGATTTGGTTTCGTCCAGCCGAATTCGGCTACTACATGACGCGCTTCCCTGCATTCGCGGTTCCTGGCCTCGGGACTTGGAACAGCAACACAACCCAGAATAACTATCGTTTTTCGCTCGGCTTTAGATTTGCAATCTGAAACCTGTTGCTGTTATTGGAAAAGGCCGCGGCTTCACAATCCGCGCTTGAGTGTTGGTGACGTTAACTAGGATTCGGCAAACAAGGTTCACTTACTGTCTTTACCATCCACCGCCTGAATCAACTTCTGTGCGGTGCCGTCGTCGAAGCTTTCGGTAATCACCAGCAGACCATCTTTTTCGCTTGCGATCACCGTCCCTTCATTCGTCCCGAATTTCTGGAACCCCTGGCCGGGTTCGCGTGTCGACGTCACCGCCGAATACCGCTTGGGCAGATAACTGAGATACGTTTTCGCGAACTGTTGCGCCTGCTCTACTGTGGCCCACTTGGTGACGAATACCAGACTCGTATCGGAGGTCTTCGGATCTTTGGTGCCATGCTTTGTGGCAGCGTAGTAGTAACCGCCGCGCCAGCCGGTACCGAGCTTTTCTGCATCGTCGTGCTTCATGCCGTATTGCTGGCCCATAATCATGACGTCGAATTCGCCAATGGAGCCCACATCGTAGCGGTCCCACTCGTGCCCGAGCAGGCTCTTGAAATCAGGAATGACCAGAGGCGGCAATTTCTCTCCGGCTAGATAGGTTTCCGGCTGCATAATTTCGCGGGTATTCTGCGGCGGATTACGGAATACGTCGGCGTACGCTTTTTCCTTGCCGCCTTTTCTTAGCAGGGTAACCGTGAAATCCATTCCGTAGGTGTAGGGAAAAATCAGTGCCTGCTGGAGGTAAAGCGGAGCCTTGTCGTATACCGGCGATCCGCCCCCACTCGACATGCCGATTTCCGTTGCTTTCACCATCAGCGGAGAGGTCAAAACCGACTGCCCAGTCGGTGCCAGCATGTAATCCAACATCGCCGTCATCGCCTGCCCTTCGAGAATCGCCTCGCGCGCGGCCACCTGTTCGTCAGACTGGACTTCGTCTTGTACTTTTTTGTCTCCAGCCAGCCCGTTCTTTGACCACTTCTCCAGCTTAAAATTCTGATCCTGCAGCGCGTGCGTCAGCTCGTGAGCCAGCACCGGCTTTTGCTGATCTGGATCAATCCAGTTCAAAAGATAGACAGTCTTGTTATCGGAGTTGTAGTACCCGGCGACCTGCTCGCGGAGCAGTTCCAGCATGAAGCCCTCGAGGTAAAAATCGCGCGGCACCAGCCCGAATTTCTTCAAAACGATTTCTGACCGCTTGAGTCTTTGCGCTTCCTCGTCTTTCTGGAATCGCTCGACGAAAAATTTCTCCACATTGTCACGATCCGTGAACTGCCGTTTGACGTCGTGCTTAATGGGCAGGCCCGTGTCTGCGCTCTGGATCTTCAGAATGGCATCAACTGAGTCAAGGAGCTCCTTCTCCTCGGCCTTGGTGAGCTGGTGCTCCGGCTGGACCTGCGAGTCTGCTGCTTGAGACTGTGATTGCGACGGGGCCGGCTTTTGTTCCGGCGGTGGGGACTGCGTGGGCCCCTGCGCCGTAACGGACTGGCGCCCTGCCTGCCCCCATCCGAGCAGCGCTGTTAAGAGTAATAAGACAAACGAAATCTTCTTCAATGGAATGCCTGTAACTAATGTAACCCACAGTTTACGGCAATGTGGCAAATGCCGTTCCAGAGGTACATCTCGTCAGTGAACTGTCGGTTCCTCTTGATTACCTTCGGATTTCCACGGTTTTTAACATTTCAGCTATATTCCTGTTCATGAGGGGATCGGACCAACGGGATTATGCGATCGATCTGTTCCGGCAGGCCTATGCGAGCCAGATGAAGGGCGAATATGAGGAGGCACTGCGGCTTTACGCCCGCTCCATCCAGGCTTTTCCAACCGCCGAGGCTTATACCTTTCGCGGCTGGACTTACTCGTTCATGGGTATCTGGGACAAAGCCATTGCCGAGTGCCTGAAGGCTATCGACATTGATCCCGACTTCGGCAACCCATATAACGACATCGGCGCTTACCTGATCGAGCAGGGCAAATGCGATGAAGCTCTCCCATGGTTTGAAAAGGCTCTACGGGCGCCCCGTTACGAGGCCTACTGCTACCCGTGGTTCAACATGGGCCGCATTTGGGAAAAGAAACACGACTGGAAAAAAGCCCGCTCGTGCTACGAAAAATCTTTGGAGCAGAATCCCAACTACCAGGTCGCGATTACCGCGCTCAAACGACTCAAAGCCATGTGGAACTGATCAGAGCCAACGCATTAAGCCGCGTGCCTGCAGATCCCGTACAAGAAACTTCTTTCCGGCAATCGCTTCAGCCGCAAGATAGCCTCCGCGAACCGCGCCTTCCATCGTGGCCGGCCATCCAGTCGCTGTCCAGTCGCCCGCTAGAAAGACTCGTGGCCACACCGATTCAGCTCCCGGACGATATCCATCAACCCCCGGCTTCGGCGAATACGTTGCGTGCACTTCCTTAATCACGGTGCTCTTCACCAGCTTGGCCTGAGCAACCACCGGAAAGAATTCCGCCAGTTCGCGCATTGCGATGTCGACGATCTCCTGCTTCGGTTTCTCGACTAGCGACTTGGACGAACTGACTACCAACTCCAGATAGCTGCCCTCGTCCTTCCGCCCCTGCAGCCGTGACTTGTTGAACATCCACTGAATGGTTCGATCCAGCAATACCGCGTGATCCAGTTCCGTCACCTTGCGATCGAACCAAAGGTGAATCCCGGTAATGGGCGAACTCTCGAAATGTGCAAGCATTCCTCGAAGACCCGCGTGGTTCGGTTCCTCTGGCAAAACCTGCTGAAGAGTGTTGAAAGGCAGCGCCAGCACCGCAAGGTCGGCGCATACCTCGTTTCCGGCGACGGAAAGCTTCACACCATTATCATCCGCCGTGAACGAATCCACCGATGCCCTGAGCCGGACTTCCCCACCCCGCTCTTCGATGTATCTCCCTGCTGCGGAATAAAGCTGCGTCAGCGGAACTGTAGGAATCCCCATCCGGCCGGCTTCGCGTGACTTGAGAAACGACTCGCGAAAGACCAACGCCGCGTAACGCGTTGAAACCCTATCCAAGTCCTCATTGAGCGCACTCACCAACACCACGTTCCAAAAGCGATCGATCGCTCGTTGCGTCTGGCCGTGTCTGCGTAGCCACTCGAGAAACGGCTTGCCATCATCCGGTACTTCGCCCAGAAGAGACAGCATCGCCCGTGCGACCGCAGTTTTGTCTGCAACCGATAGTGCGTGAGCTTTCAAAAATGATGGCGATGTATGGAATGGCTCGGGCAGAAATGACGGACCGATTATAGAAATCCGCCCTCCAGGCTCGATAAAGTTGAGTTCCTCGAACCAGCGGACCTGATCGAGCACACCCGAACGTTGGTAGAGATCCAGCAGATTCGTGCAGCAGCCCAGCAATACATGCTGGCAGTTATCAACCACCTCCCCAGTCGCCGGGTGCTGATACGAAGAGGCCCGGCCGCCGAGGTACGGACGCCTCTCAAAAAGCTGTACGCGATATCCGGAATCGGCCAGTGCGCAACCGGCCGCCAACCCCGCCAGTCCTCCACCGGCGATCGCAACCGTACGTTGTAACTGGGCCATCATGGCTGGAATCGCCGAAATAGTCCCCTGCCTAGCACTTTGAGCTTTTCGGTGGTAGAAAGGCGGATTTTTCCGCTGAACACGTTGTAGTCAGCTTTCGCGATCTTCTCCAGCAACCGGCTGTAGATCGTGACCAGCACCCACATTGCTGCGCGCGCATCCGGATCGAGCATCGGAATCAACTCGAACCCAGCTTTGTAGTACTCTCGGGCGCGATCGGCTTCGAGTTTCAGCAACGGCTTGAAACTCTCCGCATTCACTTCTCCGACGAAGTGTTCAGGATTTAATCCGAATGCCTGCAGGTCGTCATGCGGAAGATAGATGCGACCCATCTGCGCATCTTCTTTTACATCGCGAATAATGTTCGTCAACTGGAACGCAATCCCGGTTTTCTCCGCCAGGTCTTCGGCTTGTGCATCGCGATAGCCGAAAATGTGAATGCAAACCAGACCGACTACGGAAGCCACGTGATAGCAGTACTTATACAGATCCTGAAATGTCGTATACGGAACGGCAGGAGGCCGCCCAGGTTCTGCAGGCTCGACGCGCACATCCATGCTGGTGCCGTAAACCAGCTTCTCGAGCAATTGCACGGGAATCTTGAACCGCTGCTGGGTATCGGCGAGCGCCAGCAGCACAGGATCGTCGGTAGCACGGCCGAATGTTACGCGATGGAAGCCTTCCAGCCACTCGCCTAATTGCTGCCGCTTTTTCTCGTCAGAAACATTGGGATCATCGGAAATATCATCCGCGTGACGCATGAACGCGTACACCGCGCAGAGTGCATCGCGCTTGCGTCTGGGAAGCGCGACGAACGCGTAATAGAAATTCTTGGCCGATGCTCGGGTGATGCTCCGGCAGACTGCGTACGCCGCGCTCAGTTGCAGAGCTGCGGGTTTCTTTCGAGTGGGCTTGGCTGGGTTCTGCGTCAAGGTGCTCACACGAATCTCCGCACGGCTGCGCGGGCCAGGAGCAGGAACTTGCGACGCCTGGAGAGTGCAGGCCGCGATCTCAGCACATCATAGCCCTGCGCTTCGATCGCATTGAGGATCTCCTGCCCGCCCCGCGAAAAGAGTTCGATGTCGATGGCAAGTTCCTTCTCGAGCATCGCGGCCAGCGGAAGACCGCGCTCAAACCACTCGCGAGCGCGCTGCACTTCGAACTTCATCAAATCGATAAAACCTGGCGTGCAGCGCCGCTGCGAAATCTGCTCTTCTGTCACTCCGAAAGCACGCAAATCCTCGAGTGGCAGATAAATTCGGTTCTTCGCGTAATCGACCGTTACATCCTGCCAGAAATTCGCCAATTGCAGTGCGGTGCACGTGTAATCGGATAGCCGCTGACGGTCTGCATCGCGATATCCACAGACATACAGCACGAGCCGCCCGACTGGGTCCGCGGAATTCCTGCAATACCCGCGCACATCCTCGAATGTCTGGTAACGCGTTACCACCTGGTCCTGCCGGAACGCCGTCAACAAATTGACGAATGGTTCCTTGGGAATCTCGCATTTCTGCACCGTTTCGCGTAGCGCCACAAAAACTGGATGACGTGGATTTCCTGCATAGCATGCATTCAGTTCGGATTCCCACTCATCCATCAACAGCAACGACTGCTGAGAATCTCCAACCTCGTCGCCTAGATCGTCGCTGATCCGGCAATACGCATACACGTTGTAAAAATGCTGGTGCAGCCGGGCAGGAAGAAACCATGTCACGACGGAAAAGTTTTCGTAATGACTGGTCGCCAGCCGCTTGCAATAAGCCTGCGCTTCTGCCAAAGATGGCGGTTTCGCAGGAATGGCATACTCCGCTGGCAACGCCGACCATCCCGACGCTGTGGGGAACCGAGTGCTGTTCGAAGCTGCCATTCCTTTGTACCTGAACAAACTACATCCTAAGAACCATTTCGGCTCTCAGGATCACACCTTAGATCTTCCCTGCTTTAGTGGCCGGGGATAATGGCGGTTTTGATGTCGCCATTCCGGTTCATCATGTGCTGCAGTACGTGGTGCAGGCGGGATAGCGGCGCTTCGCCCGTAATGTAATCCGCGCTGCGAATCTTCCGCTCCGAAATCAAGGTGAACGCCTTGCGCACGCTCTCCGGTGTGTGATGGAACGTTGCCTTCAGCGTGATCTCGGAGTAGTGCAGCCGGTTCGTATCCAGCGAGACCTTGGTCCCATTCGCGCATCCACCGAAGAAGTTCACTGTGCCGCCTTTGCGCACCATGTCGATGGACTGCTCCCATGCCAAGGGACGCCCGACTGCTTCAACCACCACGTCAGCTCCGCGCCTGTCAGGCGTCAATGATCGTACCGCACCAACTGGATCGTCCGTTTTCGTGACCTGGATGACTTCATCCGCACCCAGCCTCTTTGCGGCGCCAACCTGCGAGTCGCGCTTCACCATCGAGATCACATTGCATCCCGTCAGCTTTGCCGCTTGCGTAAACATCAAGCCAATAGGACCGCCGCCGATCACCACAACGGTGTCGCCGATTTCTACGCCGGTCTCGTGTAGGCCGCGAAGGACGCACGCCAGAGGCTCGGCCATCGCGGCCTCTTCATAGCTCACGTTGGAAGGGATCGCCAGCATGTTGGTCTCAACGATGCGGCGGGGAATCTTGATGTACTCGGCGTAGGCACCGTTATTGAAGAGCAGGTCCTCACACAGATTTTCCTGGTGCTTCGAACAGTAGAAGCACATGCCGCAGGGCGCGGAATTCAGCGCCACCACGCGCATTCCCCTTTTGAAGCCTTTTACATTGGGACCGACTTCCTCGATGATTCCCGCCAGTTCGTGTCCGAACAGAGCAGGCGGCACAATCATACGGGCGTGATAGCCTCGCTGATAAACCTTCAGATCGGTACCGCAGGTCAGTGCGACCTGCACCTTGATCAGAACTTCTCCTTCACCGACTCGAGGGATCGGAACTTTCTCGATTTTTACGTCCTCTTTCCCGTAGAGGACGGCTGCTGTCATCTGACCGTTCACTTAATTTCCTTCCCACGTGCTGCCGGGCTGTATGATCAATTTCATCGTATCTGGCTGCGGATGCGCAGCAACGTTCAGCCCCTCAACAGCACCTGCTAGCGGAAAGCGATGGCTGATCAAGCTTTCCAGATTGGCGGCTCCGCTGAAAACCCACTCCGTGGAGGCCGGCTGCATGTCGACCGAGGCACTGTAGGAGCCGAGTAATGTCTTTTCGTCCACGCAGACTGACGCAGGATCAATCACCGCCTGCTCCCTCACGGTCTGCGCAAATAGCATCACGCGCCCTCCCGGGCGTGCCGAATCAATGGCATTGCGAATCAGCTTCGTTCCCGGGACTGCCAGAATCACTGCGTCGGCGCCGCGGCTCTCAGTGATTCCCCGTATGTACTCAACTGTGTCCTGACGCGATGCGTCGATAGATTCGCTTAACCCAAACCCTCTGGATATTGTAAGCCTCTGCGGGAACAAATCGGAAGTTACCACCCTTGCGCCCTTTCGCGCCGCCAAAACCCCGAGGATAATACCGATTGGACCTTGACCTATCACCAGAACCGTTTCCGACCCTCCAAGTTCCAGTGTTTCAATGGCCTTCCAGCATGTGTTCACCGGCTCCGCAAACGATGCCTGCTCGAAAGAAACATTGTCGGGAATGCGCACCACGCCCCTCTGGACAATCCAATCCATCACCCGAACGTACTCGGCGAAGCCGCCCCCGGAAGCTTCGTAACCAGCCGTACACCCTACCTTCTTGTAAACGGGGCATTGAGCGAACACCTTATGTTTACAGTAGTAGCATTCGCCACAAGGGATGTGATGAAAAACGATGACGCGATCGCCGGGACGGAACTTCGTGACGCCTGAACCGATCCCCACAACAATGCCTGCCGTCTCATGACCGAAAATGCGGGGAGCAGAGTGTGAGCCAGTCGCAATCTTCTTCAGATCCGTACCGCAGATCCCGCATGTATGTACGCGAACCAGAATCTCTCCTGCGCCAATTTTCGGGACAGGCACTTGTTCAAGGCGCACGTCATTGATGCCGTAATACACAGCCGCGCGCATCGTTGATGGAATGGGACTGCCTGCTGATTGATTCTGAACTTGAGTTACTGTACTCAACTTTATGTTTTTCCTTAACTTACCTGTACAACTCGGGATTTCCGGATCCCTGTAATCAGATGCTGTAACGCGGTACAAAGCTCGGCGGACGCTCGGGCAGAGTTTGTACCCATTCTGATCAACCCCGGCCAGTGCCCCGGCCTGATACTCATGTGGCCCAGGAACTTTGCTGTCCTGAAGATTCCCCTGTCGTCAACGAATGGCTCGAACGGCAACATTGGGAAGTCGAGTTCGTCCGAAATCGTTTTGACCGCGTAAAACGGGATTCCATGCCGCTTTGCAACGAGAGCGACAGAAGCTCCTTCCATGTCGACCGCCTCTGCCTGAAATCGTAAATTCAATTCGAGCTTCGCCTTTCGATTTGCGATAAATCCGGAACTTACGATCCTGCTGCTTGAAGTCGATTCGGTACGGAAGTTCTCGCCCGTAGCGCTGTCCACCACGACTCCAGGAACGATGTCATCCGCGATTTTGCGTTCTGGAACCAGAGCGCCTGCAAATCCGGCAGAAATCAGAACGTCCGGCCCGAATTCTGCAACTAATGCCTCTGTCGCTCTGATTCCCGGCTCGCGACCGATGCCCGAAGCAACGTAGGCAGTATCGCCACTTTGATCGATTCTCGCTGCAAGACCCCCGGTTCGTTGTCGACGCCATCCGGAGATGAGCGGCGCTACCTCTCGTTGCAACGCCGAGACGATGCCGATCCTAATGGACATAGCCGTTCGCCTGAAACCACTCGGCCGCACGCCGCAGGGCGCCATCCACTGGCGCAATCTTCCAGCCCAGCTCCCTCTCCGCTTTTGCCGAGGAAACAAACATCTTCTTGCGCCCCATGCGAACTGCATCGATGGTGGCGCGCGGCTCCCGCCGCAGGATGCAGCCGGTGAAGACGGTATCGAAAACACTGAAACCGAGCGCAACTCCGTAAGGGAGCTTCACCGTAGGCGCGGGAATACCTGTGATCGCCGAAAGCTTCTGCAGGATTTGCTCAAGCGTCAGATTCTGGCCGCCCAGAATGTAGCGCTCACCCGATCTCCCCTTCTCTAGCGCCGCCATATGTCCTTCCGCGCAAACTGTGGCGTCGACCAGATTCAGCCCCGTATCCACGAACGCCGGAAACTTACAGCGCAGAAAATCGAGAATGATCCGTCCTGTCGGCGTTGGCTTCACGTCCTGTTCGCCGACTGGTGTCGAGGGATTCACGACAACGACATTCGCTCCCTTGCGTCCAGCTTCCAGTGCCACTTGCTCCGCCATGAACTTTGAGCGCTTGTAGTGCCCGATCATGTCAGGCAAGCCGACAGGTGTTTCTTCATCGACAATGGATCCGTCCTTCCGGAAGCCCATCGTCGCCACGCTGCTGGTATAAACCACCCGGCGCACACCGGATTCCTGTGCTGCTCGAATCAGGGAACGCGTTCCTTCGACATTCGACCGGTACATCTCCTGGGCGTCCGCCTTGTTCCTTGTCCACAAACGGTAATCCGCTGCGACGTGGTACACGAAATCGCATCCGGCCATTGCCTTCTTCAGCGAAGCCGCGTCACGCAGGTCACCAATCACCCGATCAGCTCTCAGCGAATTCACGTTACGCAGATCGCTGGTCCGTCTGACTAGCAACCTCAGATCGGCTCCATTCGCTGCCAGAATTCGCGCCACATGGCTTCCCAGGAAACCCGTCGCTCCGGTGACAAAAATTCGCGGAGTATCGTGCGCGCCCGTTCTTTCGGAACGTGCAGAGGGATCCACTGAATTTTCGAAAGCTGCCGTATGCGCCACCTAGTCTGTCCGGAGGCGTGCATCTTCGGCCGGAGTCGGCATTGCGCCATTCTCCGCCGTGCTCGCCTTGTCTGCTCGTTGCATGCCCTTCATCACTTGTGAATACGTGGCCAGCGCGAGCAGCGGGAAATATTCCGCATACATGTGGTATTTCAGATAGAAGACCTTCGGGAATCCGGTGCCCGTGTAGGTCTTCTCCCACCACGAGCCGTCTTTGCGCTGCGTGCGCAGCAAATACACGATGCCGCGCTCGACGCAATTGCTCCGCGTGTCCCCTGCCGCTAATAGACCCAGCACTGCCCACGCCGTCTGCGAAGCTGTGCTATCGCCTTGTCCGCGCAATGCCGGGTTGTCGTACGAGCCGAGCGTCTCGCCCCAGCCGCCATCCGGATTCTGCACGGACCGAATCCATTCCGCGGCCTGTTGAACGTAGGGTTCGTGGTTATCGACGCCGATCGCCTGTAGTCCTCGCAGCACCAGGAAAGTTCCGTAAATATAGTTGCAGCCCCAGCGTCCGAACCAGCTGCCGTCCGGTTCCTGCTCTTTGATCAGGAACTTGACCGCTTTCTTCACTGCCGGATGCTCAAGCGTGTACCCATGGTTCGCCAGCATCTCCAGCACGCGCCCCGTGATATCGACGGTTGGTGGATCGAGCATGGCGTTGTGATCGGCGAATGGAATGTACTGAAAAACCATCTTCGTATTGTCTTTATCGAAGCTGGCCCATCCACCACTCTTGCACTGCATCGAGAGAACCCACTCAATGGCGCGCTGCACCGATTCGTGCTGGTAGCGCTCGTTGCTATGGTCGACGTGGTTCAGTGCGAGGCATACCTGTGCTGTATCGTCCACATCGGGATAAAACTCGTTGTTGAACTCGAAATACCAGCCGCCCGGCTGCGCTTTGGAATTCTTTACCGACCAGTCGCCCTTGTGAGTAATCTGCTTCTTCAGTACCCAATCTGCGGCGGCCTGCATGCGCGGATCTTTGCGCGACACCCCGCTCTCGCCCAGCGCAAACATCGCGTAAACAGTATCCCAGACCGGCGACTTGCAAGGCTGCATGCGGAACGTATCTTCCTCTTCGATCCCGAGAGCCTCCAGTTCATCCATCGCGCGAATGAACTGTGGATCATCCACGGAGTAGCCCAGCGCGCGTAGCGCAATAATCGAGTTCATGACACCCGGGAAAATTGCCCCAAGACCGTCGCTCATCTCCAGGCGTTCCAACATCCACTTTTCCGCAGCTCTGATCGCAATCGAACGCAGCGGACGCACATGTACCCACTCGAACCAGTGCGTGATCCGATCCAGTCCCAGGAAAACATTGTTCCAACTTACGATCTTTTTCTTATTCCAGCGGAGATGCAGGTTCGCATTTTTTCGCCCCCCGACGAACAACTCGTCGATCGCCATCTCGACGGGGATCTTCTTCAACGGCTTCTTTGCATAGACAATTGCGAGCGGGATGAAGATCGCGCGCGACCAGGATGAAATTTCGTAGATGTTGAACCAGAACCAGTTCGGAAACAGCACAATCTCCGGCGGAATTGCCGGCACAGCATCCCACTCGTATTGACCGAAGAAGCAGAGATAAATCTTCGTGTAGGTATTTGCGGCCGTCACTCCGCCGAGTTCCACGATCTTCTTGCGCGCCCGCACCAGCGCAGGATCATCTGCACGATATCCGCAAAGTTTCAAGGCGAAGTAAGTCAGAATCGAAGCGCTAATCTCTGACGGACCGGTTTCATAGATCGGCCAGCCACCATCGTCATTCTGGTGCGCCAGCATCCAGCGGCACGCCTTCTGCAGTTTGCGAGCGTCGCCCGTCCCGAGCAGCGTGTGCATCAGGATGTATTCGGCTTCCAGCGTGGTGTCGGCCTCTAGCTCGCCGCACCAGTAGCCTTCTTCATTTTGGGTTGAAAAGAGGTATCGACGTGCAGCGTCCATGCTGGCCGCAAGACGGCTCATCATGTCATCGATCTTCCCGAAACGCATCGGGGCCTGGGGAGGAACAGCACCCGAAAATTGTTCCATTCGATACACTCCGCAGAGTTCGCGAGACTCGCATCTCGTCCAGATACTCCGAATCGGGGAGTACCAAATCTACTTACCTTCAGGCGGCTTCGTTGGTCCGCCCAGTCCAGAACCTCAAAATAGGTCCTGCCTGCGCTAACTGACTCTCGCGCCTTCGATGCTCACGAACGATTGTGGTGCGTTGTTTACCGCATCGGCAATTTCCGGCGGCAATCCAAAGCGCACGTTTTCCGGCATGACTTCCACTTCCTGCACATTGTTGAAACCGGCTCCAATTAGGTACGTGACCGCTTCCTGCACCAGAATCTCTGGCGCCGAAGCACCGGCTGTGAGCGCGATCGTTTTCACGCCCTCCAGCCACTCCGTACGAATTGCCCGGAAGTTCTCGATCAGGTACGAGGGAGTGCCCAGGTTCCTGGCAACTTCGACCAGCCGGTTCGAGTTCGAGCTGTTCACCGAACCCACAACCAACAACAACCCAGCATCACTGGAAGTTTGCTTTACTGCAGTCTGACGGTTCTCGGTGGCGTAGCAGATGTCTTGTGCGGCAGGTCCCTTGATATTCGGGAATTTTGCCTTAAGTGCCTCGATGATATCTCGCGTCTCATCCAGGCTCAGCGTCGTCTGTGTCAAATAAGCAACTTTATTAGGATTGGCGACGTGAACCTTCTCCACGTCTTGTACCGACCCGACCACCTGAGTAACCAATGGCGCCTCGCCCAAGGTGCCGATCACCTCATCGTGATCGTGATGACCGATCAGGATGAGCGAATAGCCTTCCTTGGCAAACCGTACCGCCTCCACGTGAACCTTAGTGACCAGCGGGCAAGTTGCGTCAATGACGCGCAGCTTCCTTGCCTTGCTCGCTTCGCGGACCTCGGGTGAAACCCCGTGGGCACTGTAGATGACCCTCTCACCCGCCGGGACTTCTTCCACGCTATCCACAAAGATAGCGCCCTTAGCCTGGAGTTCCTCGACGACGAAACGGTTATGTACGATCTCTTTGCGCACGTAAATGGGAGCTCCAAAGGTTTCCAGCGCAATGCGTACGATATCGATGGCCCGCACCACCCCGGCGCAGAACCCTCGCGGCTTCAGAAGCAGCAAAGTTTTTCCACTATCAACGTTCACTATTTGCCATCCACCATCACTATAGATTCTAGTATGCCCGAAGAATATGCATTTAAACATATCTAAAAAGATGCTCTTAGTCAATGTAAGGCGCTGGATTTACAAGGGTTAGCATCGATTGGATACTGGGAGCACGTGAAACGCGGTTATCGCGGCCAAGTGGTTGGCTCTGGCGGGTACAAACCAGGTCAGGCGTTCGTTTTCAGCATCTGCTCGGCATGTTTGCGGCTGGCGTCCGTCAGCGTCGCCCCGCTCAGCATTCGTGCCACTTCTTCCCGGCGATCGGTATCACTCAGGTGCTTGACCGTGGTCCTGGTCCTCCCGCCTGCCTCTGTTTTCTCAATCAAATAATGGTGATCGGCAAAAGAGGCGATCTGCGGGAGGTGCGTGATACAGAGAACCTGGGTGGTCTGCGACAGCGCCTTCAGCTTGCGTCCCACAGCTTCCGCTGCTCGCCCGCCGATGCCAATGTCGATTTCATCGAAGACTAGAGTACGTTGCGAACTTGTCTTCTTCTTTGATGACTTCCCTGCCTCGACCGCTACCTTCAGCGCCAGCATGACGCGTGACAACTCGCCACCAGAAGCAATTTCCTCTAACGGCCGTAATGGCTCGCCGGAGTTCGTCGAGATCACATATTGGACTGCATCGAAGCCGCTACGTGTCCAGTTCGCTTCCTCGTCATCGCCCGTGACCTCTACTTTGAATCGGGCCTTCATTGCCAGATCATTGATTTGGGATTCAACTACTTTCTCCAGCTTCCGCGCCCCTTCGAATCGCTGCTTTGATAACGATCGCGCTGCCGTCAGATAAACGGTGCCAGCGTTCTCCAGCTCTTTTCTGAGCCTTCTCAGGACTTCATCCTTATTTTCCATCTCGTGAAGCTTGCGCGAAACCTCTTCGCCGTACGCCATAACTTCGCTCAAGCTCGGGCCATATTTCCGTTTCAGTCGATCCAGCGCGGCGAGCCGATCATCTACTTCCGCCAGCCGCTCCGGCGACACACTCACCGACTCGGCGTAGTCACGCAGCGTGACTCCAATGTCCTCTACCGCTATTCTGGCGGACTCCAGTTGCGCCAGCGATTCGCGGAACTTCTCGTCATATTTTGCGACTTCCTGCGCCTGCTTGTATCCAGCCCGTATCAGTGCAGACGCCGAAGTGTCGCTCTCGTACAAAGCTTCGTAGGCAGCTTGTGCAGCCGCGTAAATTTTTTCAGCGTTGGCGAGGACGCGTTTCTCGCCGCCGAGCTTTTCGTCTTCTCCCTGTTGCGGGTTAACCTCGCAAATTTCTTTCTTCTGGAAGGACCAAAGATCCACCAGTCGAAGCCGGTCCTGCTCATCTCTTTCCAGCGCGCCGATGTGCTCGCGTAGCTCCTTCCACTTCTCAAAAGCAGCTTCCGTGGCTTGATGATCGATTCCCGCATAACGGTCTAGCAATTCCAGGCGCGTGTCTTCACCAAAAGACACGATCGATTCCCTCTGCGAATGCACCGAAGCCAGTACCGGCGCCAACTGTTTGAGCACGGTCACGCTGGCGGGTTGATTGCACACAAATGCGCGGCCGCGCCCACCAGCCATAATCTCGCGCCGCAAGATTACGTGCTCACCGTCAAAATCAAGGCCATTTTCTTCCAGAATTGCAGTGATGGCCGTGGCTTCCGCAGCTTCCTGCAACTCGAAGACAGCGCTGACCACGGCCTTATCCGTTCCGTGGCGAATCTTATCCGATGAAGCCTTTTCACCTAATAACAACGCAAGCGCATCGATGAGAATAGATTTTCCGGCACCGGTTTCGCCGGTCAGCAGATTCAGGCCCGGGGCGAACTCCACAATCACACTATCGATCACTGCGTAATTTTCGACGCGGAGTTCCAGGAGCACGGCACACCCAGGACAAGAGATGAAATCTCGCCGCAGTTTAGCAGTGAACGATTTGCAACGTACAGTAGTCAGTAGCAAGTAGTCACATGTGATCAATGATCTCCTACTAAGAACATCCGGCTACCTGCTAGAACCGGTTCTATAAGTGTGACTTGAAGGGGCGCGGCTTTCAGTCGCGCCGCTCTGAGCCACGAACCGAGGTGCTTTAGCCCCCGAGGTCTGGCGTCCTTACTGGGATGCATTCGTAAAACCGGTTCTACTGACTTCTGACAACTTCTGACTGACTGCTGACTATCCCTACGCGAATCTTGCTAATTCCGACGTAAATGTACCTTGTATGCAATCAGTACATGCCCCTAGGGAGTCATCTTATGTAGTTGCCTGTTCTATAATTGCGCTTGCAGATTCTGCGCGAAAAACAAGAGAAGTGATGCTAAATCCGCTTTTGATTGCCAGTGTTGTCGGTGGTGACGAGTTAGCAAGCCTGCTTGGACAAACAGGTCCTGTCGCCAAGACCGTTCTCGTAATTTTGCTTTGCTTCAGCCTGTTTTCCTGGGCAATTATCCTTTCGAAGTGGAGCACATTCCGCCGCGCACGCGTCCAAAGCTCGCGTTTCCAGCGCGCATTTCGACGTGCCACCCGCCTCCAGGATATGGCTGCTGTTGCGGACCAGTTTAAGCCCAGTCCGCTGGTTCCTGTTTTCGAAGGCGGCCTTGAAGAACTGAAACGTCAGGGCGGACCGCGCAATCCCGTCGCCATCCAGCGAGCGATGCAGATCGCATCTTCGGAGGAACTGACTCGCCTCGAGCGTCGCCTTCCCTGGCTTGCGACCACTGGCTCCGTCACTCCGTTTGTGGGTCTGTTCGGTACCGTATGGGGCATTATCGATGCCTTCCAGGGCCTTGGCACGGCTGGTGCCGCCACCCTGCGCGCTGTGGCGCCGGGTATTTCCGAAGCACTTATCACTACGGCGGCTGGCCTGTTTGCTGCTATCCCTGCGGTTATCGCCTACAACTTCTTTGTAAGTGAAATTCGTCAGTTTGGCGCTCGTATGGACGATTTCTCCATGGAGATGCTCAACAATGTGGAGCGCGCCACCGTCGCGCCGCCTCCAAGGCAGGCCATGGTGGTTCAGGAAGCGGAACTGCGATAGCACATGGCTTTCACCAATACACAAGGTAAGACGCAGAGCTCGCTGGCCGACATCAACGTCACGCCGCTGGTAGACGTCGTTCTCGTGCTGCTGATCATCTTTATGGTGACTGCGCCAGTGCTGCAATCAGGCATTGAAGTCAACGTCCCGAAGACGAAAACCGTCAAGGAAATTACCGAAGAACGCCTGGTGATCTCCATCGACAAAGAGCAGCGCGTCTTTCTCGGGAATGATCCAATCAACATCAACTCGATTGGAAATACGCTTCACCAGAAAATTCGCGATCCACAGGGTCAGGCGATTTATGTTCGTTGCGACGAAGAAGTACCCTTCGGTGTTTTCGCAACAGTCATGGATGCAGTAAAGCAGTCTGGCATAACCAATGTCAGTGTCGTGACCCAGCCTTTGAATGAACATGGCGGCAAACGCTGATATCTTCACAGAACGTGAACCACTCGGATTTCCGCTAGCTTTTTCCGTAGCGGTACACGGACTGCTTTTTGCTTCCATCGTCATCTACACCTACGTAGCAGGTCGTCCGGGGCAGAATTGGGGCACAGGCGGCACCGGCGATGCCATTGGCGTAACGCTCACTTCGACGATCCCGCTGCCCAAGCCTGCTGTGGAAACGCCAAACATCCTTGCAAATGATTCCAAAGGGCTCACGCAGACACAGCCCAGGGTAGAAGAAGTACAACCTCCGCCCGATGCGATCGCGATCCCGGATCGCAACGTAAAGCCGAAGCCGAAGCCAAAAGAAAAGCCTCGCCAGACCAATCAACCAAAACCGAAGCCGGTTGAAGAAGCCAATAACGTTGTTCCATTCGGTCAGGGTGGGCCCGTAAGCGGTCCCTATGGCACTTTCAGTGCTGGCGGCGCAAAGGGCGGTTTCGGCTTTAATGGCGGCGGCGATTTCGGTTCGCGCTATGCTTGGTACGTTCGTGTTGTGCAGCAAAAGGTTTCCGATAATTGGCTCAAGTACGAAGTCGACCCCCGTATTACCGCCGCAAATCGTGTTTACATAACGTTTGACATTATGCGGAATGGTCAACCGCGCAATATACAGATCGAGCAGTCGAGCGGCGTTCCGTCGCTGGACCAGTCTGCCGTACGGGCTCTGCAGCGTATTGACACATTTGGCGCGCTACCGCCCGATTACGCCGGAAATCAGGTTTCCGTAGAGTTCTGGTTCGACTATAAAAGATAGTGAGTAGCACAGGCGGGATGCTGGTGGAAAAAGAGCTTTGTTCTTTTGTCATCATAACCGGATGCGAGTTCATGAGAGATCTGCATTCCCGCAGCTTTCTCGGTTACTGCCACACTCCGGAGTTGAATTAAGGCGAACGATGAAGAGATTTTTTGCACTGTCTGTTTTCATTTTCTTATTTACCTTCCATCTTCTCGCGCAAACTGATTGGATTCGAACTGGCACTGGCCTCGGAGTGGAAAAGCCCCGCATCGCTGTTGCAGATTTTAAGCCGCTTTCCACCGATCCTCAGGCTGCCGGACTGCTGAAAGTCTTCAACGATACACTCTGGAACGATCTTGATAATGCTGGCATCTTTGAACTCGTTTCCAAGAGCTTCTATCCGCTTGAAGCTCCGGGGCTGCCGCAGGAAGTAAAGTTCGACGCTTGGGCAAATCCGCCGGCCAATGCCAGCATGCTCGTTTTTGGAAACCTGAATATCGCCGCATCGAACCTGGTGATCCAAGGATGGCTCTATGACGTCAGGAACACAGGTTCACCACAAATCCTTGGCAAGCAATACAGCGATCAGCCTACGCCCGATGCCGCCCGCCTGATCGCGCACAAATTTGCGGACGAAATCATTTACCGCCTGGGTGGGGGTGTTCAGGGCATTGCCGAAAGTAAGATCGTCTATGTCAGCAGCCGCAGTGGCAACAAAGAAATCTGGATCATGGATTACGACGGCGCCAACCAGCGGCAGCTAACCCACAAAGGCTCCATCTCGCTCTCTCCGCGAATTTCGCCTGACGGTTCGCGCGTGGCGTTCAGTGGTATTAGCGGCGGAAACTGGGAGATTGAGATGTACTCGCTCGATCTCAATCGCACTGTCTCATTTCCCCGCTATAGCGGCACCAACCTTTCTCCGGCGTGGTCCGCTGATGGAACCAGGATCGCCTTTTCATCTTCTCGCACCGGTGATCCCGAAATTTACATTGTCGATGCGGATGGACGTAACATCCGGCGCATAACGGAGGCCAAGGGTCCCGACGTATCTCCGACTTGGAATCCAAAGACCAATGCGCAGATCGCCTGGGTCAGCGGCCGCACCGGATTGCCGCAGATTTACACGATGGAGAGCGATGGCACCAACGTCCAGCGTATGACGGACCAGGGCTATGCGGTCTCGCCTTCCTGGGCCCCAAATGGCCAGTTCCTTGCCTTCGCATGGATTCGCCGTTACGGTCCTGGCGCTCCGGGCGCGCGCGACATCTATGTCATGGATATCACCACCAAGCAGTTCGTCCAATTGACGCATGATGTGGGACGGAATGACTTCCCTTCGTGGTCGCCAGACAGTCGGCACATCGTTTTTCAATCGGACCGTACTGGCACCGAACAGATCTGGACAATGCTGGCCGATGGGACGAATCAAAAGCAACTGACGACCTCGGGAAAGAATTCGCAGCCGAACTGGAGTTTCAAGTAGCAACTCAGCGGAATCTCGCTGATGTAGTCGTGTACATATTGAGAGTAGCTGGACGTCAGTTCCAGCACCCTGAACTATTAACCGAAATGCGCCATCACCCCGATGGCAGGAGGCAGAGTTGAAGCATAGAGCGATTCAGTGGTCGATCATCATTCTGGCGTTGGCCGGGATCATGGTACTTGGTGCGTGCAAAAAGAAAGTTACGCCCCCGCCGCCGCCACCACCGCCGCCGCCCGCGGCACCCACAGCTTCACTGACAGCGAATCCCAGCACTATCCAGCAGGGTCAATCCACAACCCTGACGTGGGAAACGCAGAACGCAACCGATGTCACACTCGACGGCAATAAGGTCGATGCCAACGGCTCTCAGACTGTGAGCCCGACCGATTCGACCACTTACCACCTCGTCGCCAAGGGTGCAGGCGGTTCGCAGGAGTCAACTGCGCGCGTGACGGTAACCCCGCCTCCGCCTCCACCTCCTCCAGCGCCCTCACCAACCGACATGGATTTGTTCAACACCAATGTGAAGGACATCTTCTTCGATTATGACTCCTATGACATCAAGCCGGATCAGCAGAGCGTAATTCAGGGAGATGCCGCTTTCCTCAAGCAGCATCCAAATATAACCTTCACCATTGAGGGTCACTGCGATGAGCGCGGGTCCACTGAGTACAACCTGGCACTTGGTGACAACCGCGCAAACGCCGTCAAGAATGCGCTTGTTCAGGCCGGTGTCGACGCGAGCCGCATCAAAACCATCAGCTACGGCAAGGAAAAGCCGTTCTGTACCGAATCGAACGAAAGCTGCTGGCAGCAAAACCGCCGCGGCCACTTCGTTTATGGCAAGTAAACCAACTCGTGTAGGTACCCCACCCTGGCCTGGTCTTGGTCAGGGTGGGATTTGAGTACTTCGACAGTGTTGGGGCAAGCGCGAAAGAGCAGCCGGTCTAGTGCTCCTTTAAGGCGCTTAGTTTTGTGATTCCGAGAGAACTTCAGTCTCGAGGAATCTCCATTTCGGCGCTGACCCCTTACACACCCAGGTCTCCGCGTTATGATTGTCTCCAAGGAACGCATCGCCATGAAACTGAATAAATTCATTGCCGTACTCGCTGTGCTTGTTCTTTGCACTTCTGCCCTCTTTGCCGCCAATAAGGACATGGTCCAACTGCAGACGCAGGTTCAGGCGATCCAGGACCAGTTGACGCAGATGAAACAGTCCATCGACGAGCGCATGGGCGTCATGCGCAATCTCGTCGAACAGAGCACGGATACGGTCAACAAGCTCAACGGAACCATGGCCGATCTGCAGAAGGCTATCCAGCAGCAACACACCGATACCGGCACGCGTGCCGATCAACTTTCTGGACAGATCCAGGCCCTCAACGATAGCGTCGACGAACTGAAGGCGCGGCTGAACAAGATGGGCCAGCAGCTCGATGCCATGCAAGCCGCCGCGCAGAATTTGAACACGCCCCCTACCGGCACTCCCGGCGCAACTGGAATGCCTGGTCCCGGTGGTGCTCCGCAGGCGCAGGCTCCTCCGCCAGACGTTCTCTATAACAACGCTCTTCGTGACTACAACTCCGCCAACTACCAATTAGCCCAGCAGGAATTCGGCGATTACATGAAGTACTATCCGAGCACCGATCTTGCCGGCAATGCTCAGTACTATCTTGCGGACATTCTTTACCGGCAAGGAGACTACCAGGGTGCAGTGAAGGCCTACGATCAGGTTCTGGAAATGTATCCCGGCGGAAACAAGACTCAAGCAGCTCAATTGAAGAAGGGTTACGCTCTGCTCGAACTCGGCCAGCGTTCCGCAGGAGTCAAGGAACTGAACTCTCTCATCCAGCGCTACCCACGCAGCCTCGAAGCACAACAAGCGCGGGAGCGGCTCCGTAAGATGGGCGCGACAGCTTCGGCTAAGCCCTCGGCGGCACGCGAATAGCGATTTACTTTTGTTCGGGGGAAACCTGAATCTCTTCAGCGTGCTTTCCTGGATCTTTCGGCGGCAGCTTCAAACTGCGCAGGCAATAACTGATCTCGCTCGCCATATCCAGGATTCGCATTCCATCCTGCACCATCAGCTTGCAGGAGATCGCTTTGCGTACCGGCGTCCCCTCGCCCAAGTCGTACGTCACCCGGCAATACTGACAATCCTCGTTCCAGCAGAACCTTCCATACGAGATATCTTCCGGCGCGAGAAACTGCAGGCAGCGCAGAACCATATTGTTATCGGGAACCTCAAACTCGCGTCCGCGAATCTGTATGCGCACCATGCGCGTGTGAGGCCGCATCAACGGCCCAGGCGAACTCATGTCACGATTGTAGTGGGATTACCCCTTTCGCTCGATAACCAAAAGGGCGCAGGCGACCGGGTGCGGAGGTCGCTGCGCCCTAAATGCTCCCCACGACGGAGAGCTTGCGCAAAGGCCTGAGGACGTTAGCTGAAAACGCCAGCTCAGAGCGATTACTCATACAAACGTCAACTCCCACTGAAAGTTTCGGACCACGATTCGGGTGCGGCATTACCCTTACTCCAACTTGCGTGCCCGTCCGTTCCTTCCGAGAACTTAGGGGCAACAATTGTTGCGCATTGCGTCATCTTGTCTTCCATGACCGACCAACAAGACGAGTTCCAGAACAAGGGTGCGGTAGAGCAAGGCAAACCGAAGCAGCCTACAAATACTTCCTTGAGCGGCCAGCTCGGTCATCGCGAGCAGAACCCGCTAGTCGAGGGCAATGACACAGATTTCCCTGAGCAAGGCAACAGCCCTGAACACAGCGGCCAATCCAATGAACCGCCGGATCGCGGCATGCTTTTCGGACACCAAGCCTCGTCCCAGCCCTGATCGCGATATCGTTGACCAGGATCCCGGCGAGCGCCAGAAAGAGAATCAGGACGAGAAGGACGATCCATTAGCGGCTTAGATTTTTTTCTGAAGGTGCGCGCCTTCAGGTGCGCCGAGGAGCCAATTTTTTCAGCTCTGCTTTAGCGACTGAGGAAGTCGTTCGAGGTTGTCATCATTCCTGAGGGGACTTCAGCCTTCGAAGAATCCAGGTCTTCGATTTCTTCCGCAGGCTCTCACGCTTGCCGTGAACTTGCAATTACTTCAGCCGTTCCATGCACTCGGCCAGCACTTCCCTCGACGGACGCACGCGCTCTTCCGGCAAGGTCGCCAGGGGCTCCTCTGTCATGTTTAATAATTCCATGAACGTCGGCTGTTTGGTGTTGATGTAGAACACTCCTGTCAGGATTTCGCCATCCTCGTGCGCCTGGGCTACTCGCCTCAATGCTTCGATCTTGTTTGTCGGATCGTAGTCCTCCTCCAGCTTGTGCAACCGCAGCCGCGATCCGTCGTGCATGGTGACATCGACTGTTTCACCCTCTGCATACTCGACATCGATTTCCTCAAAGGACGGCACAAACGTGATGTCATGCAGCGGCTCTTCGTGGTCCTTGGTGAACTTGTACGATTTCGTCGAGCCTTCGTGATCGTTGAACGTCACGCATGGCGAGATCACATCGAGCATCACCGTTCCCTTGTGCGCGATTGCCGCCTTCAGCATCGCCGTCAGTTGCTTCTTGTCTCCTGAGAACGATCGACCCACGAACGTCGCACCCAACTGGATCGCCAGTGCACATGTATCAATCGGCGGTAAGTCGTTAATCACACCGGTCTTCAGCTTCGATCCCAAATCCGCCGTGGCCGAAAACTGGCCCTTCGTGAGCCCATAAACGCCGTTGTCCTCGATGATGTAGATCATGGGAATATTGCGCCGCATTAGATGCACGAACTGGCCGATTCCGATCGATGCCGTATCACCATCTCCGCTGACCCCAATCGCGACAAGGCCCTGGTTCGCCAGCAATGTCCCAGTCGCAATCGACGGCATTCGCCCATGCACACTATTGAAGCTGGGCGACCGGCTCATGAAGTACGCCGGGCTTTTCGACGAACACCCGATACCGGAGAGTTTCGCTACCCGGGTCGGATCGACGCCCATTTCAAACATCGCGTCGATAATTCGCTCAGAGATCGCATTGTGCCCGCAACCTGCGCACAAAGTCGTCTTTCCACCCTTGTATTCGACTACCGTAAGGCCGATGTTGTTCGTCTTTGGCGTCCCGGTTGAACTCGGTATCGTTCCCATTACTTCCCCTCCTGAGACGCAATCTCGCTGGTAATGCTGCGCGCATCAATCGGCAGCCCATCGTAATTGCGCACCGACCGCAGCTTTTCGATCTGCTCCGCCGCCAAATCCAATTTCAGCAGTTGGAACATCTGTGCGTCGCGGTTCTGGTCGATGATGTACACGCGATCATGCTTCGCAATGAACTCATGCACCTCCGCGCTAAACGGATACGCCCGCACCCGCAGGTAGTCCAGTTCCACTCTATGTTCCTTGCGCAACTGATCACGGCTCTCGCCTGTAGCGTAATGCGACGTGCCATATGCGATCACCCCAACTTCCGATGTTCCATTCACCACCAGTTGCGGCTTCGGCACCAGCGTCCGCAAATACTCAAACTTCCGGTTCAATCGATCCATGTTGTTGCGGTAGTCGTCTGGGCGCTCGCTATACTGTCCCTTCTCGTTGTGTCCGCTACCGCGTGTGAAATACGCCGACGCCGGATGCGAATTGCCCGGAATCGTTCGATAACCAATGCCGTCGCCGTCCACGTCCTTGTACCGGGCAAATCCTCCCAACCGATCGAGATCTTCCTTCGACAGCACCTTTCCCCGTTTGATCGGCGTGGTCGGATACTGGAACTGATCGGCCATCCAGTTGTTCATTCCCAGATCCAGATCTGACAAGACGAACACCGGCGTCTGCGCCAGTTCCGCGAGATTGAATGCATCCTGCGCCATAGTGAAGCACTCTTCCGGCGACGCTGGGAATAACAGCACGTGCTTGGTGTCTCCGTGAGAAAGGAACGCCGTCGACAGCAGATCACCCTGCGCCGTACGAGTCGGCAATCCGGTTGATGGTCCCACACGCTGAATGTCCCAAATCACTGCCGGAACCTCGGCGTAGTATCCAAGTCCGGTGAACTCCGACATCAATGAGATTCCCGGGCCCGAAGTCGCCGTCATTGATCGCGCTCCAGCCCAGGCAGCCCCAATTACCATGCCCACAGCGGCCAGCTCATCTTCCGCCTGAACGATAGCGAAAGTAGCTTTCCCGTCAGCGCCAATGCGGTACTTCTTCATGTAATCAATGAGTGATTCCACAAGCGATGACGATGGCGTAATCGGATACCACGTAACCACTGTTACGCCCGCAAACATGCAGCCCAGCGCGGCCGCCGAGTTCCCGTCGATGATGATCTTCCCCCGGTTCTCGTCCATGCGCGAGATCCAGTACGGATCCATTTTCTCGATCGTCGCCACGGCATAGTCATAGCCGGCTTTCACGGCGTTCACGTTCAGATCGGCGGCTTTCTGTTTCTTGCCGAACTGCCGTCGGATCGCCTTTTCCACTTCGGTCATGTCGAGGCCAAGCAGGTGCGCAGCCACGCCGACGTACACCATGTTCTTCACCAGCTTGCGCAGCTTCGCTTCCGGGCAAACTGTCGCGGTAATCTTGTCAAACGGAACCGGATAGAAAGTCAGATCGGTGCGCACCGCATTCAGTTTCAGAGGCTCGTCATAGAGAACCGCCGCACCTGCTGCCAACACCTTTACATCTTCGATTGCGGTCTCCGGGTTCATCGCGATCAGGAAATCCACTTCCTTTTTTCGAGCGATGTAGCCGTTCTTGTTTGCGCGAATCGTGTACCAGGTTGGTAGTCCCGCGATGTTAGAAGGAAACAGGTTTTTGCCGGAGACCGGCACGCCCATCTGGAAGATCGTACGTAGCAGAACCGTATTGGCCGACTGGGAGCCCGAACCGTTTACCGTCGCTACTTGCAGGCTGAAATCATTCACGATCCGGCTACCTGCAAACTGTCCGGTCGAGCCATGTACCGCTAAATCCGTAGTGGCCATTAACTGAGCACGCCTTTCCTACTGAATGGATGTTTCCCCACGAGGTATGACTTAAATTATAAAGGCTGGTATCACTTAGCGAGGATGCCTTGGCAGTTAGCGTACCCGTGGGGAAGCCAAATGGTAAGCCATCCATCCCGAACGGGATTATGTAACTGCGGCAGGAATTAGACTTCCGTGAAGAACTGGGCCATGGTCCGGAATTTCTCGTAACGCGAATTCACCAGTTCTTCTGGCGAAAGCTGCTTCAGCTCACCCAAATGCTTCTGCAGCCACTGGTCCAGGAAAGCGGCTGCGCCATCGTGATCGCAATGCGCTCCTCCCGGCGGCTCCGGAATGACATCATCGATAATTCCAAGTTCGGTCAAGTCTTTCGCAGTAATTTTCATGGCTTCGGCGGCCAGTTCTTTCTTACTCGAATCGCGCCACATGATCGACGCGCAACCCTCGGGTGAAATCACCGAGTAGACCGAGTTTTCCATCATCAGTACCCGGTTGGCGACCGCGATCGCCAGTGCGCCACCGCTTCCACCTTCACCAGTGATTGCCGTGATCACCGGAACCCGCAACCGTGCCATCTCCCGCAAGTTGAGTGCAATCGCTTCAGCCTGGCCACGTTCTTCGGCGCCGATTCCCGGATACGCTCCCGTGACATCGATGAGCGTAAAAATCGGCCGTCCAAACTTCTCTGCAAACTTCATGGCTCGAATTGCCTTCCGGTATCCCTCCGGGTTGGGAGATCCGAAATTCCTCTGAACCTTTTCTTTAGTCGTGCGGCCCTTTTGTGTACCAACAACCAGCACTTCTTCTCCGTGGAATCGTGCCATCCCGCAGACCATCGCCGCATCATCGGCGTAGCGACGATCACCATGGACTTCGCTCCAGTCCGTGAAAATGCGTTCGACGAAATCTAACGGATACGGGCGCTGTGGATGCCGAGCTAGCTCTGCCCGCTGCCAGGGACCGAGGCTCTGGTTGATCTGCTTGCGCAGACCATTTACCTGCTCCTGCAGCGACTTCAAATGCCGATGCGCTTCCTCGTTATCGCGTGCCAGCGGTTCCAGTTGCGCGATCTGTTTCTCGATTTTTTCCAATTCCTGCTGGGCCTTCGTCGCCGTTTCCATCTGATTTAGGTGTCCATCCGCGGAGTCGCTTCGGATCTGCTCCAGTTCGGAGCCGAGCAAATCGCATACCAGTGCCAGTCCGGTTGCTGCCACAGCGCACATCCTTTTGGGAGAGCCGTCACGAAAACGGCGGGTTATTCAACTACGCGGACACTGCCTCGTCCACACAGTTCCTCAACGCGTGTAATGAACGCCTGGTCCGGCATAACATTATAGCCGTCAGCCTCCATTATCACCATGAAGTCCCCCACCCGTTCCAGATCAAATAACAGCCGGGCTTCTCCTTTGTGTGCTGCCAGTACAGTGTGCAACTCGTCGATGAGTTCGCAGGTGGTTGTTTCTAAAGGAATCTTGAGTCGCAGAGTGCTCGCCAGCTTGGGTTTGGCGTCCTCCAGTGCAGTGATGTCGCTGACCATCAGCTTGGGATTCGAGCCCTCCTCCACTCGTACCGATGCGCGCACCAGCACTGGAACTTCCAGTTTGAGCCTCTCCTGCAGGCGCTTGAAGTTATCGGAGAACAACAGGAAATCGATCTTCCCGGTCATATCCTCCAGCGTGCCCTGCGCATAGAGATCGCCCTTTTTGGACTTGGCAATCTTATGGCCCGTAATCACGCCTCCTGCGCAGATCGACTCATCCCGCCCGGTGGACTGCTTCATGGCACAAATATCTTCGATCGTGAGCGCGCGGAAATCTTTCAGCTTGTTAAGATACTTCTCCAGCGGATGGCCAGTGATGAAGAATCCGAGAATCTCTTTCTCAAAAGCCAGGCGCGTGTGCTCATCCCAATCAGGGACTTCCGGCAACGTATCGTTTCCGTTCGCGGTAGCTGGCATATCGTCGAAGACCCCGAAAAGCCCATGTTGGCCCGATTCTGCATCGCGCTGTGCCTTTTGAGCGCGTTCGATCGCCTTATCCAATGCGGTCATCAGCTGATTGCGCCGGCCGAGTGAATCCATTGCGCCGCTCTTGATCAGCGATTCCAGTACGCGCTTGTTCAACAGGCGCAGATCAACCTTCTCGCAAAACTGGTAGATCGTAGTGAACTTCCCCAACTCCTTGCGCGCGGTCACGATCGACTCGATCGCATTGTGCCCGACGTTCTTTACTGCAGCCAGGCCAAACCGTATCGCCTGCCCGTGAGGCGTGAAGTTTGCGTCGCTGACATTGATATCGGGCGGCTCCACCGCGATTCCCATGTCGCGGCATTCGTTGATATATTTCACGACGTCGTCCGTATTACCCGTAACTGAGGTCAGCAGCGCCGCCATGAACTCCACCGGATAATGCGTCTTCAGATATGCCGTCTGATACGCCAGCACTGCATACGCCGCCGAGTGGGACTTGTTGAATCCATATCCCGCAAATTGCTCCATCAGGTCGAAAATCTTCTCAATCTTCTTCTGTGGGAACTTGCGTTCCTGGGCGCCTAGCACGAAGCGCTCGCGCTGCTTTGCCATCTCTTCGGCGTTCTTCTTGCCCATCGCGCGGCGGAGCAGATCGGCTTCCCCGAGCGAGTATCCAGCTAGCCGGTTGGCAATCTGCATCACCTGCTCCTGATACACGATCACGCCCAGCGTCTCTTTCAGTACTGCTTCCAGTTCGGGCAGCTCGTACTCGATCTTCTTGCGTCCGTGCTTGCGATCGACGAAGTCGTCAATCATTCCGCCCTGGATCGGCCCCGGACGGTACAACGCATTCAATGCTGTCAGATCTTCAATGGAATTTGGTTGATATTTCCGCAGCACATCGCGCATGCCGTGCGATTCAAACTGGAAGACACCAGACGTCAGCCCGCTGTGAAAGACCTTCTTATAGGTCTCCTCGTCATCAGTCGGCAGCTTTTGTAGGTCGATATCTTCGCCCCGCGTCTGCTTGATCAGCTTCAGCGCATCATCGAGGATTGTCAGCGTCGTCAGCCCAAGGAAGTCCATCTTGAGAAGCCCGAGCTTCTCGATCGCCTTCATGTCGTACGCGGTGACGATTTCCTCGTTTTTCGTCAGATGGACCGGAACTAGATCCGTCAACGGCTGCGGTGAGATCACCACGCCCGCCGCATGCACACCCGAATTGCGAACTAGTCCTTCAAGCTTCTTCGCGGTATCGATGATCTGCCGTACCTGCTGCTCGTTTTCATAGGCCTGCGCCAGTGGCGGAGAATCCTGCAGTGCCTGGTCAATCGTGATGTTCAGAGTGGTCGGGATCATCTTCGCGATCCTGTCCACCTCCGCGTACGGCATGTCCATGACGCGGCCCACGTCCTTGATCGCCGCTTTCGCCGCCATGGTGCCGAACGTGATGATCTGCGCCACATTCTCGCGCCCATATTTTTCGGTGACGTACTTGATGACCTCGCCGCGGCGGTTCATGCAGAAGTCGACATCAATATCAGGCATGCTGACGCGCTCAGGATTGAGGAAGCGCTCAAACAGCAACTCGTTTTGCAAGGGATCGACGTCCGTAATCGACATGGCATAAGCGACCAGCGAACCCGCCGCCGATCCGCGCCCCGGTCCCACAGGAATACCGTGCTCTTTCGCGTAGCGAATGAAATCCCACACGATCATGAAATAACCGGGAAACTTCATTTGCTTGATGATCTGGATCTCCCAGGAGAGCCGCTGCTCGTAGTCGCTGATCTGGTGCTTCAGCCGACCTTCGGCCTGCAGCTCGCGCAGCAGGTTCAAGCGTTTTGCAAAGCCTTCCCGACACACTCGCTCAAAGTAGCTGTCGATATCCATTCCCGCAGGTACATCGAAACGCGGAAACGGATTGCTCACCTTGTTCAGCTTGAAATTGCAGCGCTCGGCGATGTCGAGCGTTCGCTTGAGCACATCGGGCTCGCTGCCGAAGACCTTTTCCATTTCCTCGTAGCTCTTCACGAAGAACTGGTTCGTCTGGAACTTCATGCGGTTTTCTTCCGCAACCGACTTGCCGGTCTGTATGCAGATCATCACGTCCTGCGCGTGCGCGTCGTCTTCGCACAGATAGTGACTGTCGTTTGTGGCAACGGCGGGTAGGTCCAGTTCTCGCGCGATGCGGAACTGATCGCTCAGGATTTTGTGTTCCTGCGGAAGCCCCTGGTTCTGCACCTCAATGAAGAAGTTTCCCTCGCCGAAGATGTCGTTGAAAGTAGCGGCGGCCTTCTTCGCAGCCTCGTACTTCCCTTCCATCAGGTTCTCCGCGACTTCACCCTTCAGACACCCGGAAAGTCCAATCAGCCCCTTGCTGTGCTCCGCGAGGAAGCGCTTGCTGATACGAGGCTTGTAATAGAAGCCATGCAGTGACGCCTCCGACGTAATCTTCACCAGATTGCGATATCCCTCTTCGTTCTCCGCCAGTACCAGCAGATGGTTATACGTATCGCCTTCCGGCGCCATCCGCTCGGTGTCATGATCTTCTTTCTTGCAGATATACAGCTCGCACCCGATGATCGGTTTAATGCCCTCGTTCTTCGCTGCGTTGTAGAAATTTACCGCGCCGAAGATATTGCCATGATCAGTCATGGCGACCGCCGGCATCCCAAGCTGCTTTACACGCTTGACAAGCTTGTCGACGTCACAGGCGCCATCCAGGAGGGAATAATCCGTGTGCAGGTGCAAGTGAACAAATTGGGACATGGGAACTACTTCAATTGTAGTGGCCGTATAGAGACCTGAGAAGCCGCACGAGAAATGCTTTGTGGAAATCGAGGCACAATGGAGGCCGCTATTGCTTAGGACTTGGCCAGCAATCTGGCAAAAAGTCCCTTCTTCTTCTCTGCCGGTTCGACGCCCACCGCCCGTAGAACTCTTTCGACATCAGCTTCCCCCAGCGGTTCCCGGTCCTTATTGATCCGGATCATCTCCTGATATCCGGTGTACCGGTCAAGGCAGTAGAAGCAGTCGCTCATGTGCTGCTCTGCCAGTTCGCGTTCACGCCAGGTGATTTGCCCATTTACCAGGTTGTTGTATGTGCGCAGCGCAAGACACTGCTCGCCTTTGGTCTGCTCTGCCGATTCCATCAACGCTCGGGCTGACACCGTGAAAGCCGCGCTGCTCGCTTCTGGCAGAACTTCCGCCAAGCGATTGTCGGCGATCTCTTTTACCGCGTTTGCTGTGGCCTCGGCATTCATCATCATGGGTGCGATCTGCTGCGCGTTGTAACCCTTCACGAACAGCCAGAGCAGTTGCCGCTCCACCACCGGCAGATCCTTAACCACTTCACTGAACTGATCCAGCGAAATTTCGGGCTTCGGAAGGCGCGCAACCGATCGTCCGTAGGCAAACACCAACTCTCGGAACGACATCGCAAACTCGCGCTCATTCTGGAATCTCAGCTGACGGAACCATTCGCAGCCATTGGCATACGCGCGCGCGAACACCCCAATCACATGCTGCTCGATGTCAGGCGACAATGACGGAAAGTAATGTATCAGCAGAGTTCGTGCAACCGGGGCATAATCGCGGACGAAGTCGTGCCATCCGCTCCGCTCGGCGCGCGCGCACTCTTCCGCCATGCTGAATATGGTACGAACTGCCATCCCAGTACAGTTTTACCTTGTGAAGACGCCAGCTTCAACTCTCACCAGCGCAATGGAAGCTTCCAGCAGTGAATGGCAGATAAGGACATGCGACATCACACTTCCCTCAGTTACTCACGGTTGCGCAGCAAAGAGATAATGTCGTCCGCAGTAATCACGCCCATGAGCTTTCCTTCGTCGTCTACGACCGGCAACGTGAGCAGGTTATATTTGTCGAACAGCTCGACAAAATCGTTTTCTTTCGCTCGTTCTTGGACCAAGATCAGCGGCTCCGAACTCAGCTCTTTCAGCTTTTGGCCATGATTCGCGAGCACCAGCTTCTGCAGAGGAACCACCCCGGTAAGTTTCCCATGGATGTCGACAAGGAACAATGTGACTACGCTCTCGACGCCGCCTTCGAAATTTCGCAACAGTTCCAGCGCATCATCGACAATCGCGACATCCTGCAGCGCCAGGTAATCCGTGGTCATACGGCCCGCGGCGGTGTTCTCTTTGTGCTCGAGCAGTTCTTCCACTTCTTCGCGCTGCTCCGGTTCCATCTCTTCGAGAATCTCTTCCGACTTGGATTCCGGCAGATCTCCCAGCAAGTCAGCCGCCGCATCCGGATCCATTTCTTCGACGATGTCAGCCGCGCGTTCCGAATCCAGTGAATGAATGATTGATCGCTGCAGCTTCGGGTCGACCTCCTCCAGCGCCTCCGCCGCGACATCCTCGTCGAGTGTTTCGAAGACGGCCTCGCGCTCGTCTGGCGACAGCTCTTCGACGATATCGGCAATATCCGCGGGATGTAGCTTCGCCAGCCGGTCGTGTTCAATCTTTAGCTTTACGCGACGCGCCGGATCAGTCTCGATCAGGTCGACGTAGTCCCATGGGATCAGCCGGGGTGGAATCTTTCTCAGCAGTGCCTGCAATGCGCCGTAGGGGACAATTCCCTTCAATAGCCTCCTCACCGCCCCGCGCGCCCCGATGTCCACCGCCTCCATCTTCAGCGCGATGTGATGGTTGGTCGGCTCCTGCTTCAAATCGATATCGTTGACGCGCACTACCTTGCGCCCGTGCACGTCGATAATCTGTTGATCCAGCAAATCGCGGCTCAACAGCAGGAATCCCTCGGGATTGAGGAATGCCGGCCAGTTTTGCGTTTTCCCCTTTACTCGCACTCCGCCGCGCAACTCATCTACCTCTTTCAGCGGCAGCAACCGCAAATCGCTTCCGGCCTTCACCACGAAGGACGAAACCCACTGCGAATCCTCCTGCGGACACAAGGCGACCTCCCGCACGCGGCCTACCACCTGCCCGGTGGGATCCAGAACCGGTGAGCCGAGGAGTTCCGTAAGCGCAATCTGCGACATCCGTTGGAGCATAACGAACACGACGGTCGGAAAGCTAGCGCTATCGTGTGCTAATCCGATTCCCAGCAAGCGGAACGGGAATTCCGGCAGTAAGCGCGACTGACTAGCGATCCAACGCACCTTTTGGCGCATCGAATTCTCCTCCAGTGGAATCTACTGCCCAAGGAGAATCTGACATGCGCGACAAGGCACGACGCAAAATCGATTCGAAAATACCAATCTCGCAGGACGAGTTTGATTCTGAATCTGCCGGGCAATCCGGTGACACACAGGGACTTTCCGGAATAGAAGAAGCCGACTCCGAGAGCGTCGAGGAGTTGATCGAAGAAGGCCAGGCCGAAGAAGCTGAAGTCATCGACTCTGTCGAGAACGCCCCCGACCCGGATGTCTCCGAAGTCCGCACCCGCGAAGTCCCCGAAGACGACGTCCCCGAGGAATATCGGGACGATCAGCAGTCCGATGTGGCTTAAGTCGAACAAGCAGGGGACTATCTCTGTCATCTGTTGCCAGAGGCGGGACTACTGAGGTGTCCAACCTTCTAGCCGTCGTTTGGCGCAAAGGTGGGAAAATCAGAGTGCTTCGTCGTGCGTTTTTCGATTCGAGCGAAGAATCGTTACCCGCGTAGCCAGAACCCGATGATTACGCCCAGCGTTGCGTAGGCCCAGCACTTGTCTCCTGTGCTGTACGGTTTCGTAAGAATTACGAAGAGACCGCCGGCAAGCAGCAACAAGCTGACACTTACGAAGATAGAGTCGGGTTTCAACTGCTCCGATGCAGCCCCCACGTTCAAACGCGAGACATCATAGGAAACCGGAAGAGGTACCTCTCTGCTGCTGGATGGCGGAATATCCACTTTCAACCCGAGTGGAACCTCGACCCGGACAGTCGAGCCTGTTTTGTTGTAAATCATGAGCGAGTCGGGAGTATAAACCTCACGTTCGCCATGAGAGCTGGCCTTACCGCGTTGCGCATCGAGCCATCCTAACGCGATGGCCTCTCTGAGCGTGACGGTCTTGCCTGCGAGACCGGTCACATTCACGTTGGACCGGACAGACGGCGGTGGAGGCTCGAAGAAATCAAACCGAAAGCGTCTGGCAGCCCACAACGATGGAAGCGCGACAAGGAATAGCGCGATAGAAGAAAAGCGCGTAGCACGGCGCGGTGTGAAGGCAGGAGCTGCTGTTGCCATCCGCCGCGGATTTTAGCACACACACTTCTGCCCGGCCTTCGGTTTTCTTTCGCGAATCGTACACGAGTACGTTGCGAGTAACGGGAATTAGAAGGCATTATCAAACTCGAAAAAACGTTGTTTGACACAGGTACACTCGGACAGGCAAACTACGGGATTCTTGGAAGCTCGCTGATTCTGGCGCTCTCCCGGGCTTCGAAGCGAGAAAAAGGTGACGGTAACCGTTTGAGCATGACGGCAAAGAAGGTCGTCTACAAGCTGGACTCTACGCTCGAAAGCGTCAATGAAGCCGAGCAGAAGGCCAGCGAACTCGCATCGGCTTCGGGTTTCGACGAGGAAGAGGCTCTTCGTATCGAAATGGCAGTCCGTGAAGCGGCCGTCAATGCCGTCTACCACGGTAATGGCTATGACCCTAATAAGAAGATGACTCTGGCATTCGAGCGGACCGAGGATGCACTTGTTATCACCGTATCGGACGAGGGTCACGGCCTTGATCCGGAAACACTGCCCGATCCGCTGGCGCCTGAGAATTTGTTGAAGCCTTCTGGGCGAGGGATTTTCCTGATCCGGTCTTTTATGGACGAAGTGCGGTTCCGAAAACTGGATCCGGGAACTGAAATTACTTTGATTAAGCACGTCCGCAGCCACGATGCAGACGGCAAGGAGGAGTCCAAGTGACGATGAAGTCCAACACCCGGCAGGTGGATGGCGTAACCATCATCGATCTGAGCGGTCGTATCACTCTCGGCGAGGGCAGCACGGTATTGCGTGACCTTGTCCGTCAGAACGTTGCTAAGGGAAACAAAAAGATTCTGCTCAACCTTGGCGACGTAACGTATATCGACAGCTCTGGCATCGGCGAGTTGGTAAGCGCCTTCACCAGTGTCCGTAATGCAGGCGGAGAGCTCAAGCTTCTCAACCTGACGAAAAAAGTTCACGATCTACTGCAGATCACAAAGCTGTACACCGTGTTCGACGTGAAGGACGACGAAGCTGCAGCTATTCAGGCCTTTTCGAAGTAAGTCTTAGCTCGAACCAAACGGCACTACCCTGGCATCTTTCTTACCTGGAAGCGGGGCGACTTTCTTCGCCCCGCATCGCCAGTTCTGCCTCTACCCCGCGGGTGGATACTCCATCAGCATTGCCGCCGCGCGCCTTCGCGAAATATTCAGCACGCTATTGTCATCCGCGATCGATTTCAGAATCGGAGCCAGCGCCTGAATTTCGGCTAGCTGGTGATCTTTCGACATCTGCTCCATCTGTTTCAGTTCGGAATCGAGTCCGAGCTTGTCGTGCGCGTGGTAATAGGTGAGGCGTCGTCCAAACTCCATTGTCTCGGCAATCCCCTCGAATAACGCCGTCAGCTCCTGTACCGCCTGATTGTTAGACCAGTTGTAGCTGCTGCGGAAGTTTCGGTCCGCATCCTTGTAGGCGAGCGTCTTGTTCCCGGTGAACGCGACCTTCCCTTTGCGAGATTCGAAGTCCTCGTTGAAATACTTGAGCTGTTTCGCGCCGTTGAATATCTTGTCCCGATCGGCCGCGCTAATCGTGAAACGATAGGTGTACGGTTCACCTGTCTGCTGCTCCGATCCGGGATCTGATTCGTACGTCGCGCGACCGTCGGAACTCACAGTGATCGAGTAGTGCGGCGGATCGCCACTCGGAAACTCCAGGCTGAAAGTTACGTTCGGACTGACCGCATAGTTCGGATTTGTGCTGACTTGCGCAGTTTGCGCAGAGGCAAATATAAGACAAATGCAGAAGACGGCCACGCAGATTGCAGACGAACGGACGAGCACGCGCAGTTCCTCCGCCAAACATTGTAGACGGAAATCGACTCTCGCTGGTCACACACGACAGGAAACGGCTTTTGCCGGCTGCTGCTTCTGCAAGGTGCTCCAGGTATGCAGATGACAAATAGCGATCGCTAGTGCGTCCGCCGCGTCGGGCGATTCCGGCGCTTGCGGCAGATCAAGCAACTGGGTCACCATATGCTGCACCTGCGACTTCTCGGCGCGGCCGTAACCAACCACCGACGACTTGATCGAAAGCGGCGAATACTCGGCAACCTGTAGGCCGCAGGAAGACGCAGCCAGCATGGCAACGCCTCGGACCTGCCCCAGCTTCAGCGCCGATTTCGCATTTACGGCGTAGAAGACGTCTTCAATCGCAACCATCTCCGGCCTGACCTCGGCGATGACCTCCCGCAAACGCTCGAATACGCGATTCAAACGCACCGGAAGCGGTTCCCGGGTCGAGAGGCGAATGGTTCCGCAACACACAATCCGCAGCTTGGTGTCACTTCCCTGCTCTACGACGCCATAACCCGTATATTCGCCACCGCAATCGATCCCGAGAACGCGCATCGGGTGCAGTCTACCCGAAAATTGGTTGAGGACGGGATAGCTTTCCCGTAACCAGCCAGCCTGAGTCACCGGATTTGCATCCATTTCAGCAATGACACGGGATCGCATCTTGCTGGTTAGGGGAGGCATCGCATTTCTGATCGCCGTATTACTGCTGGCAGGGACTGCTCGCCCGCAGACAACAAACGTTACAGACCAGCAGGCCCCGCCAATCCGGATCACCAGTGGTCCCACCATAGAACATTACGGTGCAGAAGACGCCATTATTGCCTGGTCCACGAATGTTTCGTCAGGAACCGAAGTGCTGTTTGGAATAGATCCTCAGCATTTGGATCATCGCGCCGAAACTCCCTGGGGCGCGCTCACCCACCGTGTGACTCTGAAACACCTCTCGCCAGACACGACCTACTACTTCCGAGCCATTTCGGATCAGGCGCTGGGAACCGGGGACAAGGCCGAGAGCGGTGTCCTACAGTTCAGGACTGAAGGAAAGGTGCAGGCGGCGAACTAGCATCGCGCCGTACGGCCTTGGCAGTTAATTAGACATTGTTGCGTTTTACCAACGACACAGTTTGCGTATATCTGGCCAACTGACCCGTCAGCATCAGGTAAACCATCCGGAAGTCACTAATGAATGACCAGAATGGATGCCCAAAAGTAGCGGGCCGATTGCCTTCGATTCCAAAATGGCCGATCCACGCGAAGCCGTAGCCAATTACGGGCCACAGCAGGATGAACCAGTAATGCGCCGTCACAAGTGCCCAGATCACGAGAGCGATGCCCAGCACCGTTCCACACAGGTGCAGATAACGAGTCCCCGGCTTGCTGTGTTCGCCAAGGTAAAACGAGAAGAATTCGTTGTACGTTGAAAAGCGCTGCTTGTCGTCGGTCACACCCATCCTCTGGCGCGACATAGTACACCGATTCGAGGGTCCGCGCCCTCGAATTAGCCGTTTCAATTGCACGCGACAAATTCATTGCTCTCTCGATAAAATCGCTGCACGGACTCGAATCCATTTCCGATTCACATAATTGGTCAACTCAGGCGGATAAGCGGATAAAAGGAGCAGGAATGAAGATCGGTGTATTAACCGGCGGAGGCGACTGCCCAGGTCTGAACGCGGTGATTCGTGCCATCGTGCGCAAAGGAACATTTCACTATGGCGATCAGTTCGTCGGATTCCTGGAAGGATGGCGCGGCGTTCAGGATAACAAGGCGGAGGTTCTCGATCTGGCAAAGGTCTCGGGAATTTTGCCGCGTGGCGGCACAATACTTCGCACCTCTCGCACTAATCCGGCCAAGCGCGAAGGCGGACTCCAGCGCTGCATTGACAACCTGAAGCGCCACGGTTGCGAAGCGCTCATCGCCATCGGCGGCGATGACACCATGTCCGTCGCACAAAAGCTATTCGAACTGGGCGTCAAGGTCGTAAGTGTGCCCAAGACAATCGACAATGATCTGAGCGGCACCGACTTCTGCTTCGGTTTCGATACGGCGGTCGAGATCGCAACCGAAGCGATTGATCGCGTGCACACCACAGCCGAAGCGCACAATCGGGTGATCGTCGTCGAAGTGATGGGACGTGATTCCGGCTGGATTGCTATCTACAGCGGATTGGCCGGCGGCGCCGATGTGATCCTCATCCCGGAAAAGCCGTTCGAGCTAGAAGATGTTGCCGAAGCGATCCGGTTGCGCCACTCGCGTGGACGCTACTTCAGCATTGTTGTGGTCGCGGAAGGCGCCAAGGTCGCGGAGCACTCGAGCGACAACGTCACTCTGGACATCACCAAGGATGAGTTCGGTCACGTGCGCCTCGGCGGAATCGGAAATCTCCTGGCAAAGGAAATCGAGAAGCGCACCGGCTTCGAGACGCGCGCCGTAGTACTGGGTCACGTGCAGCGCGGCGGGTCTCCAACAGCATTCGATCGTGTGCTGGGGACGCGTTACGGCTCAGGCGCAATCGACATGGTTCATCGCGGCGAGTTTGGCAAGATGGCGGCTCTGCGTGGAACCGAGATCGTTGCCATCCCGATCAAAGATGCGCTGTCGGAGAATCGCAAAGTCGATCAGGCGCTGATCGATGTCGCCCTTGGACTTCACGACAAGATCGGCGGCGAAGCCCGAAGAGAAGTAATTCAGTCCACCTAATATGGGCTTGGTGCCCCATTCAATCCGTGGAAATCGAGAACTGGCACAAGCCAGAGGGTTCTCGCTCACGAAAAAAGCCTCCTCGATCGAGGAGGCTTTTTCGTTTCGCTTTCAACTCAGTTACTTCTTAAAGTACCGCGCTTTCCAAACACCAAAGCTTACGCCTCCGAGACCAAGTAGCCCGAGCAACGGAAGCGGACTGGCCGTGCTGGGCATCTTGCCGTTTCCATTCGCAGCTTCGTTCGTCCCGTTCTGGTTGGTCGAAGTGCCAGTTTGATCCTGTGGCGGAGGATTGCCCGTGTTGGCAGCGGCGCCGTTCTGATCTGCACTCTGATCGGATCCAGTCACCGCATTCTTCGCTCCATGATAGGCACCTTTAACACCAGCCTTGGTTTTGTGATACCCGGTTTCAGCACCGCTCTTCACCGTCCCCGCCGCACTGGAAGCCGCACCTTTGGTCTGTTCTGCGGTATTCTGCGCCTGATCGGAGGTGCTCTGCTGGTCGGAAGTCTGCGGAGCGCCCGTCAGCATCGACATTTCCTGCGGCGGCGTTGAAGTTGATTCCGCATTGCCGGTGCCATTCGTTCCCGTCTGGCCTGACATGCCCGGAGTTGAGCTGCTGGTTCCAGGGGCCACAGCAGTGCCCGCCGGCGAATTCGGCGGCGCTGTCGCGGAGGTAGCGGTCCCGGTGGTGCCACTCGGCGTTCCGGACGCAGTGGGAGCTGCCGCACTCGGCTCACCAGGGGTCGTAGTCGTGCCCGGAGTCGTTGTTCCAGTTTGGCCGGTTGTTCCACTCATGTCGGTCCCTGGAGTTGTGGAACCAGGAGCCGCTGTGCCTGGATTTGTTGCACCCGGAGTTGCCGTACCCGGTGCTCCGGCCTGAGATCCCATCGCGCCGGGATTTGCACTTCCGGTACCTACAGATCCAGATCCTGCGGTTCCTGTGCTCTGTCCAGCGACGCCGCCCGTTGCTCCGGTTCCGGCTGTGCCGGCGCCCGCTCCTGCACCAGCGCCAGCCCCAGCACCTCCCGCGCCCGCTTGTGCTACCGCCATTCCCGCTCCGAGCAGCAGCACGCTCACAATACTTAGTGTTTTCATAGATTCTCCTCAGTTGGCTAGCAGTGCGCCTCCTTCTCGGGATACACACTGGTGTTTCGTTGACAGTGGCGTTCATCGTTCTGACGCCATGCCGTTCAAGCGAGATGTCCTCGTCCAGCGGCGCTCTCGCAAGCGAGAGTAGGTTGCGGCTCGGAAAACACAAGCCAGGAGCGGCAAAGGATTGCTGGCGTTATGGGAATCCAGTTCAGCTCTGGGTTCTCTCACCCGTTGACGTGATGGCGCGCACACCAAATTCCACGGAAAAAGATGAGACTGCTTACAAAGGAACTGCGGAGGCTGGGCCAGAGGAGCGCATTCCGGCTAGTGGCCCAACGACAACTTGGCTTCTGATCGACCCTGCTAAAAAGGGTACGGTTGAGCACTGTCCCGCTGTGTCCTTTCGTGTGAAAGGAGATCTGATGCCGGCGTATCCAGCGACAGTTTTGCCACCGTCCGACGATAAGCGCTGGCGCATCGTGGAAGGCACCATGCGCCGCCACGGACGCGAACCCAACGCGCTCATCGAAGTCCTGCACACCGTGCAGGAAAGCTTCGGGTATCTGGACGACACCGCGTTGAAATTTGTCGCGCAAAGCTTGCGGCTTCCCTATAGCAAGGTTTTTGGTGTCGCGACTTTCTATCACTTCTTCACCCTGAAGCCGAAAGGCAAGCACACCTGCGTGGTCTGCACCGGCACCGCATGCTACATCAAGGGATCTCCGGCATTGCTGAAGGCCGTTGAAGAAACCGCGCACATTCAACCGGGTGAAACGAGCGAGGATGACCAGGTCTCATTGCTAACTGCCCGGTGTGTTGGGTCGTGCGGATTGGCACCCGCAGTCGTGTTTGACGGCGAGGTCGCCGGCAAGGTCGTGCCCGAAGAGATGTCCAAACGCATTCTGAGGTGGCTGCACCATGACGCTTGACGAGCTACGCGAAATCGCGCGCATCGAGCGGGAAAAACAGCAGGAAGTCCCACGCAAAATCCACGTCTGCATGGCGGCGGCCTGTCTTTCACAGCATAGCGACAAAGTGAAAGCCGGACTCGAAGCACAGATCAAAGAAAAAGGCCTCGAGCACAGCTGCAAGGTGAAGGGCGTCGGCTGCATGGGTCTATGTGCTGCCGGGCCGTTGGTTTCCGTTGAGCCCGAGGGTAAGCTTTACCAGGGCGTGCGTCCGCCAGAGGAAGGCTCAGACGTCGCCGACATCGTTGGTTCCGTCGATGGCAAGCCAGCGAACAAGCTCGAACTCGATCCTGGGCTTCCCTTCTTCAAAGAGCAAGTAAAAGTGGTCTTGGAGAACTCGGGAAAGATCGACCCCGAACGAATCGAAGACTACATCGCTGCCGATGGATACGAAGCCCTACTCACCGCGCTCACATCGATGACACCGCTCGAAATCATCGAGCAGGTGACGAAGAGTGGACTACGGGGCCGTGGCGGCGCCGGTTATCCCACCGGCCTGAAGTGGAGCACGGTCGCCAAAGCTCGCAGCCAGAACAATACCAAGTTCGTAATCTGCAATGCGGATGAAGGCGACCCGGGAGCCTTCATGGATCGCAGCGTGCTCGAAAGCGATCCGCAACGTGTGCTCGAAGGCATGGCAATCGCCGCTTACGCCGTTGGAGCCAGCCAAGGATATATCTATGTTCGCGCCGAGTATCCCCTGGCAATCAAGCGACTGAAGACCGCGATTAAGCAGGCCGAAAATCTGGGCCTGCTCGGCAATAACATTTGCGAAACCCGTTTCAGCTTCCGCATCGACATTCGACTCGGTGCAGGTGCATTCGTCTGCGGCGAAGAAACCGCTCTGATCAACTCCGTCGAAGGAAAGCGTGGGACGCCGCGTCCGCGTCCCCCTTATCCCGCCCAGGAGGGTCTGTGGGGCGCACCCACTTTGATCAACAACGTCGAGACCTACGCCAACATTGCTCCCATTGTTCGCAAAGGGGGTGCATGGTTCGCGGGCATCGGCACCGAAAAGAGCAAAGGGACAAAGGTCTTCGCACTTGCCGGGCGCGTCCAGAACACCGGGCTTATTGAAGTGCCGATGGGGATCAAGCTGCGCGACATCATCTTCCGCCTTGGCGGCGGAATTCCCGATGGCCGGAAATTCAAAGCCGCCCAGACCGGTGGCCCGTCGGGCGGATGCGTGCCGGAGCAGTACCTCGATATGCCCGTGGATTATGAGTCGCTGGCAAAGGTCGGCTCGATCATGGGGTCCGGCGGCCTCATCGTCATGGACGACAGCTCCTGCATGCCCGATGTCGCCAAGTACTTCATGGATTTCTGCCGCACCGAATCCTGCGGCAAGTGCGCTCCCTGTCGCGTGGGAACCACCCACATGTACAACCTGCTGGAGCGGATCACCTCGGGCGCCGCAGCCGAAAAAGAATTGAGCCTTCTCGAAGAGTTGTGCTCCGTGGTCAGCCAGACCAGCCTTTGCGGACTAGGGCAGAGCGCGCCAAATCCGGTGGTCACGACACTGCGCTACTTCCGCGACGAGTATCTGGCGCATATCGGTGAGAAGCACTGTCCGGCAGGCGTCTGCAAAACCAAACCTCTCTCCAGAACCACGGAGGTGGGTAAATGAGCCCCGCAGTGGAAATCAAAACACTACAAATTGACGGCAAGGACGTAGGTGCGCGCGCTGATCAGACCATCCTCGAAGTCGCGCGCGAAAATGGTATCGATATTCCCACTCTCTGCCATCTCGACGGCCTCGGCGATGTCGGCGCATGCAGGCTATGCCTGGTGGAAGTGAAAGGGAGCAACAAGCTGCTACCGGCGTGCGTGACCCGCGTACAGGAAGGCATGGAGGTCACCGCACATTCACCGCGACTGGAATCGTTGCGCAAAATCATTGTCGAGATGCTCTTCTCCGAGCGCAACCACGTCTGCTCCGTCTGCGTTTCTAATGGTCACTGCGAACTGCAGGCGCTGGCAGCCAGCCTCGGGATCACGCATGTGCGGGTTCCTTATCTGAATCCAAAGCTCCAGGTAGATGCAACCAACCGCCGCTTCGTTATCGACCACAACCGCTGTGTGCTTTGCTCGCGTTGCGTGCGCGTATGCGATGAGATCGAAGGAGCACACACCTGGGATCACTTCGGCCGCGGCATCGACTGCCGCGTCATCACCGACCTGAATCAGCCATGGGGTAATTCCGATAGCTGCACCGGTTGCGGCAAGTGCGTGCATGTCTGCCCGACCGGCGCGCTAGTAGAGAAAGGACGTGCGGCTGGCGAGATGAGAAAGCGGCAGCAGTTCCTGCCTTATCTGACCTTGATGCGGGAGGGACGCCAATGAGCAAGATCCGAATCGCTACCGTATGGATGGATGGCTGCTCTGGATGTCACATGTCCTTCCTCGACATGGACGAGCGTCTGCTCGAACTCGCCGAACACATCGACTTGGTCTACAGCCCGCTCGTTGACTTGAAAGACTTCCCGCAGGAAGTGGACGTCACCTTGATCGAAGGCGCCCTCAGTTCCGAGGAGGACATGGAAAAGCTGCATAAGATTCGAAAGCACTCCAAGCTCCTTGTCTCATTGGGCGACTGCGCGGTCACCGCCAATGTCCCCGGAATGCGCAATTCGTTTCCAGTCGATTCCGTGCTGAAGCGCGGCTATCTCGAGAATGCCACCTTGAACCAGCAGATCCCGTTGCAGGTGATTCCGAAGCTTCTACCCCGCGCGCTCCCGCTGCACGAGGCAGTCAAAGTCGACCTGTTCATCCCCGGATGCCCGCCCCACCGTGACGCCATTCACTACGCGCTTTCGGAATTGATCGCGGGACGCGTGCCGGACCTGAGCACGCATAGCCATTTCGGAGCCTAGGAGAGCGAGATGCAAACTGTCGTAATCGATCCCGTCACTCGCATCGAAGGACATTCCAAGATCACGATCCAACTCGACGATCATGGCATGGTGCAGGACGCGCATTTTCATGTTACCCAATTCCGCGGTTTCGAGAAGCTCTGCGAGGGTCGTCCGTTCTATGAAATGCCTGCCCTGATGGCGCGTATCTGCGGCATCTGTCCCGTCTCGCACCTGATCGCCTCGGCCAAAGCTTGCGACGCGATCCTGGCAGTGCGTATTCCCGAAACCGCCGAAAAGCTGCGTCGCATTATGAATCTCGCGCAGATCGTGCAATCGCACGCCTTGAGCTTCTTCCATCTTTCTTCGCCTGACTTCCTGCTTGGCATGGATTCCGATCCGGCCAAGCGCAACATCTTCGGCGTGGCTGCACACAGTCCTGAGATGTCACGCGACGGCGTGCGCCTGCGCAAGTTCGGGCAGGAGATTATCGAACTGCTCGGCGGCAAGCGTATCCACCCGGCATGGGTTGTCCCGGGTGGTGTCAGCGAACCGCTGAAAGTCGAATATCGCGACAAGATTCTGAAGTCCATCCCGGAAGCCAAGGACATCGTTTTCCGTACCTTAGCGTGGTTCAAGCGGCAGTTGGAAAGCTTTCGAGAAGAGATTCGTACCTTCGCGAACTTCCCTTCCCTCTTCATGGCGCTCACCAAGGAAGACGGCAACCTGGCCTTCTACAAAGGATGGCTGCGCCTGGTAGATGCCGATGGCGAAGTTGTTCAAGACCATGTCGATCCAGCCGACTATCAGGAATACATCGGCGAAGCCGTCGAGCCCTGGTCCTATCTCAAATCTCCCTATTACAAGCCGCTCGGCTATCCGAAAGGCATGTATCGCGTTGGACCGTTGGCGCGCCTCAACATGGCGAAGCGCTGCGGCACGCCGCTCGCTGATCAGGAACTGGCGGAATTTCGCGAACTGGAGCGCCGCTTCGTCCTCAGCTCCTTCTATTACCACTATGCGCGTCTGATCGAAGCGCTCTTTGCAATCGAGCGCATTGAGGCCTACCTCGAAGAGCCCGAGATCCTTGGCAAGCACGTACGCGCTTATGCCGGTCCCAACAACTACAACGGCGTCGGCGTGGCTGAGGCACCGCGCGGCACACTGATCCACAATTACAGGATCGACGAGAGCGGCCTGATCACTCATGCCAATCTCATCATTGCCACCGGGCACAACAATTTGGCGATGAACCGCGGAGTGTTGCAGGTGGCTAAGCATTTCATAAAAGGAAGAACGATTCCGGAAGGCATGTTAAACCGCGTCGAGGCCGTTATCCGGTGCTACGATCCTTGCTTGAGTTGCTCGACACACGCGCTCGGACAGATGCGCCTGCACTTGGAACTGCGTGATGCGGGCGGAACCGTGCTCTCAGAGGTAAAGAGATAAATGGCACCAATTGTTGTGATCGGGTATGGCAATCCGCTGCGCGGTGATGACGCTATCGGATGGAAGGCTGCGGAAGCCCTCCGTGATGTCTACGAAGATGATCTCTCCGTCGAAGTCTTTGCCAGTCACCAGCTCAACCCGGAGATGGCAGAATCCGTTGCCGAAGCCGGTGCTGTGATCTTCATCGATGCCGTTGCCGACAAACTCTCAGCCGGCAACGTAATATGCGAAAACATAGATCCAGCCGATCACTCCTCGGCATTCACCCACGATCTCGACCCCGCGACGCTGCTCGCCTCCGCCATCGACCTCTATGGCAGCTGTCCACGCGCGGCGCTCATTGGTATAGGCGTTCACTCCTGTGATCTCGGCCAAGAACTGAGTCGCGAAGTAAAAGCTGCCCTGCCGAAGGTGGTGGCAGAAGTAAAACAGATGATCGAGCGCCACCGAACTGGTCTCCCGTTCCATTCTCGGTCGTCGACATAGTTAATTCGCCGAGAAAAAATTGCATACCACTCAAATTTCTAAGTTCAAGAAGGACAATGAATTACGATCTGACTTCCAAAAATGGAATACGCAAATATACTGTTTTTAGTTGACCTCACAATTGGTCTCAGGTAGACTTCTGAGTTTGACCGGGGTTGTTCGAAACGACAGGTAGGCTGCACGATAAGTCACTCCGTTTGTTAAGTGCCTGTGAATCGTACGGAAGTCCCCAAGAATCGAATCTAGTACGCGTAATTTCTGGTTCTCATCACAACAAGGCAGGACGACTGATAATGGCAAAGAGACGTGGAAACCCTAACTGGGGCAAGCCCGAGCCAATTGGCCCCGTGATTCCAACCGTTACCGAGTTCGAGCAGGTTGTGCGCGAGTTCAAGCTCACGCCCGACCAGTACCTCCGCTCGACCCGTCTGCGCGAGTGGGCGCGGAAGAACCGCAATTCGAAGTACATCCCTGAGCCTCTTCTGGAAGCCTGGGGATTCGAAATCGAGTCGGCTTTGTAATTGGGTCATTCTACACTTCGGGTCTCAGGCCGCCTTCGGGCGGCCTTTCCCTTTTATGTGCACATCCTGTTTCCGTGGGCTGGGTGTAGAGTAGTCGGATGAGGCGCCTATCTGCTCTCGTCGCTGTTCTCTTTCTGGCATTGCCATTCACGCTTGCTGAGGAGCCCACCCTCGCCGCCGGCCGGATAATCGATAAAGTCATTTGCAGTGACAATCCTCAGCAAACCTACGCCCTCTATCTTCCCAGTCGCTACTCACCGGCGGCTAAGTGGCCGATCATCTATGTCTTCGATCCGATGGCGCGTGGCGACGTTGCCGTCGAGGCAATCCATGAGGCGGCCGAACAATACGGGTACATCGTCGCTGCCTCGAACAATTCTCGTAATGGATCGTTCGGCGATTCCTCCGAAGCGGCCAACGCCATATCCCAGGACACTCATGAGCGCCTCTCGATCGACGATCGCAGAGTTTACGTAGCCGGTTTCTCCGGTGGTGCGCGTTTGGCCACGGAAATCGCGATTCTGTGCAAGACCTGCATCGCTGGCGTACTTGCCAGCGGGGCCGGTTTCCCGATCAACACCCCCCCGTCCAAGGACATTCATTTCGCGTACTTTCTGGCCGTAGGTAATGCGGACTTCAACTTTCCGGAAGGCGTAGCGCTGCGGCAGCAGCTTGAACAGGTTCATGCTGTGTATCGCATCCGCAATTTTGATGGCGGCCACGAGTGGGCTCCCTCGCCGGTCTGGAAGGAAGCTCTGGGTTGGATGGACCTCCAGGCCATGCGCTCGGGTTCGCAGCCTAAAGAAGCCAACACAGTCCAGCAGATCTTTCAACAAGAACTCGAACTCGCTCGCGCAGATCAGAAGACAGGCAAACTTTTAGCTTCCCAGCGTGAGTATCAATACATGGCCCGGGATTTCGATGGATTGACCGACACCAGCGAGGTGAAAACACAACTGGCGCAGCTGAAGTCCGAAAAGCAGCTTAAGAGCGAAGAAAAGCAGGAGCGCGCTGACGTTGATCGTCAGGCCAAGCTGGCTGGCAAGGCCTCGGCTCAAATGCAGGGGATCCTGACCAATGATACGGACATGACCACGTACGCTGAAATTACTCGAACCATGGTGGGTCTGAAGGCAGACATCTCGAAGGCTTCTAATCAGCAGGACCCAAGCGTCCTGGTGATGAGACGAGCTCTCGGGCAGCTGGTGGTCCAGGCTTACGAGTCCGGAGACCGCGCTCTCGAGCAAAAGAACTACCCGGCAGCTCTGAAGTATTTCGACCTTCTCGTGGCTGGAACGAGCTCTCCTGGCGGGGCACTTTACGAACGCGCACGGGTCTACGCTGCCCAGGGTGATGCACAGAAGTGCCTCTCTGAGCTGCAGCAAGCCCAAGCCGCCGGATTCCATGATCCCAAAGCTTTGCAAGCCGCAGAATTCAATCAGTATCGCCAACTGCCGCAATTTCGGGACTTGCAATCTGAATGGAACAAGCAGGCACGCCCCTGACGTAGATAGCATATGCACTTTTCGGGGACCGAACTCGCTGCCCTGATCGTAGCCACCAGCTTCGCGGCAGGACTGAACGTCTACGCAACCTTGGCGACCTTGGGGCTGCTGTCCCACGCAGGCGTGATCGTGCTCCCCAGTTCCCTGCACCTGGTTTCGGACTGGTGGGTCATCGGCGTAAGCCTGGCGCTTTTTGCGGTCGAGTTTTTTGCCGACAAGGTGCCTGCCTTCGACCTGGTTTGGAATGCCCTGCATACCTTCATTCGCATTCCCATCGCTGCGCTGCTTGCGTTTGGAGCCACATCCCAACTGAGCCCGCCGATGCAGTTGCTCGCGGCAGTTGCCGGTGCAGGTATCGCCTTCGCGGCCCATGGAGGAAAAACTGCCGTCCGGGCAGCTATTACACCCTCGCCCGAGCCGGTCTCCAACATAGCCCTAAGCGCGAGCGAGGACGTGCTCGCAATTTTCCTCACCTGGTTCGCCACCAGGCACCCATTCATCAGTGCAGCCATCGCGCTTGTTCTGGTTGTGCTCATAGTACTCGCGATCCGGTGGGTAGCGCGCGCCTTGCGCAATCTATTCCGGGGTGCCGAGCGCACCTTCGAACCCCGATCCCCCGAAACTCATCTTACGAGCTAAACTTGTCCCTTTCCATGTCGATGGCTGCGCGTGGAAATTACGAACCTTAACGAAGTTTTCATCCGGTATTTGTATTTGCGGCATTCTATGTAACTCGGCGGGGAGAGTTCCTGCTCAAAATTCAAGTGAGGAGTGCTCCGATGCGATTGTCCAGATTACAACTGCGACTGCTCGCGTTCGTGTTGCCGCTGTTGTACGCACCGCTTGCGCTAGCGGATGGAAACATCAACCAGGTAAAACACATCATCATCCTCGTCCAGGAAAACCATTCTTTCGATAACTATTTCGGCGCGCTGGCATATGCGCCTGGCAGCCCCTACCACAACGGTGACGGTCATTGCAGCCAGCGCGACCATCGCTGCATAGACGGCCTGCGCTGCAAGGTGAATCGCGACGGCACCCTCCAGTGCTCAAACTCCAATCTCGACGACAACGGCTCGCGCGTGTCTGCTTTCCACATCCCGACTCGCTGCGTTACGCCGGACCTGAATCACGACTGGTTCGGAACGCACGAGGAAATCAATTTTCTGTTTCCCAACAGCACGCTGGATCGTCCCCTCAGCGACGGCTTTGTCCGAGTGAGCGATGCGACGGATCAACTCGACAACGGCGTCGAGTCCCCAACCGAAGACGACACTATCGGCTACTACAATCAGAGCGACATTCCCTTCTACTACCAACTGGCGAGCCAGTTCGCGGTAAATGATCGCTATTTCGCATCGGTGCTTGGACCGACTTTCCCCAACCGTGCGTACGTCATGGCAGCAACTTCTTTTGGTCACCTTACAACCAATGACACGTTCCCTCCGCCGGGAGGATACAAGCCGATCACCGGCACAATTCTCGACCTGATGGACAAATATCAGGTTAGTTGGGCCGACTACTTTCAGGATGCTCCTGCCGGCGCTGCCTTCCGTCTGTTTGGAACAACCGGCATCGATCCCCACTTTCTGCCGCTTACTCTTTTCCTCGCGCAAGCCGCGGGAGTGCCCGGTGCAGGCGATCTGCCGAGCGTTTCTTTTGTCGATCCCAACTTTGGCCTGACTGGGAGAGCCACGGAGAACGACGAGCATCCTCCGACAGACATCCAGCGCGGCCAGGCATGGGTATCGCAAGCGATTAGCGCGGTGCGCAATGGTCCCTTCTGGAAAGATACCGTCATATTCATCACCTACGACGAGCATGGCGGATTTTACGACCATGCCGCGCCGCCCCGAGCACCTCAGGGAGGCGCTCGCACACCGGACGGAATCTCCCCCGGTCAATGCGAGGATTTGTCCAATCCTCCCGCGAGCTTGAAACCAGGTGGCGGAGCCGAATGCAGCAGCAACCCTCTTAGCACAACGGATACAACGGTGATCGATGCAGGCAAGCTGTGTCCGGAATTTGCGTCCGATCCGACCCGCCCCTACCCGGACAACTGCGCGTCTTTCGATCAGCTCGGAGTTCGCGTACCGTTCATGGCCGTATCGCCGTTCTCTAAGCCCCATTACGTCTCGCACACCATTGGCGACCACACGTCGCTACTGGCGTTCATCGAACAACGCTTCCTAAGCACGCGAGCGAGCAGCGGAGATGGAGATCATGACGGCGACGATCGTGGTGCACCTGCGCATCTTTACCTGACAAGGCGTGATCAGCATGCGCACACGCTCGAAGATATGTTTGACTTCGATCGCTCACCGTCGCTGAATGTGCCCATTGCCCCAGTCACAGGACCCACACAAGACTGCACGCCGTAACGCATCGGTGCAGTTTTGACGGTTGGCGTGGCTATGTAACCCCCGCGCCAACCGCCACTTTTCAGAAACGGTTCCCCGCATTGCAATCAGGTTTGACCACCCTGAATTATTAATGTCATATTAATAAGCCCGTCACGAACGAAATGGGCAAACCGTATCCGTGCCTTTGAGGAAACGGAAAAGGATCCTCCTAATTTATGGTTCGCCTCGTCCCGCGCGAGACAAAATTCTTCCAGATGTTCTCCCAAGTCGCCGATAACGTGACCGAGGGCGCTCGGCTTATGAAAGATCTGTTGGAGAACTATACCGATGTCCCCACTCGAGTCAGTAAGCTCAAAGAAATCGAACATCGCGGTGATGACATGACGCACGCGATCCTGACCAAGCTGAACCAGACTTTCATCACTCCGTTCGACCGGGAAGACATCCATCGGCTGGCGTCATCTCTTGATGATGTGCTCGACTTGCTGAATTCCGCCGGTGAGCGCCTGGTCACTTATAAGATTGAGTCTGTTCCGCCCGCCTCGGTGACTCTGGCGGCCCTGATCTTGCAGCAAAGTATTGAACTCGGACGCGCCGTTGCAATGTTGGAGAAGAATCATCACGTCCTCGAGCACTGCGTGGAGATCAACCGCCTGGAAAATGAAGCCGACAGGGTGGCGCGCCAGGCGATTGGTGACCTCTTCGACACCGAAAAGGATCCTATAACCCTCATTAAAACCAAAGAGCTGTTTGAAGTGCTGGAACTAGCCACGGACAAAGCCGAGGATGCTGCCAACGTTCTGGAAGCCGTGGTATTGAAAAGCGCCTGATGAATTTCGGCTCCCCCGCTATGGGCTTAAGAAAGAGCGACCGGTGAATACTGGCCTGATTCTTGTCGCAGCCACAATCTTTGTTGCACTCATTTTTGACTTCTTTAACGGCTTTCACGATGCGGCCAACAGCATCGCGACCGTCGTCTCGACCCGGGTTCTTTCGCCAAAACTGGCCGTACTTTGGGCAGCAGCGTTTAATTTTCTCGCTGCATTTTTTCTCGGAACAGCCGTCGCGAAAACGATCGGGCGCGGCATGATTCGTCTCGATATCGATGGCGTCGCCGTGGTTACCCAATACGTCGTTCTCGCCGGGCTGGTCGGCGCCATCGTTTGGGATCTGGTGACCTGGCTGTGGGGTCTGCCAACGTCTTCATCTCATGCGCTGATCGGAGCTTATGCAGGCGCAGCCGTCGCGAAGGCCGGCTTCGGCGTGATCCTCCCCTCCGGTTGGACGAAGACTCTGGTCTTCATTGTAGTTGCCCCCGTCATGGGCCTCGTCTTGGGCTTTGCGCTGATGGTGGCCGTCTACTGGATTTTTCAGCGTAAATCGCCACTGCAGGTTGATGGTCTGTTTCGTAAGCTGCAACTGTTTTCTGCGGCCGCCTACAGCCTAGGCCATGGCGGAAATGATGCGCAAAAAACCATGGGCATCGTGGCCGGAGCGCTTTACACCGGCGGGCTCATGACCAAGGCTGATTTCGCTGGCAACTGGGGCAAGCTGCATTGGCCGATCATTCTTGCCGCCCACACAGCGATCGCCCTCGGAACCTACTTTGGTGGCTGGCGCATCGTCCGCACCATGGGATCGAAGATCACCAAGCTCAAGCCGGTCGGGGGATTCTGTGCGGAAACCGCCGGCGCCGTGACGCTATTCGGAACCGCTCTCGCTGGTATTCCGGTCAGCACTACGCACACCATCACCGGTGCGATTGTCGGCGTGGGCGCCACCAACCGGCTGTCCGCGGTGCGCTGGGGCGTCGCGCGTCGAATTGTCTGGGCTTGGGTTCTCACTATCCCAGCGTCGGCCGCAGTGGCTGCGGCTGCATTCTACATAATTCGGATCTTCGTACCGACAGCTTGAACGCGAACGGCATTTCTGTTCGTTTCCACGCTGCTTCGGTAGACTATTGTTTCCGAAGCATGGCAACGTTCACGTGAAGAAGCGCTCTTCTTCAGTTTCGGAACTCTGTAAGGAAATGATGATGAAGAATTGGCTATTACTCACTGCGCTTGCTGCTTCGATGATGATCGCAGGGAGCTGCGGTGGCGGCGGCACCACCTACCAGATGTATGTAACCAACGCGGGTTCAGCGACGGTCTCGGGCTTCAATCTCCATTCCGATGGAACCGTCGGCAATATTACCGGATCTCCATACACAGCAGGCAATACGCCCACTTCTTTGACGGTAGCTCCCGGAGGCTACTTGCTGGAAACGAATGCCGCCGACAATACGATCGGCCGCTTTCAGATCTCCGGCGGAACACTGAATCCGTTTGCCGGGCCGTTTAACGTCAGCCTCACGCCCAGCTCCATCGTGATGTCCCCCAACGGCCAATTCGCATATGTCGCGGGCTCTGGATCCGGCGACGTGTCTGTCTATTCGTTCTCTTCCGGCAATCTGTCCGAGATCGCCGGTTCTCCCTTCCCGGCGCAGCAGGCGCCAGCGCAAATTGCGATTACTCCCTCCGGCAATTTCCTTTATGTCACGAACCAGGTTTCTAATTCGATTTCAGGGTATAGCATCGCTGGCTCCGGGGCGTTGACTGCGCTCCCTGGATCGCCCTTTACTACCGGCGTAGGACAGCAGCCGACCGGAATTGCCGTATCGCCTAGTGGCTCGTTCCTATATGTGACTAACCGAGGCTCGAATAACTTCTCGGGCTTTGCGATCGATTCTGCGGGTAATTTGACGCCACTGGCTGGATCGCCATACACCGCCGATCAGGCGCCTACCGCCGTGGCCTGGGATCCCAGCGGCAGCTTCCTGTATGTCGCGAATCTGAATTCGGACGATGTGTCCGGGTTTGCTATCGCCTCTGACGGCACTCCTACCGCCATTGCGGGATCGCCTTGGGCGACTGGAGGGCGCGGTGAGTCTGCAATCGCCGTCGATCCAGCAGGAAAGACGGTCGTGGCGCTGAACCAATCAACCAATACGTTAACGGTTTTTACGAAGGACGGTTCTGGAGTATTGAAGCCTGGCTTCCCAGTCAATACTGGACAAAACCCGAGCGCGGTCATAATCGTGAAACAGTGAAGTGACAGCCCAGTGTACATGGGCTGCGCTCTTCGGTTGGTACAATCGAAACAGAGTTTAGACATGTCGCCTAACCCGCCATTTACCGATGTCGAAACCGCGCTCGACGAGATCCGAGCCGGGCGGATGATCGTCCTGGTCGATGATGAGGATCGCGAAAACGAAGGCGATCTCATGATGGCGGCCGAGTTCGCCACTCCGGATGCCATCAACTTCATGGCAAAGCACGGGCGGGGGCTGATCTGCCTGACGCTTACCGAAGAGCGGATCGATCACCTTCGTATCGCCAACATGTCGGCGGAAAACACCGCACAATTTGGAACGGCATTCTGCGAAGCGATAGATGCCCGCGAGGGCGTGACTACCGGTATTTCCGCATACGATCGTGCGCGCACAATTCAAGTCGCGATCGATCCCAAGACAAGACCGTCAGATCTGGCGCGGCCCGGACACGTCTTCCCGCTTCGCGCGCGCCGCGGCGGTGTACTGGTTCGTGCCGGACAAACAGAAGGCTCCATCGACCTGGCGCGGCTGGCCGGACTTGTTCCCGCCGGTGTGATCTGCGAGATCATGAACGATGACGGCACCATGGCGCGCATACCGCAACTGATCGACTTCTGCCGGGAGCACGATCTGAAAATGCTAACCGTCGCAGAGTTGATCCGTTACCGGATGGCGCATGAGCGTTACATCCGGCGAATCGGCGAGGCATTGCTGCCAACACCGATTGGTGACTTCCGGATGATCGCCTATGCCAGTGAAATCGACGGTGGCGAATCACACATCGCGCTGACTCGCGGCGATGTCGAGCATGCGACCGAACCTGTGCTGGTCCGCATGCACTCGCATTGCGTTGTCGGAGATGTCTTCGGCGCAACCTGGTGCGATTGTCGTAATGCAATCGAAGGTTCGATGCATGCAATCGTCGAAGCCGGCTGTGGCGCTCTCATCTACCTGCACCAGACTTCGCGGAGCTTCGCGGTCGAGCAACTGGGAGAGAAGACAGTCCTTAGCTTCCATCGGGAAAGCCGGCTGCCCACCATCCCCGCGCATGAGCGCAAGATCCAGCGCGAAGTGGGCATCGGCGCACAGATTCTCTCTGACTTAAACTTGCGCAGGATTCGTCTTTTAACGAACCACCCTCGGCGTGTAGCAGGACTGGAAGGTTTTGATATCGAGATCGTCGAACAAGTGCCGATCCCTGCAGCGCAAGCCTCCACCAAAATCTAAGGAAGCTTGTGGTGCGGGCGCCCTCGTCCGGGTATCAGAATCCGATTGCTGTGGAAAGTTCCCGGGGGCTCATTCAAGCCTCTTGACTTGAATGGAGCAGTTCCCTATTTCTGTTTCAGACAGGGCAGAAAACCGGGCAGCGACTCCGGGGAATCGATCGCGTTTCCTCTTTCATCTTGAGCCGCGATGTAACTCCATTTTTTATCCGTGTTGGACTTATAGAACGTGATGGCTGTGTCTCGATATCTCAATTCCCGATCCGCCGAACCATCAGCTGTTAACACGCGCAAATCGTCGGAGGCAGGATTTCCGCACTTCAAAATCACATACTCAGGAGTCAACTGGCGAACTGCCGCCGCTTCCTTCTGGAGTTGACGCTTCTCGGCGCGTGCGTCAGTCAGTTGATAATACGCTCCAACAATCGCGACGATGGCCAGCAGTGCGATAGAGGCACCGACTACGGCTTTTACCACCCCACTCATGCCGGGAGTATGCCATCAAGTGACAGAGGTCTCAAATTACCGAGGTCACCATGCCTGATCGCCTCGAAACCTCCCTTGATCCACCGCATTTGTAAGTACGAAACTCACGTTGCTTGAATTGTTTTCAAGCCGCGACAGCGGCGTTAGAACGCAGCTCGCGACGCGGGTCGTGGCTAATTATTCAGAAGAGAGATAACCGAGTCCCGGCAGGGACGGCCCATCTTTTATCGACGCTTAAGTACTCCGATCCTTGGTCGTCAGAAGGTTGCAGCCAAAGCTTAACTTGTCGGCCGATCGTGAGCCCTTTGCCTCCATGGCAAAAGAGAAGCAAAACAAAAACGCACAGCCTGTTCGCTGTGCGCCTTCGTCGTACTACCGTGATCTGCCCTGCTGGTTAACTGGGCTTTCTTACCACGATGTCATTGTCGTTTATGAAGAATTGCGCCGAGCACTGACTCGATCCGCACATTACGGGAATCAACCCCGCGACCTGCTTTCGTGTAATCAATCCCAACGTGCCACATTCCGGGCACGCCATCACCGCCCAGTAAGGATCATTGGTGTCGCCTACGTCTCCGGCATTTTCCAGTACGAAGACTGATCCCGGGCTCATCTGCTCCGGAATCCATTCGCTCAGGATTGTGACCTCACCGACCATATCACCTCCGCCCCCGACCCGCCCCAAAAAGGGCACAGCGCAAAAAGCGCTTTGTTGGTGTGACGTTTACGGTACAGCCCGTGTTGCTCGCCGCGCCAAACGCGCGGTTTTGCGCTCACGAACCGAGGCTGGATTTTTCTTTGTGACATCCTTTTCAACGTCTGGTGACAATTTGCAGGCATGCGTCTGAATCTGCCGCACCATATCGCTTAAGCAAACGCTGAGCACCGGTTGCTGAGAATTCTTTAATAAGTCGATGACCTGCTCTGCCGACGTGCTCAGATAAATCCGCTGGCCATCGGTGAGCAAGTGACATTCGGATTGGCCGCCGACTGTCTCCACCAATCTCTTGTGAAACTCACGCTGGAGCAGCCGGATGACCTTGCGCACGCGCTGCAACGAAAATCCTCGCCGCCGCAGATCACAGATCACCGCAATTTCCGTCACGTCATCCAGACCGTAGAGCCGACGATGACCTTCGCGCTCCGGCACAACGACCTTGCGCTCGTCCCACCACTGCAATTGGCGTGCGCTGATTCCCGTCAACTTGATCACGTCCGAAGATGTGAACCGGTCGGCCATTCAGCTCCAAAACATTTTCACTCGAAAATGTTTGAAACATTTTAGGCCGCAGGCGTTGACTGTCAATTGTGAATATCGAGGGAATCGGGAGAGGTAATAGAGGATAGGAGAGCGGATACGGAATCTGCAAAAAACGTCTATCGTTCTTTGAGTAAGCCGACGCCGTATTCTGATATCCATCTTTGGAGATCTTGGCGGGAAGCACAGATGGGGCATTGTCACTACGCTGATATCGCAGACGCAGTCTGGAATTTTCAATGTAGTGGTCAGTTATCTGGCTAACGCGCACCGCGTCCGCCGTCGAAGGCAATCGCTTCACAAGAAACTTGCGCTCGCGCTCAATCCTCGCGTGTTTGGGATGCGGTCGCATTGTTCGTGAACGTGGCGAAGTCTCATACGTCAGGCTTTATAGATCTGCTCGTCTCCTACCCGCCGCCCACAAAGTGCACCATCTCCATCCTATCTCCTTCGTGCAGCTGCGTCTGGGCCCACTTGGCACGGGGGACGATGTCGCGATTCAGCTCGATTGCCACCCGATCACCTTTCAACCCAAGTTGTTCCACGAGCTCAGCGATTGTCGAGGAAGTAATCTCTTTTTCCTGTCCGTTGATTTGTACTTTCATGGCAACGACTAAAGGATAGCTGATTGAGGTGATCTGGGACGAGCTAACTCAACTCGGTGACCGTATTCTGCAAAGCCACTTCCAGCTTGCCTTCCCTGATCGCGTCCACCACGAACAGGTGCTGCTCCTTGAGCAACTCGTGCATGCGCTCTTCGGAGAATTCCGGTTTCGTGGCGACCTCACCATAAGAGGTCGCGCGCTTCCCTACGCAACGGCCGGCTACGAAAACCATCGTCTGAAGCAAATGGGCTCCCTGCCGGGCCTCGCTTTGCACGTGATAAACGATGTCGCCGTGCTTTACATCGGTATTAAAACCGAAGATCATGACGAAGAATTTTCTCTTTGCGCTGCGATGTGCAAAATCCCTGTAAATGCAGCGTTTCCGAGCCTCTGCGCGCTTGACACTTTGATGCGCCGCTCTCTATAGTCAAATGTTTGCCTTAGCACTTGGGCCCGAATTATATAGCAGCTCCTTTCTATGCCAGAGAACTACTTCGCACGCTACTTACCACTGTTGTTCCAGGTCGTCGTGGCCGTGGGGATGGCTATCGGCATGGTTGCCCTTTCATGGGTCCTGGGGAAACACAAGTACAATCGAGTGAAAATGTCGCCTTACGAGTGCGGTATGGAGCCAATCGGCGACACCAAAGAGCGTTTCTCGGTGAAGTTCTACCTGGTCGCCATGCTCTTCATCCTCTTCGATGTCGAAGCAGTGTTCCTGTATCCCTGGGCGGTCATCCTCCGGGACCTGAAGATGTTCGGGTTCTGGGAGATGCTGGTATACGTCGTGGTGATTCTGGGTGGCCTTTTCTACATTTGGAAAAAGGGCGTGCTTGATTGGAACAAGCCCGAGGCGATCCGTACTGTGGGGATTCCTTCTACTCCTGATTTCCGTCTGGCGTCAGTGCCGAGTGAGACAATCGAAGAAGCTCATGTGGGTGCCGCAATCGCGGCAGAGGGAAGCAAGTAGCAGATGCCGTTAGCACCAGCCGTTACCGATATCAATCAACTGAAAGACCGTCCGGAGCTGGCCAGGCTGCTGGAATGGAATGGCACCGCAGTCGCGGGCGCCAAGTTCGACCGCGGCGAACTTACCATCTGGCTCGATCGAGCGCACCTGATTCCCGCCATGACTTTCCTGCGCGATGACTCGCACCTCAAGTTCAACCTTCTTTCGGACGTCACCTGCGTGGACTGGTACCCATCAGAGCCCCGCTTCGAAGTGGTCTACGAACTGCGTTCTATTTCACGAAACAGGCGGTTGCGCCTCAAAGTAAAGCTCAACAGCGATGATGCGCGCCTGCCCTCGCTGATCAACGTCTGGTTGTCGTGCAATTTCTTTGAGCGCGAAGTTTATGATCTGTTTGGCGTGTACTTCGAGGGCCATCCTTACCTGCGGCGCATCATGATGCCGGAAGATTGGGAAGGTCATCCAATGCGTAAGGACTATCCCGTGGAGGGGTACCGCTAAATGGCCCACATGACGCCAACACCAGTGATGGATCCGGCCGGCGATCGCACCATGGTCCTGAACATGGGACCTCAGCACCCGTCTACGCACGGCGTGCTTCGCTTGATGCTTGAAATTGACGGCGAAACTATCGTCCGAATGATGCCCGACATCGGATACCTGCACACTGGCATCGAGAAGACTACCGAAGCCAAGTTCTACCAGCAGGTGGTTCCACTCACCGATCGCATCGACTATCTCTGCCCCATGACCAACAACCTCGCCTATTGCCTTGCAGTCGAGAAGTTGCTGGGACTGGAGATTCCTCCCCGTGGGCAGTGGATTCGCGTCATGCTGAACGAGTTGACGCGCATCAACTCGCACCTGGTATGGCTTGGTACGCACGCCTTGGACATAGGCGCGATGACCGTCTTCCTGTATTGCTTCCGCGAGCGCGAGGACGTGTTGCGCCTGTTCGAAATGGTCAGTGGACAGCGCATGATGACCTCGTATTTCCGCGTTGGGGGCCTTTCGCTGGATTTGCCGCTGGGTTTTCTCGATCGGTTGAAGAAATTTATTGATGCATTCCCGTCCAAGGTTGACGAATACGAGAACCTGCTGACCTCGAATCCGATCTGGATGGAGCGCACCAAGGGTGTCGCATACCTCTCCGCAGAAGATGCTATTGCACTCGGGACAACCGGTCCAACTCTGCGCGCGAGCGGTGTAGATACCGACCTCCGCCGCGACGAACCCTACACGGGCTACGAAAATTTCAAATTCAAAGTGCCTGTCCGGACTGAAGGCGATGTGTACGCCAGGTACCTCTGCCGTGTGCAGGAGTTGCGCGAGTCTGCCAGTATCGTTCAGCAGGCGCTCGCAGGCTTACCGGAAGGCCGTTACAAAGCCGAGGCGCCCAAAGTCGTTTTGCCCGACCGCGAGAACATGAAAACTCAGATGGAATCGCTCATCTATCACTTCAAGATCGTGACGGAAGGATTCACGGTTCCACCGGGCGAGGTTTATCAGGCCATCGAGTCGCCGCGTGGCGAGATGGGCTACTACGTGGTGAGCGACGGGACAGCCAAGCCGTATCGCGTGCACATGCGTTCACCCTCGTTCGCGAACCTGCAGGCGCTTCCGAAAATGTGTGAGGGTCGCCTGATCGCCGACGTGGTGGCTGCGATTGGAAGTATCGACATCGTGCTGGGAGACTGCGACCGGTAGAAGTTGAGTCATTGAGCGATTGAGTTATCGAGCCATTGAGGTGAAGTGAGTACCAGGCCAGAACAGCTACGGGATCGTACAAAAGCATTTGCAATTCGGATCGTTCGGCTCTATCGCTCACTGCCGAAGACCTCGGAAGCGCAAGGTTCTGGGAAAGCAGCTACTTCGTTGTGGGACGTCGGTTGCGGCAAATTATCGAGCGGTTTGTCGCGCTCGATCTAAGGCTGAGTTTGTTGCGAAGATTGGAATAGTTTTGGAAGAAGCTGATGAAACAGTCTTCTGGCTGGAACTGCTAATCGAAACGAATGTAGTGGGAATTGAGCGGTTATCGAGTTTGTTACAGGAAGCACGAGAGCTATGCGCGATTGTAGCCGCGTCACAGCGAACTGCTCGTGCCGGCAGATGATACGGCCGGTTTAAATGACTCAATGACTCAATCGCCCAATGACTCAATCGAGAAATAGATGAGATTTTCTGACCAACTAGAAACCCGAATCGCGACGATGCTCACGCATTATCCGGTGAAGCGGTCGATTCTTGTGCCGACCCTGCTGTTTGTCCAGGACGAAGTAGGTTATTTGAGCGATGAGGCGATCGCCGAGGTTGCCAAGCGCGTCGAGTTGACGGAACTCGAAGTTCGCAACGTCATCAGCTACTACTCGATGCTTTCGCTGAAGCCGAAGGGCAAGTTCAATATTCAGGTCTGCACGAACATCTGCTGCATGATCCGCGGCGGCGAATCGATCTTCGACCATTGCAAGAAAAAGCTCGGCATTGGCCACAAGATGACTACGCCTGATGGGCTGTTTTCACTGGAAGAAGTGGAGTGCATCGGCGCCTGCAGTTGGGCTCCGGCGATGCAGGTAAATTACGACTTTCATGAGAATCTGACTGCCGAAAAAGTTGACGCAATTCTGGACGACTACAAGCGCAAGGCGCAGCAATAATCCATGGCAGACTTGGTATCACATCCCGCGGAAGTAAAAGTAGTCTCGAAGCGCTTCGGCAAGGGCGCGGCAAACATCGATCGCTACCTTGAGCTTGACGGCTACAAAGCCGTGCAAAAGGCTCTCGGCATGGACCCCGACGCGATCATCAACGAGGT